>ERZ1026868.267-NODE-267-length-39058-cov-14.757121_pt1 | contig 39058 bp, 57 predicted proteins | sample MGYA00380164_ERZ1026868 | MGnify/ENA primary metagenome ERZ1026868 (study PRJEB33269, sample SAMEA4719800) | human gut metagenome | biome: human-associated habitat; feature: organic feature; material: feces | place: Cameroon | collected 2013-10 ...
AGGGTTCAAATCCCCCTTCCGCTACTTTTTTAATTAAACAAAAATCCTTGGGAAGCCTTGATTTTACTAGGAAAGGAGAAAATTGTATGTCGCTTATTTTTCTCCATAAAATTGAAAGGTAACACCAAAGGTAACACTTTTTGAATAGGGTAACACTTTTAAGAGAATGATGCATTTTGCATCTTTTTTTATTTTATGACGGAAATCTAAAGGTTTTATGACGGAAAACTGACGGATATTCCGTCTTTTTTTATGCCAAAATTAAATCATAAAGGAGTGATGCTTTATGTTCACAAGCGAAGTTTTAACAAAAATATTTGCACATCCGGCGATTATGTCTCTTCCGTTGAAGATTCAATCGGATGTGGTTCACGCAATAGAGGATGTTTTAGAAGAGGAGGGAAATGATAATGCAGATGAATCCGTATCAGATGCCACAGACAAATAGTTATATGCCGCAGTATCAATCATATCAACCGGCATATAACCCTATGCAGAACATTCAAAGATTCCAGCAACCACAACAGCCTGAACAGATGCAACAGGGAATATTCGGTAAGGTTGTGCAGTCACAGGATATGATCGTCGCAAATGATGTTCCTATGAATGGAAGTGTTGCATTTTTTCCTAAAAGTGATCTTTCGGAGATCTATGCGAAGCAATGGAGTGCAGACGGAACAATCTCTACAATGGTTTTTAAGCCGATTCAAAATGATACCCCTAACAAGTTATCACAAGATACAGAAAAATTAAAAATAGGGCTATCAGACGAAGTCACAGAGGAATTTAACAAGCACTTCGATACCCTGTTTTCAAAGATTGAAGAATTGGGAAAGAAAATCGACGAGAAATCTTTGACTAAGACTAACGCAAGAACAAAAGTTAGTCAAGATTAGTTCAAGTTTAGTCATAGATTAGTCATAAAAAGTAATAGGATGGTGGTTTTATGAATTTTTTTCAATCATTTAGAAGTCCACAACAGTTTTTGCAAAGCATGATGGGAAATAGCCAAGTTATGAGAAACCCGATGGCAAAAAATGCTATTGGAATGGCTCAAAGCGGAGACACAAAAGGAATAGAACAGATGGCACGTAACCTATGCCGGGAAAAAGGAATAAACCCGGATGAAATGATGAATCAAATAAAAAGCAGAATGGGTATGTAACAGCATATTAGAGGTTTGCGCACAATACCTAGGTGACCTCTTTATGAATAAATTTTTGGAGGTATCTAATATGTTCAACACAGGAAATTGCGCGTCGGTTCCGCTCGTAGCGAATATCGACGGAAATGGAAACAACGGCTGGGGCGGTGATGGTGGCTGGCTCTGGATCATTGTTGTATTCGCATTGCTCTTTGGATGGGGTAATGGCGGATTTGGTGGCTGGGGCGGTAACAATGGCGGTGGCTATGTTGCAACGGCTGCTACACAGGCAGACATCCAGCGCGGATTTGATAATTCCGCAGTTATCAGCAAGCTCGACGGAATTACAAACGGTTTGTGTGATGGATTCTACGCTGTAAACAACAGCATGCTTACAGGTTTCAATGGAATCAACACAAATATCATGCAGACAGGCTATGGAATCCAGCAGGCAATCAATGCTGACACGATCGCAAACATGCAGAACACAAATGCATTGCAGACACAGCTTGCGAACTGCTGCTGTGAAACTCGTGAAGCTATTCAGGGCGTAAACTACAATATGGCAACCAACACTTGCGCATTGCAGAACGCAATGAACAACAACACAAGAGACATCATCGACAGCCAGCAGGCAGGAACAAGAGCAATCCTTGACTACTTATGTGCAAAAGAAAATGCGGATTTGAGAGATAAGGTACAGAAGCTTGAACTTTCTGCTTCACAGGACAGACAGAATGCACTTCTGACTACTGCAATGACAGCACAGACACAGCAGATCGTCAATTCCGTAAATCCACCTGCAATCCCGGCATATGTCGTTCCTAACCCAAACACATATGTACCATACGGATGCGGATGCAATCAGAGTTGCGGATGCTAATTACAACAAAATAATTGAGTATCTTAATTGAGTTTAACTCGATTATGTCTGCAAAATCAGTATTACTTGTAAACGCAAAGGGCAGACTGAAATATGTTTGCCCTTATTTTTGAAAGAGAGGTAAAAAATATGGCAGAATTTACAGGAATTGCATTACAAACAGTTGCCGCCGGAGAAGATGTTGCTTTGACAGAAACGCCAGTATGCGGTAGCAAATGCATTGTTCACAGACAGGGAAGCGGAATTGTCAAGTTGAGAGGAATCACAAATCAATGCAGAGCGAGATTTCTTGCATCGTATTCCGGAAATGTTCAGATTCCAACAGGCGGTACAGTAGAAGCTATTTCTCTTGCGCTTGCGGTAGATGGTGAGCCTTTGCAATCAACAAGAATGGTTGTAACACCGGCAGCGGTTGAAAATCTGTTCAACGTATCAGCACAGGCATATATCGACGTACCTTGTGGATGTTGCAGTACAGTAGCGGTTCAGAATACATCTACACAGGCTATTCAAGCGCAGAACAGCAATTTAATTGTTGTTCGTGAAGCGTAGGAGGTGATCTGTATGCATATTGTAAGAATGCACAAAATGCAGGAAATTTTGACAGAAAAAGCATTGAACGAACTTGAAAAAGGAATCGAGAATGTCGACACTTGCGAAATGGGAGAAGTAGTAGACATGATTAAGGATCTTGCAGAAGCAGAGTATCGCGCCACAATCACAAAGTCTATGGATGAATCCAAGAAAGAGGAAGAAGAGTATGACAAGATTCTGCTTCGCGAACTGAAAGAAGAATTTGGTGATGAAGCCGGTAAGAGATTCTACGATCATTACAGATATGCTGATGGCAGATTTGCACCAAAAGGACACGGAACGTATCAGCGTGGATATATGGAGCCGGTATATCGCATGACACCGGAAATGTACCGGGACATGGATCGCGAAACAAGAGGTCGTATGCACTATACCGAAACAGGAATCCACGATGATCGTGGGACCGGTATGCACGATGTAAGAATGAGCGAGAGTAATTACGACCGTGCAAAGAGAAATTACACAGAGACAAAGGAAATGCACCGCACAAATACGCCGCAGGACAAGGAAGCAAAGATGCGTGACCTTGAAAAGTACATGAAAGAGCTTTCGGCAGACATTACAGACTTAATGTCCGGTATGTCGCAGGAAGAGATGAACATGGCAAAGTCAAAGCTTACAACACTTGTAAGCAAGATGTAATTTACACAGGCTATGGGTGTAATGCTCATAGCCTTATTTGAGGTATAAACATGGTATTTACAATAAATGGAGAAAATTGGATATTGCAATTTGTACGTCCGAATAGCGAAGAATTGCGGCGGTCGGATGGTGTATATACGTTAGGCGTTACCGACGGCAACACTAAGACGGTTAGCATAGCAAGAGGAATGTCTGATTATATGACAAACAAGGTGCTATGCCATGAATTGGTGCATTGCTATTCGTTCTCTTATGATTGCCACATTGATATGCCGACAGAGGAAATAATCGCAGATTTTATGTCGCTATATGGTAGGGATATTATATACCTTGCCGACGATATTTTACAAAATGTTATGGAGAGAAGATATGGATAAGATAGATGAAATGCTTAAATATGTGCAACGGACAAACCCGGAAATGACACGCGATAAGCTGATAGAAGAGTTAGGGAAGTGTGATTATTCCGCAAGAGCTTTAATATTTGGATTTCAAAATGTTGTAGATGGGTCTACGAGAATTTGATAACCCCATATGTTATGAGAAATTACAGTGACTAAAGAAAAATAATTTTCAGAATTTTTTCAAAAAATTTTCGATTTTCTAAATTTTGCCCTAGCAGGATTTGAACGCCCCTATGTTTCCTGGATATCCCCACGACCACCGAAAAATTTTTTCAAAGATTTTGGTCGGAAATTTTACAATTTCACAATTTCAATGCCTGTTTTTCTAATCTCTGCTTGCCGGCTGATCTTGGGCGATCCACTCCGGAACCTGTCCGGGCGCGTGCTGATCTTTTGCGCTGATCTGTTGCGGATCGTTGGCATATTGCACAAATGCCGGATATAACGCTGCGCCGGTTGGGTGTTCTGATCTTTCGCCATGCTCCGGCTATGAAATCCGGGCGCACTTCTCCGGGTGTCTGTCTTGCTGATCTGTCCGGGCGTGGTTGCAGAATTTCAGAGCGCACAAATTAAAGGCTAAAGCAAGCTAATATTTGCGCCTGTAAACGCGTAGAACGACCACAGAGCCACGCGAACCATACAAGGCCATATAAATACACACTTATAGATATAATTAAGGCTATAATATGCCTATCTCGTCAAATTGTCAAGGTACGAAAAGAAGCCGGATAACTCCGGCTATTGCTTTTCATATTCTTTTATAGATTCATCAACGCGATCAAATGCGCGCATGATGTCATCGTTTGCTTTGCTTCCGCTTATTTCTCCGCGTTTCAAAGCGCCCAAGGATGCTATAATATCCCTATATTGTTTATTTGCTTCCTTTAGCAATTTATCGCATTTCATACTATCACCCCTTTATTTTAATATAATACGCCCCAAAAAAAGAGCGAAAACAACCGCCCGGACTCGAACCGGGCGCAATGCTCCAAGGCGGCTATTGTTCGATGATTTCAAAAAATTTTTGTATCTCTTCTAGGCTGTGGCAGCATTCGCCGCCGGGATAACTATATATGGCCATATAATCACCACCGCCCAAAGGCTGTATATCTTTTAAATATGCTCTAAAACCTCCATTTCCTTTTATAATTTTTGGATATCCATCCTTCATCATTTTTTCAATAACTGTCATGTCCTTATCCCTCCTAGTTTTTAATTTTACTCGGTTATCCGGGTAAAAGCAAGCCGGGGACTCGAACCCCGGAACGCTGCACCGTTTGCACTTGCCTATTATGCGATTTTTTCAACTGCTTTTCTTTTCCGTTCGTTTTCGCGCTCGGATATGCTAGAATCATCAAAAGCAATGATATATCCATCTTTTTTTAGTTCTGCGGCCATTTTGAACGGGTCAATATCTGTAAGCCTAACTATATATTCAATCACTATAAACCGAATACATCCGCCTTTATTTACCGGCTTTTTTATATACTGTTTGTAATGTTCAAAAATTCTACTTTTCTTTTGTTCTTCTGTTTCAATTCTCATAAAATCAACCATCCTTTCATTGTTCGCCCTGTCTCATCAGTTGCAAGGTTGCCAGCCTATGCAAGACCGCCACGCGGGCGGTTTCGACACTAATTTCTTGATAATTCCAAGGTATCAATATTTCCCTTTTCGATCTCTTCGATGATCTGCTTGATCTCTCCGAAGAAGTCACCGTCCTTCTGTGTATCATATGTGTAATTGTCGTTATACTGTTTTCCGCTGATCTTGATTCTGTATATCATATCTTTTTCCTTTCTGGTCTGCCATCATCAGAGCCGCGGCGACCATCCCACGGCTGACGCTCCAAGATCGGAGCGTTTCGGCTAAAAATTTAAAGGTTTTTCATATCGAATTATTGCGACCGTTTCGCCTGTGCTTTTAAGAGTTCCCCAGCCGCCCCACATAGGACCATTCAAGCCCAATAATTTGGGCTGGTTGTAAAGTTCTTCACGCTGACTTTCTGCCATTCTTCCGTTATTGTAGCCATATATAAGGCTTTTAAATTCTTCCGCTGTCTTTACCTCTGATGGTAAATCATATGTGCATGTTGTTCCGTTGTTTAACATTCCTATTATCATGTTTATGCCTCCTTAACGATAAAATCCTTTTCGGCTCTGCGCGCCTGATCTAGTGTCATTGCTACGACTCCTATAATTGCCTTTGTTGCTTTGTCTGTAATTTTGTAATTCTTCATGTTGATTGCTCCCTTCGTTTTGTGCTTGGTTTCTTAACTTGTCTTTACTATATCACTTCCAAAAGTGATAGTCAAGCGTTTTTATAACTTTTTTTAGTTATATTTTTTCTTGACTTTTTCGGCATCATATTATAATATAGAAAACAAGCAAACAATCACGAAAGGAGGGGCTAAGATGCTTAAATATAAATTTAATGTAGGCGATGCGCTGGATCGTGCCGGTTTTACTTCATATAAGGCAAAAACAAGCGGTATACTAAGTCAAGACACGCTTAGAAAGATCAAAAAAGAAGATACTAATATATCTCTTAAAGCTATCAATAATTTGTGCATGATCTTAGACATGCAGCCGAAAGATCTACTTATATATGAAGAGACAGACGAAGAAAGAGAACAGAAAGAAAAGTTATAATTTTTTATAAAATATCACTTGACAAAGTTATATACAAGCGGTATTATAAGACCAAACAAAAACGAAAGGCAGCCGCTCGGCTGGATGGTGGTAATTATGGACATTGATTACGATTTTAACACTGTAGACGGTGTTAATTACACAAATGAGCAGATCGCCCAAATTGAAAAGGGTATTGCTCACGGATTGACCGAAACCCAAATAAAGACATATGTAAGACCGGATTTTTCGGCTTCGGATATGCGCGTTATTCGCAAGGCAATAGAGCAAAGGTTTTCACAAGATGAAATTAAATTGCTTACAAATACAAGCGATCTTCTATATAAGCGGAAAGAGGTTAAAAAAGCGATAAAACATAGAATTTGTGATGAAGGCGTAAAGATTCTGTCTGATTCGATGTTTGACGCAGATCAAGCTAGAGAGATCCGGAAAGGGTTTGAACATGGATTGACTTTTAACCAGGTTCTAATTTACGCATGGCCAGACTATCCGGAGTATCATGTATTTGCACGTTACCCAAGCGAATATATGAAAGAAATTAGAAAAGCTCTTGAAGCCGGCACCAATGAAGAATATGTAATAAGATGTAGCAAGCTTCCATTTTGGGAGATGCGCAAAAAGTTAAGAGGAATATAAAAACGAAAGGCGCCAGATGGCGAAGGGTGGAAAGTATGAAGTATAAATATTATGTGGTTGCAGTTAGTACCAAATCAGATGATGAATGGGAAATCTTGAAGACGAACAGCAAAGAGGAGGCTATCAAAGCAGCAAAGAAAGAGGACTTCACGAACAGAAGAGACGGCAACGACGAAACGGTCGAAATCCGCATGTATGAGGAAGATATCGAGGATGAAGATTGCGAGTGTTTCGATTACAGCATATTAGATTTCAAGATTGATCTTTCGGACTTCATCCGGGAAGCAGAAGAGGGAAACGACGTCCAGAATGACAGTAAACAAGTGTGGGTTGAAGTTCGCGGAAATCAATACACAATTCCGATCGACAGTGTGCTTGACCATGAAGAAGAAACACCGTTCGAGGCTTCTATGGAGCTTGAAAACAACCACGATCACGAAGCATGGGATGATCTGTATCAGCAGTATTTAAAAGATTAGAAAGGGGCGGTATTTATGATTAAAAGATTAGAAAAAGCGGTAAAGGATTTAGAACAGAGGACAGGCTCAAGGCTGGCGGTCAATGATTACGACTGTGACGATTGCGGAGGTATGCAGCGGATGACTTTTCCGGGTGCTAGATATGCGTTGTGGTGTTATGCGACAACATACATTGACGAGAGCGGAAACAAGAAAATTATGGGGTGCAATGGCGGGATGGTTTTAGATCACTTTTCGACACAGGCAGAAGCTGCGGAAATGATAAGCTCCGGGAAATATGATGAAAGGCTTACAATATCAAATTGAAAACAATGATAAAAGGCGCTTGTTTAGGCGCCTTTTCCAATGTGGTTAGATTGTGTAAAATAAATATAAATAAATTATTTTACATTCCAATATGGTTATATTGGGTTGATAAATTGAATAGATTTATTCAACATTCCAATATGGTTATATCGTGCCTATAATATACACTTATATTATTTATATGTCAATGGTTGAATTATAATATATTATGTTGACAATATACATTATATAGCGCTATAATATACATGTTTTAATTAAAGGGTTATAGTTCCCTTTTATATTATTCTTGGTATGTTAAAACGACAGGAAAGCGGCTTTTATAGTCGCTTTTGTTATATATAAATATATGCCTGATAGATAAATGGAAGCCATATATACAAGATATAGAGCCTATAAACCCATAGATTATTGACATATTCAAGATATAGTGGTATAGTATAGCCAATTTATAAAGCTTGTATATAGTTGTTGTATGCGGATGCGCCCGGAGCAGATAACAACCAAGCCAAGGCAAGAGGGCGCAAATATGAAATGTTCGCCGGTTAGATCAGTCTAGCCGGCTTTTTTATTTGCCAAAGATCAGGAACAGCCAGAAGGGAGGGCGCAGCATGGCAAAGATCAAAGAACAGGAAAGCGAGTATACGCAGTTTATAACATGCGTCGAAGATATGCCAGCGGTCGCTTCTGACATAGTATCCAAATATTGCGATGTGAATAGCGTAGATGAATCAGATATATATCCAAGTATTTGGAATGATATTATCACAGAGTTATATATAAAACTATTTAGACCGTGTAATAGATTATTAAAGACTGATAGTAATATGTATAATCAATATGATATAGATAAAGTATTGTATATATATAATAATATATATAAAAGATTATGTAATAAACATTGTCAAGAGATATCACAAAAGGGATTTATAGATATGTCCGGGATAGACAAGCAAACACTGTACAACTGGAAGGCGTCAAGATCCTCGAGTTTCGACTTGCAAGAAAAAATTATGGAAGATAACGAAGAAAGCCTTTTTTCGCTCATGAAAGACCGACGCAACAACCCGATGAAGATACTTCCGAAGCTGAACAAGGTACACGGCTGGAGTATGCCGGGAGCAAGAGACAGAGCCGACACAAAGCAAGCCTTAACCGCTGCCGATCTTCCGCAGTTAGGCAGCAGTACACAAGATATAGCACAGATAGAAGCCAAACCACTAGATATAGTGATTGACAATGTAAAAACAGAGTGTACTTAGTTTTTACATTCAGATTTTCGGTTTTATTTGTGCAAAATGACGATGGAAAAACGGCAGCGGATCAGCTCCAACAGATAAGCAGGCAGGGGGTGGGGGTTAGACAGGACCCGGAAAACGCCCCTACTAAGCACCACAAACATTTTTCAAAATAAAAAGCCCCTATTATATATAATAAATATATAAACACGTTACACATACACATATAATAAATAATTAAATTATATAGGTGTAATACACATATAGATGTTATATATAAGGGTTTTGCAAATAACTGATATATAGGCATGTGAGGTATATAAGGACGAGGTGGAAGAAGCATGATTAAAATAATTGAACGTGGGAAATATGAACAGATTAGATGTAATGGATGCAATGCGCTTTTAAGGTTTAATTGGGCGGATGTTTCTGAACGATGGACGATTAAATGTCCTTGCTGCCAAGATGATATTTCTGTTCGTAGCAAACTGTATGGAGAAGAAGCATGATAACGTATCGAGACATACACCGGCTCCGTTCTACAGGATATAAGGTTTACAGAATCACGGATCGTATTTACCTTGTTTCTCTGTATTCGAGACAAGAATATGACGGAAACCCGGTATCAACGATTGCAAAGTGGATTTTATCTCACGTGTATGTGATACGGATAGTTAAGAGGTGGATTTAATGAGTGGATGCGGAGTAATAACAAGAACTGTAACAGATAATGTCAATCATCCGTCGCATTATGAGACAGGGAACTTTGAATGTATCGACGTTATGATTGAAACGCAAGGCAAAGAAGCTGTGATGGACTTCTGCGTGTGCAATGCCTTTAAGTATATATACCGTCACAATAACAAGAACGGCATTGAAGATATTAAAAAGGCGAAATGGTATCTAGATAAATATATTGAATTGGCAGAAAAATAAAAAAGCCGCTAATTTGCGACTTAATTATCTTCGACATATGACGTTAGAACGTGTATTACGAGATTAGAAAGAGAGCGTCCTTGCTTTTTTGCAATCGCCTCCAGATCAACACGCAATTCACTTGGAACACGAACCGTTATTTGAGCATCGTTTTGCTTTTGCTTTTTTGCCATATATTACACCTCCATATGCATAATATAACATAAACGGATAAATATTGCAATGCAAAGCACTGCAAAGCATTGCAAAGCACTGCATTTTATGATATAATACCCATATCAATTAAAGATAAGGGGTGTGTATTTATGATTATAGGATATGCGAGAGTGTCAACCAAGGAACAGAACCTTGCAAGACAGTTAGAAGCACTGAAAAATGCTGGATGTGAAAAGATTTACATGGATAAGTTATCCGGCAAGGACTTTGAAAGACCTGATTATCAGAAGATGATTTCCAACTTAACAAGCGATGATGTTCTCATTATTCTGTCTATCGACCGGCTCGGAAGAAACTATGACGAGATCATGGATGAATGGCGCAGAATCACTAAGACGATCAAAGCAAACATAAAGGTTCTTGATATGCCATTGCTTGACACGACTATCGGAAGAACCGGAGACTTGACAGATACATTTATCGCTGATCTGGTATTACAGATTCTTTCTTATGTTGCGAATCTCGAAAGAGAACATATCAGAGAGAGGCAGGCAGAAGGAATCGCTATTGCAAAGAAAGAAGGCAAATACAAGGGCGGCACAAAGAAAACTGTAGATAGTGAATTGCTTGACAGCAATTTGATTCTTTACCGTTCCGGTAAGATTACCAAGTCTGTATTTGCGAAGAATATCGGTGTATCACGACCGACTTTAGACAGGATTTTGTCAGAATACGCTGCATAAGCGTTTTTATGCTCTATCGCCAAAAGGTAAGGCACAGGACTTTGACTCCTGCATTTGTTGGTTCGAATCCAACTAGGGCAGTTTGGATTCTTAATGTTTTTCATTTTGGGATCCTCCTTTCGTAACCCACTAGCGGAATGCTGATTAAAGAGCCGTCACAAGGCTCGGTGGGTTTTGCCGGTTGAATATCGGCGTGTATAAACCCCTTTTATCCCATGGGGAACACACATTTCTCCTTTGCGCATTTTCCCTCCACAAGAAGGATGCGCACACGAAGTATAGATCAATGGCAGATCATACGGTTTTACACACCCCACGTTTTCCCGTAAATTCCGGTTCGATTCCGGGTGCTTCGTATTTCACAACCTGCATACCCAGGAATACGTTTTGACGCAACAAACTATTTTTTATCGGGTTGCGAATGTAATATCTTGTCTGATTCTATGTCACTGATTCGCGATAATTGACTAACGAACAGTCTTGGATTTTGCGTGGTGTTCACGCGTGCGCCACACAATTTCGACTTATTTGTGACTAGGATTTGTCACATCGACATGTAGTGTAATTGGCTAGCATAATTCGCATATTGCGATATAGGTGGAGTTCGAATCTTCCGTGTCGATTCCCTTGAAAAGGGACATTTTTTGTTTCTCCTGACGTGGAATCCAACCATGCACATTTTCGGATGTGCATACCGTCATAGGCGGTGTTTTGCAGATATGGTGTAATGGTATCACAGTAGATTGCTAATCTATCCAACGAAAAAATCGTTGTCAAGGTTCGACTCCTTGTATCTGCGTTGCTTGAGATACGTCTTGGGCGTTGATGCGTGACGGAATAGGTAAACGTAATTGTCATAGAGAATTGGGTGAAATTGACAACTTAGCTACCCAGATTGCGCACTCCTGTGTGGTGCAAATCCACACCGCATCAAGAGTCCGGTTAGCGACCGGATAGGCAGGCGTTGCGGTATTCCCTGCTGAATAAATAAAAATGCCGATGCCTGAGAACGCCGCATAGCGGAATGTCTGCATCGGAAACCGCACATTGTAGCATATCTCAATGGAAGAGTGGCGAGCGCTCGGAAAACAACGATGAAAGCCGGATGGTGGTTCGATTCCACCTGCTACACTTAACAGCAAACTAGGTGATGCAGACCGAAAAGCACGACCACGGTGCCTGTTTGCTGGATTTTTATGTGGGCAGCATGTATCGCGGACATGCATGATAATATCTGGTGGAGGTATTGAAATGAATTTGAGAGATTTATTTATAGATAAGTCAAAGACACTTATTGTAAATACAGATTTAGCACTTGTATTGGGAGATTTGAACGAAGCAATAATTCTTAATCAGTTAAATTATTGGCTTGAAATTAACAAAAAGGCTGACAAGAATTTTATTGATGGAAAATATTGGGTTTATAACTCTTATGCGGAGTGGAGAGAAAATGATTTCCCTTATTGGAGTGAAAAAACAATACAAAGAACATTCACGCGTCTTGAAAACAAAGGAATCGTTATTTCTGCAAATTATAACAAGATGTGCATTGATAAAACAAAGTGGTATTCAATAGATTTTGAAGTGCTTGAAGAGATGATAAAGGCTTATGATTCTAATAAAATCTCCGAAGAGGACAAAATGTCCTGTCGAGAAGGACAATATGACAGACCAATACCAAAGAATACTACTAAAGATTACTCTTATGCTTTTCCTAAAGGAAAAGGTAGTTCATGCTTTTCTCCCGAAAAGGCGGTCGGGCAAAGCAATGTTAAATATCCGATTGATGATGTTCCGTATCTTATCGGTCAATATGCAGAACCGAATACGCCAGGAAGCCGAATAATCGAACTTAGAAAAATTATTCAGTTTTTTATAGGCAGATACGAAGAAGAATTGGATATAAGGCATATAGACGTATCAGACAGCGCAATTAAGAGTATCGTCGATGCATATTTTCATCCGACAGGCAAAGTGGTTGATTGCGAAGCGGACGATTATATGTGGATGATAGATGATTACTTTGCAACCGACTACAAAATGAATGGTAAGCGAGTGGTTAAGAGCCTACAACATTTCTTTTCCGGGAAGATCAGAGAAAACATTTACATGAAACGGATATAGGAGTGAGAGATATGTGTGATTTTTGCAAAGATATAAAAAGAATATCATACGGTGAAGAGATAGAGTGTACGGAAACAGGTTTTGCGAGAGAAAAAATCATTTTATGCTATATCGACGATAGACTTTGCTTTTATGGGTTTAATAAATATCATTATGAGGATGATGCATATTACGGAAACGTGGATATCAATTATTGCCCGATGTGCGGTAGAAAGTTGGTGGAATAGTGAAATTTACAGGACAAGAACGTGGCGTCTCATATGAAACTACTTTTGAAGGAATGGAAGCTGAGGTAACAGTCCGCAAAATTAGCACAGGAGAAACAGAATCAGTTAAATATCATTGTTTATATCCTCCTGTTTTTGGATATGATAAAGACGATATAAAAAATGTCGAGAAAATAACTGATGAATTGATTGACAAATATGGGGTGGTAGAATGAAAGCACTAATTAAATTCATTAAAAATCTGAAATCGTTTTATCAGTTCTACAAAGATTATGAGTATAACGGAGCTGAATGCGAGTTTATTATCGAGAATTATCAAAAAGTTTTATGTAGCCGAACAAAGACAATGAGTAAACCGACATATTATGCAGATGCCGTTATTCATTATATGGACGAATGGTACGAAGATTCTTGGAAATCCATGTATAAATGCGATCCGATTGAGGTAGAAAAACCAAAAATCATGATAACATCTGATGGGAAATTTGCAAAGGTTTACATTGACGGTGAAAAGGTAAAATGCACCGATATGGAATTACACTTTAGCGGTCATGTAGACAGTAAGCCGATGATTACTGTCGATGCACAATGGCATAAAACGGATGAAAATGGTAATGCGATTCTGAGTGATGATAAGACAGAAGTGTTGACAGAGGGAATAAAAATAAACTGTTAGGAGCGAGGTTATGAAGATAACAGAAATGAATAACTGCATTGAGAAAATGCGAGAGTGCTATCCGTTTGAGGATGAAAAAACAGAGATATGGATTGACAATCGGAACAAAATTGACAATGCGGTAGTTTGCCTTAGAGCAAACGATGGGAATGGTACAGAAATCAAAATGACAAGACCGATTGATAGTTTAGAGCGAGACATAATCGCTTTTTAACAAAATAAAATTACCGGCTACAGATTGATTGTAGTCGCTACCCTAGAAAAATTATAGGCAGAGATTTCTTTTCGGCATCTCTGCTTTAATGAGCGGAGGTGCTTTTTCCTATGGCATCAAAAGAACTGGTTGACACAGTAAATCAATATGACAATTTTATAAAGACACACCCGGTCGATGAATCCGTAATATCTGCATACGTTGAAGCCTGTAAGGTCGCTATAAATGGCGAAAAGGATATTGAGTATGGGTTACAACTAACAAATAGGTCTAAGGGCATTATAGAGCAATTCTGCATGAAGCAGACAGGTGGGACGATATGGGATTTAGAGAAGTATTCGCAAGACCATAATGCACCATATGACCTGATAGATAAATATTACGAAATTTTAAAATTGGAAAGCTATTACAATTTTGAAAGTTTTATGTATTACATGGAGCGTAAACGTAATTGGAGCAAGCGGTTTTATTATCCGAGAAGAAAAACTTTGAAGGTTGTTGTAAATGACCTTGAAGATTTGGAAAACAGAAAAATCAAATTTTACGGCTTGTCAATGCCATCTCGTGTCGGAAAATCAACAATATGTATATTCTTCCTTGCTTGGGTTGCAATGCGTAGACCAAACAGCCACTCTGCAATGGGCGGACACTCTGGAATCCTTGCAAAAGGATTTTATAAGGAACTTATGAATTTATTCTCGACGGAAGAATATACATTTGATGAATTATTCTTCTTTTGGAATCCGGAATATGCAAATAAATCTCTTGTAACAGACAAAAGTGCAGATGAATTTACAATTACTTTGGGGGATCCAGATAGATTCGCAACAGTTACTTGTAGAGGTATTGATGGAACATGGACCGGTGCGGTTGATGTATCAAAAGACGGATATTTATATGTGGATGACTTGGTAAGAGATCGTGAACATTCTCTTAGTCCTACTCGAATGGAAAACACGTATCAAGAATATCTGAATAAGATGGTTGACCGTAAAAATGACGGAGCAAGGGAGCTGATGGTCGGTACATTATGGAATGTCCTTGATCCGTTGGAACGATTGCGAAAATCTTATGACGGAAATCCGGAGTACAGATTTAGAAGAATACCGGCACTTGATGAAAACGACGAAAGTAATTTTGATTATGAAATAAATGGTTTTTCTACGGCATATTACAGGGATATGAGAGAGAAACTTGACAAGGCTGAATGGGAAGCTAAATTTATGCAGCGACCATTTGTGCGTGAGGGATTGCTTTTTCCTACGGACGAATTAAGATATTTCAACGGAATATTGCCGGATGGAGATTTTCGCCGTATTGGAGTTGTGGATGTTGCATGGGGCGGCGGAGATAGCTTATCAATGCCGATTGGTGCAGAATATGATAACGGAGATGTATATATATATGATTGGGTGTTCAATAAAGGAGCAAAAGAGGTTACATTGCCTTTGGTGGTAGGAAGAATTATAGGAAACGGAATAAGGCAAACAAGATTTGAGGGAAACACGGGTGGAGAATTATACTGCCAATATGTTGATGAACGGTTACAGGATCAGAAATATAAATGTTCGTGTACAAGTAGGAAAGCACCAAACAAAGTTGAAAAGCTATCAAAAATCATAGCATATTCTGGCGACATAAAACGAAAATTTATTTTCCTTGAATCAAAGAAGGTTACACAAGATCAGTTACAGAAAGATGCAAAATTAGGCGTTGTTCGATATCGAAGGAACGACGAATATCAAGCGGCTATGGATGAATTGACTATGTTTGTATCAATTGGAGAGAACAAACATGATGATGCTGCCGATGGACTTACACAGCTTGAAATGTTTATAGAAAATCCAAATAATCTTGCAACGGCAACAGCAACAGCAAATCCGTTTAGGACAGGAGGCTATTAAATGACTACAGCAAAATACTTATCGCAAATCAAAGAATTTGACATTAAAATCGACAGAAAAATTGCAGAAAAGAATCGCCTACGTGAAATTGCTACCTCGACAGGCGGTGCCAATGATGGCGAGCGAGTGCAGACTTCTATCAAGCGTGACAAATTGGGAGATACTGTTGCAAAGATTATTGATACAGAAAAAGAAATCGACCATTTGATTGATATTTACGTGGCAAAGAAGCAAGAAATTATTAAGCAGATCGACCAGATGGAAGATATGGAACAGTATGAGATACTACATCTATACTTTGTAGATGGATATAATATCAAAGAATGTGCAAAATTTAAAGATTGCAGCACAAGAAAAGTTGATTTACTCAAATCAAAGGCAATGAAAACATTTGAGAAAATGTTTGGAAAATTATATTATGCGTAAGTTTGCGTACATTTGCGCTATTTTGCGTATGTTTGCATATTGTTTCGCTACCTAACATATAGTATAGTTAAACTGCAAATGTTGTCTAAAGACATTTCAATTTCTTTCATAGAAAAATCCTTGGAAAAGCATCGTGACGTTATCGCGGTGCTTTTTTAATGCAGTTTTTTAGGAGCATAGGATGAAAAGTAAAACAATTTATTGTCCTCGATGCAAACGTAAAGTTGGTGTCTACGATGGGCGGTCAACATTCACAATGACATATAGTTGCCGGAAATGCGGAAAAAGAATTTCTTTCAATCCGGCAGATAATGAGATAAAGATAAAAGACAGACCGCAGAGAGAAGTATCAAGCGGAGTAACGATTATTTAGGTGTAGCAGATGAACAATAGAATGTATCTCCAAGACCTTGTTCAAGGTCGATATGGAAGAAAAATTGCATATACAAGCGTAGATAAGATAACCGCAGATAATGTTGTCAAAGTTATTGGAGAATGCATTGGAACATTTTACTACAACAAATCTGTTATCCGATATCTTTGGAATTATTACAAGGGAGATCAACCGATTTTGTATCGACAGAAGTTAACAAATGAAGATATCACAAACAGAATCGTGGAAAATCATGCATACGAAATTGTTCAGTTCAAAGTGGGGCAGACCTACGGCGAGCCGATTCAATTTATTAGCCGAAAAGATGATGAAGCAGTCAACAAGGCTGTGGATATGCTCAATGATTTTATGGCAGATGCAAACAAGCAAGAAAAAGACATCAAAGCTGGAGAGTGGCAATCCGCAACAGGAACATCATTTAAGGCAGCAAGACCTAAAGCAAATTCAGATGTTCCATTTTTAATTGTGGCACCAACACCGATGAATACTTTCACAATCTATAACGACAGCACAGAAGAACCGATGCTTTCCGTTCAGGAGTTAAAAGACGAAAACGGAAATTGGTATAAATTAGCATTTTCCGATACGACATCTTATAAGATTCAAGACGGAAAATTGATTGAGAGCAAACTTCACACATACGGCGGAATACCGATTGTTGAGTTTCCTAACAATCACGAAAGAATTTCCGATATCGAGCTTGTTATTGGTATGCTGGATGCGATAAACAATATGCAGTCCAATAGAATGGATGGCGTTGAACAATTTGTGCAGTATTGGATAAAATTTGTGAATTGCCAAATCGACGAAGCAGAGTTCGAGAAAATGAAGAAAAGCCATGCTTTGGCAGTTAAGTCAAACAATGGAGATAATAAATCCGATGTCGATATTATGACACAGGAATTAAATCAAACACAATGTCAAGTCGCAAAGGATGATATATGGGATAATACACTATCTATTCTAGCGATACCGAATAAACAAGGGAATACCGGCGGAGATACGCAAGGAGCTGTAGAACTTCGTAATGGATGGGATTTTTCTAAGACAAGGGCGAAACTGAAAGACCCGATTGTCAAATCGGCAGAAAAACGACTTGCAAATGTTGTGTTAAATATTCTTAGAGTGAATGATAACGACCTGAAACTATCAACAAGAGATTTTGATGTACAGATAAATCATAGTCCACAGGATAATATGTACACCAAGGCACAAACACTTACAGTATTGTTGCAAGCTGGCATACATCCGCTTATTGCGATAGCAACAGTAGGATTGTGGGGAGATGCGGAAAAGACATTTAACTTATCAAAACCGTATCTCAAAAATCTGTATAAGACTATTGATGATGCAGAAGCACAAAAAGCAAAGGCACAAGAAATAGTAGATCAAATGAATAAGAAAGATAAAGCAATTACTGAATAATCGGTAGTTGCTTTTATTTTTATAAATTTTGCACCTATGCGGTAAATAGGAGAAACTCGGCAGGAGCGACCTGCGGTATCAAAAGCGTGAGTTTACGGAGGTAATTATGACAAGAGATGACGTATTGAAACTATTTCCGGATGCGACTGATGATCAGATTACTAATCTGTTAAATCAGAACAATTCAGAAGTTGCGACGGAGAAGAACAAGGCAAAGCAGTACAGGGAAAAGGCTGGTACAGCGGACGAGTTACAGAAGAAACTGGATGAATTGGAAGCTGGAAACCTGTCAGAAATCGAAAAGGCAAACAAAGCCTTGGATGCGGCTAATCAGCAGATCGCAGAGTTGCAGAAAAATAATGCAATCAGAGATCAGAGAGAAGCCGCCATGACTAACTTCAAGATTACGGCTGAGCAGGCAAAGACAGTAGTCAAGGACGATGGAAGCCTTGATTATGAATCTCTTGGAAAGATTATGTCCGAGAAAGAAACAGCTGCGGCACAGGCTAAGGAACAGGAGATTGCTAAGCATCAAGATGTTCCGGGCGGTGGAAGTGCTGGTGGCAAAGATAAAGATAAGACAGCAGATGTTGAGAATGCTGAAAAAATCACTTTCGGCAATCCAGCATCTAATTCAGAGGCAAAAAACAGTTATGTGATTTAACAGGAGGTAGAGACGATGGGAAAACCAATCGTAAGAGATTTTTCTCAGGAAAAAGGAATTTTGAAGTTTTTTCCGTATGAAGGCGCAGCGTGCCTTGTAACACAGGCATCCGTATCAAGCCCGGACGAAAACGGAAGAAAAATTGTAAAAGCTGGCACGCCGTTCCCAAGCAACGACGAAAACTGCGTTGGATATTTACTCCACGACGTTGATGTGACACAGGGAGATGCTCCGGGAACATATGTATATCAAGGAACGATTGATTGGACTAAGGTTACAGGACTTTCAATTACAGACAAGGCAAGATCGGCAACACCAAGAGTAACATTCTATGGTGCGCCGGCAATTAAAGCTACAACAGAAAGTGTTTAGGAGGTAGAAGAACATGGCATTACCATTATCAGAAGCATTCACAGCGAGAAGCCTTGGCGTGATGTGGGATAACTATCAAAAAACATTAGGTTCTGCCCCTTACTTAGGCAGACAAAAGTTCGGAACGAGAAAGCAGAGTTCTCTTTCTCTTAGATTCATTAAGGGAAAGAACGGACTTCCGGTTTCATTAAAGGCATCTAACTTTGATGCACAGGCAGAGTTGAGAGATGTTGGAGGTTTCTCTGACATTCAAAATGAAATGCCTTTTTACCGGGAATCATATATGGTTACCGAGAGAGAAGAGCAGGATTACGACAACTACAGAAGCGCAGAAAATTCAAGCCTTGCAAATGATGTCCTTAGAGAAATCAGCAAGAAACCTATGAACCTCATCGAGGGCGCGCTTGTTGTACCAGAGAGACAGATTTGGCAGTTGCTTGCACCGGAAGATGGTATTCCAAGAGTAAAGGTCGTTATCGACAACAAGCCATATTATGTTGATTATACATCGGATGAAGGAGCAGAACATAAACAAAATCACTTCAAGGCTATTACAGGAACAAGCACATGGGATAAGCCTTCAACAGCGGCACCTCTTGATGATCTGATTACAGCACGTAGAGATTTCGCAAAGGCTACAGGCTATTCTCTGACAAGATTCACCATGAACACCGAGACATGGGAGATGGTACTCAAGGCAGAGGACACAAAGAAACAGGTGCTTGGTATCACAGCTTATAATGGCGGTATCAGATTGCAGCAGGCACAAGTTACAGAGTATCTTCGTGGATACGGAATCGAGATTGAGGTATACGACAAACTGTATATTGATGAAACAGGAACAACTAAGTATTTTGTGCCAACAGGAATCGTATCTGCACAGACAGCAGGCGTTTTCCTTGGCGATTATGTATTTGGTAAGACACCAGAAGAGAGAAGCGGAAGTCTCACGGACGGAAATCTGTCTATTGTCGAGACAGGTGTATCAGTTTACACATACGCAACAAATCATCCAATCAATACTCATTGCGTAGTATCTATGATTGGTCTGCCTACATTTGAGGGAATGGATAGCGTGCTTGTAATGAAGGTTAAGGAGTAGCCTATGATCGCTGAATATGGCATTAAATATAATGGCGTGTGGTATCAAGTTGGAGATGAGATTGCAGAGGAAGTGGATAAAAACACTTCCTCTGATACTTCTGACTTTATGACGCCACCGGAAAAAAATTTTACAAAGACAGAAATTAAGCGTATGCCTGTTGGGAATCTTAGAGAACTTGCTTCTGAATACGGAATTGAAAATGCAGAAGAAAAAACAGGTGAAGAGCTGAAAGATTGTTTGATTAGTGTTTTGGGCTTATAGGAGAATGAATATGACAACATTGGAACAAGTCAAAATTCGATTGAAACAATTTCATATGGAGAAGGTTGGCGGAAAAGATGTTGTTGTGTTTGACAAAATTGAAGACAATCCGCTTATTGAACAACTAATTGAGCAAGCAAAAAAAGATGTTATTGCAAAGCGGTGTTACCCAGATTCTTACACACAGGAAATGATTGAAGAAGATATGAACTCTTTTGAGGGTGTCATAGTAAACCTTGTTGTGTACGACTATTCACAAGCTGGCGAGAACTACATGACTAGCTATTCTGAAAATGGAGTATCGCGCCATTGGAGAGATAGAGACAGCTTGTTTGTGGGTGTATATCCGTTTGTAAAGGCATTATAAAAGAAGATTGTGCGTTATTGTGTTTGCAGTGCAGATGCGGTAGCAGGCGGTGTGCATCAAGGGTGGTGGGCGGCACATCAACTAAAAGAAAATAGGAGCTACAGAATGAAAGAGTTTTTGTTACAGACATATACAGTCGTTCTTCCGATAATGCTCGGATATATTGTCTGGCTTCTAAAGCAACAAAAGAAAGATAAGGATGCAAACAGCAAAGGAACAATGTTACTTTTGCGTGTGCAGCTTATAGAGTACCACGATAAATACGTTTCGCTGGGAGAGATACCATCTTACGCATATCAGAATTTCTCTGAAATGTACGACGCTTATCACGCTCTTGGCGGAAACGGAATGATAACAAAAATGTATGAGGAAATTAAGCAAATACACTTAAAGAACGGAGGTAAAGAATAATGCAGGAATTATTAAGCAACGCAACTATTTTACTTGCTGTAGTTGGAGGTTTAGCATTTACTGTGTCTGTAATTACACAGGTAATTAAAGGCATATTTAAGAGTGTACCAACAGACTTGGTTGTATTTGTGCTTTCAATCGCTCTTACTGTAACAGCGTTCATCGCTTATATGCAGTATATCAAAGCTGAAATGCTATGGTATATGATCGTTGCATCCGTAATTGCAGGATTTATTGTGGCCTTTGTTGCCATGTTCGGATGGGAAAAGCTATCTGAATTATGGAAACGGTTTGGTAAGGATGTGAAGTAAATGTCGTTGGAAATCAACAAGCAAAAGATGATGTATTCACTTAGCCTTGGATTGCAACCGCAGTACAGACGCGACGATGATGGGAATATCGTTTATACCGGGTATACGGATGATGATGGCACATTTATTCCATATTTGGATGAAGATGGCAATAAGATACCAGAAGTAACAGGAGAACCGATTGAAGCATATACGGAGCCTGTTATTTTTTATTCATCCATAAGCAACAAGTTAAGCGAAGCAACCGCAAAAGAATTTGGTATTGATGATTCTACCAACTATGCACAACTTGTTACAGACAAAAACGCATTTCCGCTTGTGGAAGGTGCATTGATATGGAAGCGGTCGGAAGTTGGATATAAGGACAATGAAAAGACAATCATTGATTCAACGTCGGCAGATTACATCGTAAAGGGCGTGGCAGATGAAGGATTGACAGTTGACCTTTATTTGCTCCGTAAGAATGTGAAGAACGCAGAGTAGGTGATGGCATGGCACGTAAAAAGACAATCAGTATGAATTGTCTGTCTCAATCAAGCATTCAGAACGCTATAAAACAGCTTAGAGACTACCAAAATAGTTTGACGTATAAATGTCAGATGGTGGCTCAAAAGTTAGCTGAAAAGGGCGTAGAGATTGCGAGAGTACAGATTGCAGACCTTGATGCGATATTTAATCAAGATTTGATTAAAAGCATTCACTCTGAATATGTTGGAAGTGTCAAGGGCGGTGGTGTATGGGCGGTTGTGGCTGGTACAGATCATGCGATGTTCGTTGAGTTCGGAACCGGAATTGTTGGTCAAGAGCATCCTTATCCGGGAGAATTTCCGGATGGAGTAACGTGGGATTATGCGAGTGGTAAGACAATTAGACAGGCTATGCAAGACATATCTATAAATGGAGATACATTTGTTAAGGCTGGCGAATATTATTGGACTTACATCGGAGATGATGGAAAACTGCATATCACAAAGGGTATGCCAAGCAGACCTTTTATGTATTATACATCTCTTCAACTTATGAAGTTAGTTGAGAAAACTGTAAAAGAGGTATTCAAGAATGGATAACATTTGGGCTTATGAAAATGAAACAAAGGTTTTGGGTATTCTTAATTCATATGCCATTCCAAATTTAAGAAAAAAATTTCCAAAAATGAAATGGCAACAAGGTGTTACAATCACAAACCTTGAAAGCAGATTGTCGAAACCAACATTTCCGACTATATACGTTCACGAATTGCCCGGAACAGAGAAAGGACAAACATTAGACGGACAGAATATCAATGGTGTTTTAACCACGTTTGAGGTTCAGACGTTCACGAACACATCACAGTATGATGCAAAGATTATGCTTGCGATAGTCGCAGAAGTATTTAAGAATATGAGATTCGAGGCAACACCAATGCCGGAATTTAAGTCTGACGGAACAGTATATAGGAGCGTTGCGAGATTCAGAAGAATACTCGGAGCAAATGATAGATTGATGGAAAAATAATTTAAGGACCTGTTTTGGGTCCTTTTTTTATGCATATTTTTAAGGAGGTAAAAAAAATGGCAGCAGCAGGTATTTCAACACTTGGAATTACATTCGGCTATGGCTCAGAGGCAACCGCTGGAACAAAGCCAACGTCATTTAAGCAGTTGACACGTATCAACGCAATAGGCGGTATTAACATTGAGCCGGAACAAATTGATGCATCTGCATTGGAAGATTTTATAACCAGATATGTTAAAGGACGTGCAGATACAGGCGGTTCATTCCCTGTAACAGTAAACTTTACAGCAGAGACAATCGAAGAGTGGCAGGCTCTTATCACAGAGTACAAGGCATTGTCCGGTGGAAAGAGAATGTGGTTCGAGACAATCATTCCGGGAATCGAGAAGTCGTTCTTTGTTGTAGCACAGCCACCAGAGCAGATTCCACAGCCGGAAATTGGACAGAACGAACTGCTTACAATCGAGATGAATCTTACGATTGAAGAGTACAAGGGAATGGATACATCCGTGGCATTTACACCGGGGGAATAGTTAGTCACTCGTTAGATTCTGATACCGCAGTGATGAGTGACGAAGAATCGAATGCGGTAAACAGCTATTCATCGTATGCTGATGAATAATGACATTGCACAGAAAGGGCGGACTCCGGTCTGCCCCTTTCCTATGTGAAAGACATAGGAGGAAAGGTAAAAGGTATTTAATTATGAAAACAATTACAGTTGATGGAAAAGAATATAAGTTAGAGTTTGGTTTTGATGCAGTAGAAGTGGGAGACCTTGTGCAAAAAATGTTTGAGGTTAAATCAGGCATCTATATTGCGCGGTCGGCACAGGAGGGAAACAATATTGCGGTTGCAATGCTTGATGGAACAAGTGAGATGCTGGCTACAATTCCTAAGATTTGCGTGCTTGCTATTTATGCCGGATGCTTAGAACATAACCCGGTTTCTATGGACGAAGCAAAAACTCTGTTGAAGAAATATATGAAACAAGAAAAGAAGTCTTGCACGGACGTGTACAATGAAGTGCTGGTGCCATGCATGGAGAATGACGGTTTTTTCGTGATGAGTGGAATCGAGAAGATGATCGAGACCATGAATCAGGCAATGGAGCAGGAAGAGAATGTGGAACAGACACCGAAGGTAGTTCCGCAAGACCACAAGAAGCCTTCCAAAGCGTCCACGAAGTAATATGGAAGGGTTTCTTCCCTTCGGCATATTCTATGGGAATTTCGTATGAGGAATTTAAGCATATGAATCCGCGTAAGTTGGAATATGTAAGAGACGGATATAAGCAAAAAATCAAACAGATAGATGCTCTAAATTGGATGAGTGGTCAGTATACTATGTCTGCGGTTGCGGTTGCTATTGAAGCAAACTTCGCAAAGAACCCAAAAGGCAAGTATATGAAAAAACCTGTTATCTTGGCTATGGAAACGCGAGAAGAAGATTTGCAAAAGCAACGTGAAGCATTTTTGGCTGGACTTCTTGCTATGCAGGCAAATTATGAATTAGAGCATCCAAAAGTTGAGAAGAATACAGACGGTACAACATAAGTTTGTACCGTCTTTTTTACTATGTGACAGAAAGTTGGTGGAATCGTGGCAACGGAAATTGATAGCTTGCAAATTAAAATCGGGGCGGAAGCGCAAAAGGCGAATAACGAAATCGACAAACTCATAAATAAATTGGGTGTTCTGTCTAAATCTCTTGGTAGTGTAGACACAAAAGGCCTGCAAAAGCTGGCTAGTGGCGTAAATATTCTTAGTGGCGCAATGCAGAGTTTCCAAGGCGTTAAACTGTCCGATTTTACACGAATTGCAAAGGGAATACAGAAATTTGAAGCGGTGGATGGAACAAAGCTATCGCAGTTATCAAGCACGTTGACACCGCTTGCAAGTGGAATTGCAACGCTTAGCGGTTTAAATTTTGACAACAAAGGTCTTGTGAATTTTATAAATTCAATTACAAGGTTGTCAAATTCAAATGTGAGCGGCCTTAACTCCGTGAATTTCGCACAGTTAGGTGCAAATATAAATCAACTTACATCTGCGCTAAGTGGTTCTAAAAGTGTTGCAAGTAACACAATCCAAGTCGTAAATGCGGTGTCAAGATTGGCGAGTGCCGGAGCAAATGCACAGGCAACAAGTACAGCATTACCGCTTTTAGGTGCAAACCTTAAACGCCTGATAAATTCGTTGTCAAAGGCTGGCGTTGTATCAGAGAATACAATACAGTTTGCATCGGCGTTAGGACTTCTTGCATCTGCTGGAAACAGAACTGCACAAACAGCTGCAAAACTTGATGCGCTTGCAGAAGCATTGAAGCGGTTTATGCAAACAATGTCAACCGCACCGGCAGTAAATGCGAACATTATCCAAATGACACAGGCAATCGGACAACTTGCGTCGAATGGCAATCGTGTAGGCAGTGTGACACGCGGACTTACATCATCGCTGAATAGTTGGAGCAATTCTACGCGGAAAGCATCGAAGCACTCATTTAACCTTGCATCTGCAATCGGTAAGGTATATGCAACATATTGGATGTTATTTCGTGCGCTGGGCGTATTCCGTAAGGCAATAGATATTTCGGGTTCACTCACCGAGGTCGAAAATGTCGTAAGTCACAGCTTTGGCCCGTCTATGGATAAGGTCGAAGAGCAAGCTAAGAATGCGATTTATACCCTCGGCATGTCTGAACTGTCGTTCAAACAATACGCATCGACATATCAATCAATGGGCTTGGCTATGGGTATCACCGCAAAGCAGGTCGGAGATGCAAATAACTTCCTTGCAAAGTCAACGAATGGATATGTACAAGCATCCGACGATATGGCGGATATGTCGTTGAATCTTACGAAATTGGCTGGCGATATTGCGTCATTCTATGATAAGTCGCAAGCTGACGTTGCGGAAGATTTGCAGTCCGTTTTCACAGGCACAATCATGCCAATGAGAAAATATGGCGTGTCACTTGACATGGCGAGCTTAAAAGCATTCGCATTGGCTAATGGCTTAAATGCTGATGTTTCAAGCATGACGCAAGCAGAAAAGACAATGCTTCGTTATCAGTATGTCATAGCACAAACTACGGCGGCACAGGGCGACTTTGCAAGAACCGCTGACACGTGGAACAACCAAGTGCGTTTGTTAGGTGAGAACTTCACACGTCTTGGTGCTATATGGGGTAATGCCGGAATCAACATGTTAAAGCCGCTTCTTCAAGCACTTAATAAAGGCTTGGATGCGGTTATCAATTTTTCGGAGAATATTGTCAATGCTTTAGGTGCGATTTTTGGATGGAAACTTGAAATCCAGCGTGGCGCACTTGCGGATGATTTCGAAGATGCCGCAACAGGTGCAGACGATCTTGCATCCGGTACAGGGAAAGCGGCAGATAATGCTAAGAAATTAAAGCAACAGTTACAAGGCTTTGATGAACTGAATGTATTAAATACGCCTAACGATAGTTCTGGCGGTAGTGGTGGTTCTGGTGGTAGCGGTGGTGCATCTTCCGGTGGTTCAAGCGGTGGAATGAAGTTTAACGTCACAGAGACGGACGGACTTTACAAGAGTGCCATTTCAAACCTTAGAGGTTTGGGAGAATACATCGGAATAAATCTGACAAAAGAACTTGAAAGCATTGATTGGGATAGTGCTTACAAGGGCGCGGAGAATTTTGGTAAAGGATTAGCAGATTTCTTAACAGGATTGATTTCACCACAGCTTTTCTATGCAACAGGAAAGACTATTGCAAATTCATTAAATACTGCAATTACTGCATCACTTAGCTTTACAGATAATTTTGATTTTGACGATCTTGGTCTGTCGATTGCTTCTGGAATCAACGGATTTTTCCAAAACTTTGATTTCAAGAAGTTTGCAAAAGCTATCAATGGCTGGGTAGATGGAATCGAAGATACAGTATTCACAGCACTTAAAAATATATCATGGTCGGATGTATTAAAGGGTGGTGTTGACTTCCTTACAGAATTAGACCTTGACACGGTTGTAATTGCCATCGGTGCTTTCAAGTGGATGCATGGCGGTAAAGAGATTGCCACAGGCGTATTAAAGAATTTACTTGCTAAAGAAATATCAACAGGAATCGGAGATAAATCTATTCCTCTTAGCAAGGCAATTTCTATCTCAATCACAACAGCGGTGGTTGGATTTAAGGTCGGTAATTGGCTTTATGAAAACACTTCATTTAGTAAGTTTGCAGACTTGGTTGCAAAGTGGTTGGTTGACAAAGAGGGGAATGTAAACATTGCAAAGGCGATAAGCCTTACGATTGCTTCTCTTGGTGTTGCAATTACAGCTGTCAAGCTTACATCGGTTGCAAAAAATGCAATTACAAATGCGATAGTTACGCATTTTGCATCTTCTTCCGTAGGAAATGCAGCAGGAGGTGGTTTGCTTAGTGGAATGGCGGCTTACTTTAAGACAAGCGCCGCCGCTGCTTCTTTGGGTCAAATAGGTATTGCTATTGCAGCAGGTCTCGGACTTGGAGAATTGATTGGAAAACAAGTGAATACAGGTCTTGCATCTCTTGCAGAATCACTAGGAGATAGCGAATTGGCATCGTATTATAGAGAATACGATACGCCATTCAAAGCTATCAAAGGATTGGTAGAAACAATCAAAGAAGGACATACTAGCATAGGAGAACAGATAGGAGAACAGATAAGCAACATAAAAATTATGGAGCAAAAAATATCAGAACTGCCTCCGCAAGTGCAAAAAGTATGGCGATCCGTTGCGATGGGGGAAAAACCATTAAAGAGCATAGGGAAAACAGGAAGTTCTTCTTTTGGCGCACTTAGTGACGCAATCGAAAAGACATCATGGAAAATGACCGAAAAATTTGGCGGATTCTTAAAACTTATTCCTGGATATGTGGAACAGACGGGTAAAGATGCCAATGACAAGACTAAAAACGGATTAGCTAATGTTGGAGCTTCTGTGGCGAATGGGAAAAACCAAATAACGTCGCTTGTTAAACAAACCAAAAATAGTGTCGTTTCTGATTACAACAACATGAATAACAGCGCATCTAACAGCGCAAAAAATATGTCACAGAATACGACATCAAGTGTGCAAGGAATGGCTGGTTCTGTTGCAACAAGTATTCAAGGAATGGCTGGAAGCTCTGCAACAAACTTTTCTATCATGAGTAGAAATGCAACCGATTCAGCTAATGGTATGTCATTGTCCGTGCTTAATGCCTTAACAGGTATGAAGAATGGTTCCGGCACAGCACTTGGCGGAATGGCGGCTGACATGGTACAGAAGTTTGCAACGATGCAAGCAGATTCATCAAGCGGTGGAACAGGCGTTACTAACGCATTCATTGGTGCTTTAGCCGGACTTCGTGGCGGAGCAAATAATCAATGGGGCGGCGTTGAATCTGATACAAGCAAACACACTAAGAACACAAGCGGAATAATTCAGCGTGAGAATTGGAACCCGATCGGAGCAAACCTTGTTAACGGACTTAGAATCGGTTTAACGAACAAGTGGAACAACACGGGTCCAGCCGGACTTGTCGGCGGTATCGTGTCTCTTGCAAGAGGTTTGACTTCTGCGTTAAAGAGAGCGTTTGGTATTCATTCTCCATCGAAATTATGGAATAAAGAAATTGGTCAATTCTTGCCGCCCGGCATCGGACTTGGTATGGAAAGTGCCATGCCTAAGTTGTTGAGTGATGCAAGTGGAATGGCTACGGATTTGACATCTGCTTTTAACACGTCCTTGCAGTTTACCGATCCATTGCAAGACTTAGCAGATATGTCCGCGGATATCGCATCATCAATCAATACAGATGTAGCAACAAGCACATCGACAGTAATTGACACAGGTCGTATGTCGACAGACATTGCAAGCGGCATAGTGGATGGTATGTCAATGTCACAAGCAGATCAGAACCGGTTGTTACGTGAACAGAATGAATTGCTTAGACAGCTTCTTGCAAAAGACACAGGAATATCATCGAACGATATATTCGAGAGCGTTAAACGGTCGAACCGGCAAGCATATAACCGAACAGGTACAAATCCATTGTTATATTAAGAATTTTTATAGGGTAGGCACGTAAGTGTGTCTGCCCTTTTTATGTGAGGTTTTTATATGGCATATAAAGGCTACTTAATCAAAATTGGCAATTACATATTTCCGCTTTCAATGATAAAGGCGGAGAGCTACAAGGCAACGAACTACGGACAGGACTTGGATTCAACGCGTGATGTCGACGGAATTTTGCATCGAACGGCATTATCCAACACGGCACCAAAGGTTGAATTCGAAACGAGGAATATGCTTGATAACACGCAGATGTCGAGCATTTTTAAGAGCATTCAAGCGAATTATAAGGATGCAGTTGAGAAGAGGGCAAGCGTTGAAGTGTATGTGCCGGAATTGGATAAGTATGTGACAAGCGATATGTATATGGCGGACTTTGAACCGACTATGTATTACGCGGATGCAACAAAAATTCAATACACGTCAACTAGAATGGCATGGATTTCTTACGGAGTGAAAACAGTATGATTAAGATTTCAGAAGCAATTAAAAAACTGTATATCGAAGATAGCACACCGATTGAGTTGGAAGTGAGATTTAAAGACAATGCATTTCCAACTATCAAGGGTTCGGATGTATTGTCGGAACAAATGACATTACATGAATCAATTTGCGAAGAAGAACAGTTAAAATTCGGCGGTTGCAATGCATCCAGCTTTGAACTGACGGTATTCAATCTGAATAGCGGAATTAAAGGATATGAGATCGAGCCGGTACTTATCACGAACAAGACAGAGATTCCGTTGGGCGTATTCTACGTGGAAACGATAGAGAAATATGCCGGAAAAGACTATAAGAAGCTTACTGCATACGACAAAATGCGGTATTTCGATGTGGATGTCAAGGATTGGTATGACAACCTCACATTCCCTATAAGCGTTAAGAATTTTAGGGATAGCCTTTGTGAGTATGTCGGCGTGGAGCAAAACGATGCCACGTTGGTTGCAGATAATATCATGCTTACAAAGGAATTAGATTCATCAAGCGGAATCAACGGGCTTTCTATGATAAAACAAATATGCGAGATTAGTGGTGTATTTGGTCGCATGGATAGATACGGCAAGTTTGATTATTTGTCGCTTGAATCTTCTATGTTGTTGCCTGCAGATGATTTATACCCGTCGAATGACTTATACCCATCTGCCGGAAGCGGAGATAGTGAAAATTCATTCAATATTCCGACTTCGCTTATGTACGAGCATCCGTTGGTTGAAGATTTCTTTACATCAAACATTGATGGCGTAATAATCGTTGATTCAGATGGAGCACAGGTTGTCACAGAGTACAACCAAAATCCGTATTACGTGCAAGATAATTTTGTAATCATAGGACAAACACATGAGACGATTATGTCACTTGCAAATGCGTTGTTGAGCAAGATTTCGTCTATATCTTACAGGCCAATCAATTCATCGAAGATAAAAGGACAGCCGCATGTTGAATGTGGAGATTTTATCAGCGGAGAAGTCAACGGATATGGCTTTGAAGCATACGTTTTTCAACGTGATTTGACAGGAATCAAAGCACTTCGAGATTATTATATCTGTAAAGGAAAAGAAATGCTTGAAAACGATATGAATGGCGTAACCGCACAGCTTCAACGCCTTAATAAGACAACGGAGAGAGTTAAGACATCCGTACAAGTCACAGAAAAAGGCTTGGAATCGGAAGTAAAAAGAGCAACGGACGCAGAGGGCGAGTTGTCTACACGAATTGAACAAACCGAACAACAAATTATTTTGCGCGTGGATTCTGCAACAGGAAAAATCGTTCAAGTATCACTTATTGGAGATACAGGAAGTGGAACAGAATTTAAGGTTGATGCAGATAATATAAATTTGTCTGCAAGCGATGTTATCAATCTTCTGTCCGGTGGAACAATCAATCTGACGGGTAAAAACATTGCTATAACTTCTGACAATTTTAGCGTGACTAAAGAAGGAAATGTAACAATGATATCCGCAAACGTAAGCGGAAACATTTTAACCTACGGTACTTTGACCATTAAGAATGTAAGCACGAATAAATCCGCTGCAATCTCGTCAAAACAAACGACAATGTCAACTCTTTTGGTGTCAGATAGTGGTGGAAGAGTTGTTCTATCTGGAGACTCCAACAATTTGACGGATGCAATCGTTTTTAATTGTGATTCTAGGGGATTCGTTTTCGGAGGAGACGTTCAAATTGATGGAAGTTTATATCCAAAAGACGTAGAAGCTCAAAGGTTAGGAGCTATAGAGGCGTATACAGGGTTTATCACAACAAATGGTGTAAAAACATACGAACCTGTTCAAGTCGCGTCTGATGCCAACTTAAAAACGGATATTCAGTCACTAGACACACACAAATCTAGTGACTTTATTTATGCATTGAATCCGGTGGAATACAAATACAAAGATGGAACGTCTGATCGTTTGCATCATGGATTTATAGCACAGGAGCTTCACGATTCCATGAAGGAAGATTGGGGCGTTTATTGCGATGCAAATATAGACACCGGGGAAAAAGGAGGTAAGGCGCTTCGGTATGAAGAACTGATCGCTGACCTTGTAGCAACAGTGCAATCGCAGAATGAGAGAATAAAGGAATTAGAGAAGATTGGAGGTAGGTAGTCATGGCACAAGGATGGAAAAAGGCGTTTGAGCGATTATTTTGGAAAAACAGACCATCAACAGACACACCGCTCAACGCATCGGATATGAACCACATTGAATCGGGAATTGATGCGTTGGATGATAGAATTGTGCAGTTAGACGTGCTAAAGGCGGACGCGCAAGTCGTCAATGGCATGGTCGCCGATATATCGGTCAATGATGCAGATGGCGTAATTACAGTAACATATAAGAATGGCACAATTAAGACGTATGACACGAATTTAGAGAAAATTGCCACAAATTTCACTTATGATTATTCTACGCAGAGACTTGTGCTTACACTATCGGATGGCTCTAAACAATATGTCGATATGTCTGCACTTATAACTCAATATGAGTTCAAGGATTCAACGACGATTGCATTTTCTGTGGATTCCACGGGCAAGGTATCTGCATCTATTAAGAATGGTTCAATTACTGATGCAATGTTAGAGACAAACTACCTTGCCAATATAACTGCACAAGCGACAAAGGCTGAATCTATGGCAAATTCTGCGACTACAAGTAGCAATTCGTCATACGACAACGCCAAGTTATCGCAATCATACGCTATCGGCGGTGCAGGCGTTCGTGACGGAGAAGATACTGACAACTCAAAGTATTATAGTGAACAAGCGAGAAAGAGTGCGACGGCATCTGCTAATTCAGCGAGTACGGCAAGCACCAAAGCGAGTGAAGCAGCTACAAGTGCATCGTCAGCAAGTGCATCTGCAACCAAATCTGCAACGTCAGAGAGCAACGCAAGCAAAAGTGCATCTTCCGCATCGACATCTGCAAGCAACGCATCTAAAAGCGAAACAAACGCGAAAACTTCTGAAACAAACGCCGGTAATAGTGCATCCACAGCAACATCCAAAGCATCAGCGGCATCCACAAGTGCATCTAACGCCGCCACGTCAGAAGCAAATGCAAAGAAGTATTATGAACAAGCAAAAGCAATCTCCGAATCATTCAGCGGAGCATTGCGACCGATGGGAACTGTCACATTTGCGAATCTTCCGGCGGTTAGTTCTGCATCTGCCGGCGATATGTACAATATATCCGATGAGTTTGTAACAACTTCTGATTTTGTTGAAGGTTCGGGAATTACAGAACCGGCAGGAAGCAATGTTTACAAGACAGAAGCCGGTAAGTGGGATGTCTTAGCCGGAAGCCCGGTAACAGGTGTCAAGGGAGCGAATGAAACAACTTTCAGACGTGGAAATGTCAATATCACTTGTGCAAATATTGGAGCTTTGGCAACCAACGGAGACAGCAAATCTAATGTCGTAACATTTACATCTAATGATTCCTTGACAGGAGATTCTACGGCACCGGCACTGTTCACAAGCGGAGAGACACATGCTTCGATTTTTAGCAAGGTGTCTACCATCTTCAAAAATGTAAGATGGTTATTGTCTAAGATGGGAACAACAGATATATCAACTCTTGGAGATGGCACTGTCACAGGCGCATTATCTACATTAAACTCGAATAATATTTGGACGCAGTTGGCTGTTGGAGACAGCGTAGCGATAACGGATGAAATGATTGCAAAATATCAAGAGTTCAAATTTATACTAACATATGACAACAAAGTGTTAGGAGAAGCCACATATCCGACAACAACGAACATCATTTCGACATTAGACGAGAGAACGCTACTGTTGGGTGGATACTTCCAAAGCACAAGTAATTGTGCTATGTTTGGCATCAAAAAAACCTCAGATAGAATTTTCCGATCCGGAGCTGGATGGTATTTGAATTATATCGCTGGTGATTGGATAACGCCCACTATTGTATTATTTGCAAGATAATCTGCTTATTTTTTGATCCAAACAACAGTTAGATCTATAGAATCTGTTGTTGCAATTGATGCATCAAACCACACGTCATAAACACTATTCGAATCATCATAAGAATATCCTGTAACGATTGCGTTATTTTTGCTCCGCTTGCTATTAAACACAGCGGCTACATAGCCTTCGTTGTTGAGAAATACGAAATTGTAACCTAATCCTTTGACGTTATATGTTTTCACGACAATCTTCGAGTTTAGTTTATTTCGACCGGGACTTGACAAGCAGGCGTATAATAATTCCTAAAAAACTTTTAGGAGGATTTTACGATGGAAGAAATGATGAGAAATGAGATTATGGAAGCTATGCAGCCGTTGTTGAGCAAAGAGCAGATGTTTATGCTTGGAAATGTACTGTGCAAGGTACTTGTAAATTACAATGTGCAGAAAAAATCTAACGAGGTTGGATTCTGTGATGATGTCAACGACCGATTAAAGAAACGATTTATAGCATCTATGCGATTAGAAGGAAAATCAGAGGAAACAATCGAGCAATACGCTCTGTCTATTGACTTAATGCTTAGAGACATCAACAAGGAGATACCGGATATAAACACAAACGATATCCGGTATCATTTGTTGGACTATCAGAGGACAGGAGTTAAAAATTCTACGGTCGATAATCGGCGTAGAAATCTTTCTTCGTTCTTTTCGTGGCTTGCGAAGGAAGAGATCATAATTAAAAGTCCAATGATTAGAATTGCAAAGATAAAATCGAAAGTAGAAGTCAAACTTCCGTTCTCCGATGATGATATAGAGAAAATGCGGTGTGCAACGATGGGAACAAGGCACTCTAAGAGAGACCGGGCGTTGATTGAATTTATGCTTACGACCGGATGCCGTGTGAGCGAGATTGTAAACCTCGATATTTCACATGTGAATTTCTTACGTGAGGAAGCGATAGTAAAAGGCAAGGGGAATAAGGAACGTAAGGTTTATATATCTCGAGCTGCGATGCATTATCTGCAGGAGTATATATCAGATAGAGAGATCAATGCGGATTCTCCACTCTTTGCAAATAAATCCGGAAAACGTTGGAGTAAGCAGAGTATTGAAAAACTGATAAAATCTATTGCTAAGAAGGTCAAAGTCGATAACGCACATCCACACAGGTTCCGTAGGACATTCGCGACTAACGCACTTAATAAGGGTATGTCGGTTCAATGCCTACAGAAGATTCTCGGACATCAGAGCTTAGATGTAACAATGAGGTATTGTACAGTTGATGATGACACGGCAAGAATCGAACATAGAAGAGTAGCATAACGATATATCGCCAATAGTGGCTTTATATATTTTTAAGACCTAATGAAACATGTAGGTCTTGTTTTGATGTTTATTTTTTAGGAGGTGTGCATATGGAATTATATGCAAATAAAGTAATTGCGGTAGCAATGAATGAAGTCGGCTACCTTGAAAAGAAAACAAATGCGCAGTTGTATGACAAGACAGCGAATGCCGGAACGAATAACTTCACCAAATACGCAAACGACATTGATACCAAATATCCAAATTTCTACAATGGAAAGAAAAACGGATATGCGTGGTGCGACGTATTCGTTGATTGGTGCTTTATTCAAGCGTTTGGAATTGACAATGCAAAGAAATTGTTGAACCAACCGGATAAGTCACTTGGAGCAGGATGCGGATATTCAGCTAACTACTTTAAGCAGATTGGGAGATTTTTTACATCGAATCCACGGGTGGGAGACCAAATCTTTTTTGGAAACTCATCAAATGTGAAGCACACAGGACTTGTCTATGCAGTTGACAAATACAAGGTTTATACAATAGAGGGAAACACATCCGGCGCAAGTGGTGTTATTGCAAATGGCGGTGGCGTATGCAAGAAGCTTTACGACATAAATTCGAACAGTATTTACGGTTATGGTAGACCTAATTATGACGTTGAGGAGGTAAAAGGAACGATGAAGTACAGAGTACATCAACAGACATACGGATGGAGCGATTGGAAGAACGAGGGAGAAGAGGCTGGCGTAACGCAGCAGGCGAAGAGACTTGAAGCAATCCAAATTGATCCTGCCGGTAGACAGATTACAGTCAAGGCGCACATTCAAGGAATTGGGTGGAAGGACTATGGAATCATCACCAAAGACACAATTATCGGAACGGCAGGAGAAGCTCGGCGGCTTGAAGCTATCGAAATTCATGGTGCGGTTATCCAATGTCACATTCAGACAATCGGATGGGCAGAAGGATTCGGCAATCTGCAAGGAACTGTCGGACTTGCGAAGAGAATTGAATCCGTAAGAATCAAGTCTGAATAATTGTCGATAGCTGTCGAACTTTGGCATACGATTGCTGTAGATATATGCAATAATTAGTGTTATGATAATCATGTTCCCAATAGGGAACGCCAAGAATTCCCCTCAATATTCTGGCTTGGGCGGTAGACAAGTGCTATCGCCCTATATTTATCACATTCTCCCCGTATATATTGACACTAAAGAACGTATGTTCTATAATAAACATATGGATTTGCGAATAATTGTGTTAGGGGGTTGGACCGTGGAAGAGAAGAGACAGAAGTTGTGTGATATGATCGCACAGATCACAAACGAAAAATTGATGGACTACTTGATTCGATTTATTGAATTAGCGATCAAAGAGTGGAACTAAAGAGAAAAGGCAGAGAAATAAAAATCTCTGCCTTTATTTTTATATTATGCTATACAAACCGCAAATTGCTAGAACTATTAAAATTATAAATAATACAACCGAAAACCAAGAACATGCGTGAATGTGATTATCATATTTTTTAGATTGACCGATTGCCAAATCTATCACAGCAATAATAAATCCTATAATGATCAAAAATCCAAAAGTTAAAAAACCAACAAGACTAATTATTCCAGATAATGCGCTCAATGGGCTTTCGGTTTTCTTTTTTTGCTTTGTATCAATTTGAATATTGTTTTGATACTGAAATTGAAATCCACAATAATTGCAAAAAGCAGAGCCATAAGGAATATATTGATTACATCTAGGACATATCATATAGTTGTTAGATTGCTGATTATCCATATAAATTCCCCCTTTATTTAGCCATACTTCTCATTATTTGCATGATCGCTTTCTGATCTGCTTCCGACAGCGAAGAATATAATTTTATCAATTCAAAATGTTCATCGGTCATTGACGTAGATGGCACTTCTGACTTCTTACCCATCATATAATCTGTTGTAACGCCAAAGTATCTTGCGATTTTCTCGATCTTATCCATCTTAGGCGTAGATTTTCCATTCTTCCAATCTGAAAATGTCATATTGGATATTCCTGTAGCTCTTGCTACATCTGCACTTTTTACTCCATTCATGTCTAGTAATTTTTGGTATATTTCATACATTTTACATGCCCTCCAAAATATTAAGGAAATCTTTAATTTTCTATTGACAATTAAAGAAAACCATAATATACTAGACCTAGATTAAGGAAATCCTTAAAACCTAGGCTGTTTTGTTATATTGTTATTCGACGATTTCATTATAACGGATTTCCTTAATAATTGCAATGAATTTTTAAGGAAAGGAGAAGTTTTATGTCGAAAATCAGAAAATATGGTCAATCATATTCAAAATTCGAGAAGAAATTATCTGAAAAAGGAATAACCCCTTACAGAGTAGCAACAGATCTTAATATTTCGCCAATGCTTTTATCTGATTGGAAAAATGATAAGAGCAAGCCAAAGTTAGACACAATGATTTTAATTGCAAATTATTTGTCTGTGCCGGTTACAGATTTTTCAGATTTAGAAAGCGAGGTGGAATAGTGAGTAAAATCAAGGCTTATGCAATTGCATTTTTCAACAAGCATTTTGTGAAGTGGAAATTTCTGAATAGCATGCTTGCCGTTCCGTTTTGTAAAGATGGAAAGATGTATCTGCACATTTCACAAGTATGTGGAAATGGAACAAGAGTTGTAAAAAGAACGTTCCTCATTGAGCATTTGGTTGATGATAACTTGGAGGTTACAGACCAAACGCTCGCAGAAGAAAAAAGAGTGTTCAAAAATCCTACATTACTTTAAGAAAAGAAAGGGATTGAAGATGAATGAAATACTGAAAGTTGATTTAGACACGCAGACAGTATCGGCAAGAGAACTTCACAATCAATTAGGAATATCGACAAGGTTTAACGATTGGTTTCATAGAATGACAGAATATGGATTTTCTGAAAACGTGGACTTTTACTCAAAAATGAGTAAAACCTCTGAAACAGGCGGACGGCCATCAGTTGACTACGATATTTCAGTTGATATGGCGAAGCAAATTTGCATGATACAAAGAACGACGGAGGGCAAACAGGTTCGACAGTATTTGATTGACTTGGAAAAGGCATGGAATACGCCGGAGCAGGTAATGGCTAGGGCGTTGAAGATTGCGAACCGAACAATCGACAGTTTGAAAGCCGAAAATGTGATGCTTGTCGAACGAAACAAAGAAATGAAACCGAAAGCGATATTTGCAGATGCCGTTGCGACAAGCCGGACATCTATCCTTATCGGAGATTTGGCAAAGCTGATTTGCCAGAACGGATATCAGATCGGGCAGAAGAGGTTGTTTGAATGGCTTCGGAACAATGGGTATCTGTGTAAGAGCGGTTCATCACGCAACATGCCGATGCAGAGATATGTCGAACAGGGATTGTTCGAAGTGAAAGAAAGCAACGTGCAGAACCCGGATGGAAGCGTGAGAATTACACGCACAACTAAAATTACAGGCAAAGGGCAGCTGTACTTTGTGAATAAATTTTTAGGAAGGGAGATTGAAAATGGGAGAAACGATTAAAGGGTATAAGGGATTTAACAAAGATATGACGTGCAGCGGAAAACAATACAAGGAAAACACGACATACGAAGAAGATGGAACAGAGATTTGCGAAGCTGGAATGATGCATTTCTGCGAAAATCCGTATGATGTTCTTGATTATTATCCTCTTGTAAATGAGGATGGAGATATTTCCGATTTTGCCGAAGTTGAAGCCGTCGGAGAAGTAAAGAAAGATGGAAACAAGAGTGCAACGAACAAATTACACATTGGAGCGAAGTTAGGGCTTAAAGGATTTGTTAAAGCTTGCGTCGACTTTACAATCGAGAAAACAAGAATTGAAAATGCCGAAGAATGCACGGACTACGACAATGGAAAAAATTTCGCAAAGATTGGAAGCTCCGGCTATTCCGCACAGATTGGAAGCTCCGGCTATTACGCACAGATTGGAAGCTCCGGCTATTCCGCACAGATTGGAAGCTCCGGCGATTACGCACAGATTGGAAGCTCCGGC
>ERZ1026868.268-NODE-268-length-38819-cov-8.105613_pt1 | contig 38819 bp, 48 predicted proteins | sample MGYA00380164_ERZ1026868 | MGnify/ENA primary metagenome ERZ1026868 (study PRJEB33269, sample SAMEA4719800) | human gut metagenome | biome: human-associated habitat; feature: organic feature; material: feces | place: Cameroon | collected 2013-10 ...
CCTCCCGCTGCAGGCTTTCCGGTGCGGCGTAGCCGATGTAAGGGTAGCTCTGGTGCCGGTTCAAGCCGCGCAGAAAGGTCTTTTTTCCGTTGAGGTAGAAGCCGTCCGCCCGGAACTCTGCCGTGCGGAAACCAAACGTCACCTGTTTGCGGTCGATGGGCTGTCCGGCTGCATTCAAAAGCTCTGCCACGGCATGGTGCAAAACCGGATGCTCTGTATCCCACGGTTGTGCGTCCGGCACAGAAAGCTGCATCTTCCCGGTTTCTGCCGCCTGTGCGGTCTGCTCTGCCAGCAGGGTACCGTCTGCGGTCTCCAGCCGGATGCGGACCGCCACGGCTGCGGGCGCAAGCTCTGCCGTCCACTGCACCACGGCGTCATGCAGGGTGGGCGTGTAGACGAACAAATCGGTCAGGCGGCTTTCTGCCGCAGCCTCCAGCCAGACCTCCCGGTACAGCCCGCCGTAGGTCAGGTAGTCGATGACAAAGCCAAAGGGCGGGATAGCCGGGTCTTCCCTGGTGTCCAGCTGCACGGTGAGCAGGTTTTCGCCTTCCCGGTCAACAAGATCGGTGATCTCCATCGCAAAGCCGGTATAGCCGCCCCGATGCTGCCCGGCAACCCTGCCGTTGACCCGCACCACCGCCTGATGGGCAGCACCGTCAAAGCGGACAAACAGTCGGGGCGCAGCCTGCACCGGCGGCACCCGGAACCGCTTCCGGTAGCCGCAGACCATCTCGTAATCGGCCGGGGAGGCATAATGCAGCGGCACCTCCCGGCAGGTATGGGGCAGGCGGACGACTTCCTGTTTTGGCACCGGCAGCCCCTTGCCAAAGGCTTCTGTCCAGTGTCGTGTAAACTCCCATCCATCGCAAAAACTGTGTTTCATCGCGGCAGCACTCCTTCCAGTAAAATCGAGATCATTTCTTCCAGCACAGCCACATACTGCACCCCGCTTTCTGCCAGACTGCGGTCTGCCAGAAAACTCTCGATGGATGCGGTGATCATCTGCCGCAGCACCGGCAGGGATACCGGACGCATGACCCCTTCAGCCACAGCCTGCTCCAGCAGCACCATGGTGGGCTCCCACCCGTTTTCCAGCTGACTGCGCACCCGCGCCGCCACCACCGGGTATTTCTCGTCCAGTTCCTTCATCTGTCGCAGATCCAAAGCGGCGTATTCTGCCGGCATAGCAATGATAACTGCCCGCAGCTTTTCCTGCAAAGTACCGCTGCCCGCCAGAATCTCCTGCTTGCAGCGGTGGATGTCTGCAAAGGCGTGGTCTACCATGTCCAGCAAAAGCGTCTCCTTGGAAGGATAAACGGTGTAGATGGTCTTTTTGCTGATATGCAGCGGCTCTGCCACCTGCTGCATGGTGAAATGCAGCCCCTGTTGACGGAACAGCTGCATGGCCTGCGTGCGCACCAGCGCATCGAGCTTTTCCTGCATGAGCGTCCTCCTTGTGGAAACTGTATTTTCTTTTCCGGTTTCCATTCTAGTGTGGAAACCGAATCAAATCAAGCGGTTTCTGCATTTTCTGCGTTATGCCGAAGAACCGTCGAAAAATTGCAGCAAAATGACAATAAAAATATCCTCAAAGAACTTTTTGCCCTTTGAGGATCAGTATATAAAACGTGAATCTAAGTAAATTGGGTTCTGCAATCTCACTTGACGAGTCCACCAACACTGTACAGACCGAAAATCTTCGTCTACTGCAAATCATTCTGACCGAAGAAATCACTACAAAAGGCTTGACTCCAGATCAGCAAAACATCACACAGTACGGCAAGGAGTTAGAAGCCTTGTACGATGAAATTCTGGATTTGACATCCAAAATCATCTCCTAAACCACGATGCACACGCACCGTGGTTTTTGTTTGCCCATTTTTAGCACGATGCAGTTTGCACCGTGCTTTTTTCATGCCGTTTTAGCTCATGTTGGTCAGAGCAGCTGCCTTGTAAGCAGCAGGCCGCCGGTTCGATTCCGGCAAACGGCACCATCGCAGCGGGCAGTGCGTCCCCTGCCCTTGCCCCCATCATGTTGCGGTTTTTTCCGAAGTCTCAATTTTCGAAAAGAAAAAATCCCGCAAAACCTTACGTTTTAAACGTAGTTTCGCGGGATTTTTGGAGCTACTGACCTGATTCGAACAGGCGACCTGCTCATCACGAGCTAAAAAAGTCCATTTTTTCACAAATTTTCGTTTCATTCCATTTCTTACTTTTCGTTGCTGATTCGCCTATTTTTTAATTTCGTTCCATTTCGGCACTTTACATCATTTGTTACATTTTTATATAGATGTTGCGGTTTATGTTGCGGTCATTTTAAGCAAGGCGGGCGCTGTATTTTTATGCTTTCTTCTGCGCCGGTTCCCGCAGGGCATCCCGCACAGTCTGGCCAACACGGCGGATGCTTTCCTCGTTGGCGTGGGCGTACATCCGCAGCGTGGTGCTGCTGTCGGAGTGCCCAAGGCGGGCAGCCACGCTGACCACATCTGCACCGTTTGTGATGGCAATGCTGGCCGAGGTATGGCGCAGCTTGTGCGGGTGGAAGTGCTCGATGCCGTACCGCTTGCCGAACCGTTGAAAGTAGCGCGTGGGCGTGTCCGGGTGCATGGGCTCCGCGCTGTCGTCCTGCGTGAACACCCACCGCACTGTGACCGGCTGGGTGCGGCGCAGCGCCCGCAGCAGCTCTGCCACATCCGGCGAGATATCAACCACACGCACCTTGCCGTTCTTAGGCATGGTCTCGTACACGCCGCGCTCTGCCGTGTACTGCAAGTTCCGCTCGATGGTGATCGTGCCGACATCCAGATCCACGGCACGCCATTGCAGGCCGCAGGCCTCGCCGCGGCGGCAGCCGGTGTCGATCAGCAGCAGAACGAACGCCTGCCACTTGAGCGGCTCTTCTTTCAGGCAGCGCAGGATGTACCGCATTTCCTCTGCGGTAAAGGCCTTGTGCTCCGCAGAGAGCGCGGCATCCTTCGACTGCTTCGGGCGCGGCACCTTGTCCATGGGGTTTACGTCCAGCGTGTCGTCCATTACTGCCGCCTTGAACATCCCGTGCAGCACCGCGTACACCTTCACCCTGCTGGCAAAGGCAAAGCGCTCCGGCAGCCCGGCCAAAAGCGCCTTGAGCATGGCCGCTGTGATATCCTGCATCGGCACATCGCCCAGCACCGGGAAAACGTGCTGCTCCAACAGCTGCGTGTAGCTGGCACGGGTCTTTTCGGACACGGTAGCCGCCTTTTCCGGCAGATAGACCGCCCCGGCATACTGGCGCAGGGTCTTGACCTTGGCGGCTTCTACGGCTTGCGCAGCGGCCTGCTGGATGGTCTCCTCGCGGGTCAGCACTTCCCTGTCCTCCAGCTGGCTTTCCAGCTCTGCGGCAAAGCGCTGCAGCTCCCGCTGCACAGTCCGGTTGCTCCACGTCGGCTCCGGCCGGAAGGTGCGCCATACCCGCCGCCCGCGACCGTTGCTGGCCTGCACCTGATAGACTACATTGCCGTTTTTGTCCAGCTTTTTCTTGATGCTTGCCATGCAGCACACCTTCCCTTTCTGCTCCCGGTGCTCCAGCACCGGGGGCGTTTTTGTTTATGCTACAATTGCTTTCTTATTCTGAACTTTTCGCCTGCTCCTTCAGCAACTCATACATATTGACCATAGGAAGTTCGATTTTCCCATGATTCAGCATCATCGATGACATCACTTCCATTTTAGATCGAGCAATACTGTACAATGTAGCAGACCCGTTATACCACAGTTTTGCAGCAAAATCGTCATCAGACACTCCCTTATCAATCTCAAATATACCATGGATAACCATACGATATTTGCACGAAGCATCTGTTCCATCCTTCAACGAATAAGTGCCTTCAAGAATAAGCCTAACATATGCAGCTTTTTTGGTCAGATCATCAACCGGAATCTGTTCACTGACAGAAACTGTTATTTGGTGCGTCAATTCACAATTGGTTACGGCATCAATAATGTTGTTATCGAAGGAGCACTCTGTAATAAAACTTCCTTTATACTGAATATCAGCTTCATACTGCTTTGCATCCATTATGCAGCACCTCCAGTGGAGTCTTTTTGTTTTTTGGGAAATCGTATAGCATTAGAAGAAAAGTCCGGCATTTTATACGCCGAATTATTTGCAGCATCAGATTTTACACTTTCTAGTTCTGTGGACACTGTTTGACTATCAATCTTTAAAGGGCATTGCACGGACAGGCCTAGTGCATCTGCAATCTCAATTAGCGTGTCGATCGTGTAATTGCACTCTCCGCTTTCCCAGCGAGATACAAGGCTCTGTTTTACACCCATTTTATCGGCAAGATCTTTTTGCGTCCAGCCTTTTTTTATGCGGGTATCGTGAATCATCTGCTGAATTTGAATGTTTACGGCGGCTTTTGCAAGTTCGGCAGCGGTCATGTTTTTCGCGATAGCTGCAATAAGATCAGACAACGTTGTTCTGTGCGACATTTTTCATTCTCCTTACATGAGTTCTGCGAAGCGCGCTTGAGCAACTGGTATATGCGTACTATATTCAGTGTTTCTGTGGCCTTGTCTTTCATAAAAAGAAGATAAAAGATATACAAGGCCATCCTTGTAGACAAATAGAATACGAATGTTTGAGATTCCAAGTTTGAACCGCATCGAGCAAAGGTTCTTTTGTCCGGCAAGGTGTTCAATTGGCATTCCTGGAGGACCAATTGCTGTATCGCCATTTTCCATGATCTGCCGAATATACGATTCAAACCGTTTTAAAAACTTATCTTCGGAACCCGATTTTGCAAGCAAATCAACCAGTTCATCTTTAAAAACATCATGAACAATAATTGATTTTTCATATTTTGCAAGCAACATCAATAGTTGTAGCAGTGTTTCAAGATCATTCAGATTAACCACATCCCATCTGCGCCCATATCATTATATCACTTATAAGTGATATTTACAACTTTTTAACAAAATTTCACACCAGCCCCCGGCAATACCCTACCGCCAGCCCTTCAATGGCCATCTCCTCCAGCTCCTGCCCTGCAAATACCATGGGCGGGCAGACGGCGGGGTTATCGGCGATCAGGCTTACCACATCGCCCTGGCGGTAAAAGTGCTTGAGGGTAGCTTCCTCGCCGATGCGCACCGCCGCGATCTGCCCCTGCTCCACCTCCGGCTGGCTGCGGATGCACACCACATCGCCGTCGCATATCGTGGGTGCCATGCTGTCGCCGTGGCATTCCAGTGCAAAGTCCGCGTGCCATGCCGCCGGGATTCCAATATAGCTTTTAACGTTCTGCTCCGCCGTAATGGGCGTGCCGCAGGCAATGGTGCCGATCAGCGGCACCTGCACCATCTCCGGCAGCGGCCGGAACCCCGGCGGGATGGGCTTTTGGGGTGCGGGCTGTTCCTCCCAGCCCATCAGGTAGGCGGGGGTGGTTTCCAACGCATCTGCAAATGCGGCGATCTTGGATTGTGGAATGTCCGCCTTCCCGTTTTCTATTTTACTGATAGAGGACTTATCCTTATACCCCATCTTGTGAGCCAGTTCCTCAACAGTCAAGCCGAGCTCTGTGCGGCGGCTTCTGATTCTGTCGTATAGAGTTGCCATAAAATCACCAACCTTCGCTCTTATCTTACCATATAGTTGAATGATATTCAAGTATTTTTTAGATTTTCCTCAAAAAGAGTTGACTTCCATTCAACGCAGTGCTATTATGTTGGTAGTGGAATTTGATTCCACTCGAAAGGAGGTGAACAAACATGACAGATACTATTGCTCTGCGCTCTGTGATTGCAGAATCCGGGCTCAAATACAAAGCACTGGCCGAGATTATGGGCTTGTCGCCTTATACTTTGCAAATGAAGATCGACAACGAGTCCGAGTTCAAGGCCAGTGAGATTGACGCCTTGGCAAATGCTCTTGGCATGGATATGCAGCAGCGCGATTCCATCTTTTTTTGCCGAAAAAGTGGAATTTAATTACACATCCACTCATTTCAAAGGAGGTCAACCCAAAAGGACGGTGAGAAAATGACCTTTGCGCAATTTAAAAAGGCCATTCCCGGCATCAAACGCAAGATGCAGGGATGGCCTTACAAGGTAATCATTGTTGATGGACCGCAGGGACCTACCGGCAAAACCACTGCCGCAAAGATCCTGCGAGATCAGGGACTACCCGTCTACGAGGACTGGGAAGTTCTGCACATCACTTTGGATGCTTTATTGCCAGAATGGCAGGAGAACGCTGAGAAACGTTAAATGTCCAGTTTACCGCTTCTCGATTTTCAGTCCGATAGCCAGCCTTTAGCGTTCCAGAACCGCTTTTTGGATTGATGGACTTGATAGGCTTTAGATTGTGCCGAATCCAGTCCAAAAGTAATTTCTGCCGTTCCGCCGGCAGTGCATCAAACTCATAAGAATCGTCTGCCATAGTATCACCTCCCTTCTGCCCAAGTATACCGCAGAAGGGAGCCACCCACAAGGAGGTCAACCACATGGACAACAACAAAAAGCCCAGCGAACCGCTGGAACCGGAACGCTGGGCGCTGAAGAATGCCTCGACTGAGCAGCTCGTTACAGAACTATCCAGTCGAGAAGGTGTGGCATCTTACCGTGTCGAGCCGTATCAGTTCAAAACAGTAAATGCCGAGGGGCCCGCACTTGTTTTTGTCGTCACCGATTAAGCAATGCGGCTATACGGATACACGTTACGAATATAAGCATGGAAATACTTACCGTGCGATGAAGCGGCCATCAGCCCTTGATAGACACTTTCCGGCACACCGGTGTATTCGTAAATGCGTCCGCCGTGGAATGCGATGCAAAGAACACCATTCTCATAGCCAACGCTTTCCAGATTCGACGAAGAAACAGGAATCATCTGCATAATTTTCACCTCCCTTCTGCCCTATTCTACCGCAAAAGGGAGCCACCCACAAGGAGGTGAACCACAATGAACGACAACAAAAAGCCCGGCGAACCTGTGGAAGAGGAACGTTGGGCGAAAATCTTTAGCTAAGTGCTCAACCAAAAAAATCAGATATCAAAGCAAACACCAACAAAAGTTTTCCCAAGCGGCGTTAGCCGAACAATGCCCTTATCAAAGTCCAGTGATTGCACTTTTCTATCGTTGGCCTTTGCTTCGGAGGCTTTCATTTGGAGCAAATCGCTTTCCAATATATCTCTTAGTTCATTTTTGATAAATGCATCGTACAATTTTTTATCCAATAGCCAACAGTCATAGCGAATTTCTATCAATCCTTGTCGTTCTAGTGAACTTAAAGATGTGGCTTGAAGTTCGATATCTGTGGCATGAATCATCTTAGGATTCCTTAAAAAGCAATTTGTAAACGCAACCCTTTCGCCGTTGTTCTCCAAAGTGTACTTATACCTTGCAATGGGAAGAGTTTGGTCGTTTTTGAATAGTTCCAAATTTTCAGCGTCCAAAGGAGACATCTGTGCAATCATAGCTGAAAAGGAAGGATGTACCTGACTTTGATATCTTATATCCGCAGAGTTTGCGAGCAGATTTTGAAACATCTTTCGGATTTGCGGCTCTTCCATGCAAAACTTAGCGTTTTCAATTGCTGGGCCTACTACTTGCAGACGAGGCTCAATCAAGCACTCCGCTGGTTTATCCTCAAGTTTTTTATTCAGCTCATCTTTAAACATCTGCAAGTCATGTTCTTGCCGAATCCGCTGTTTTTCCGCAGAAAAATGCACTCTGCTCGTCACAAGACTTAGTAAATCACCGAAAAAGCCACCCAGTTCATTTGCGCTTGGTTTTAGAAGGGCCTTTACCGGTTCATCAACGCAACTCGGCACTGCATTGATATTGAAGGTGTTTCCCTCACTTTTTTCATCACTCATGATCTCATTCCTTTCTTTTGGAGGTTCCATGGACAAAGTCATTCTAGTTTTTAAGATACTCGTCACAGAGCAAAAAGTCAAATTTTATACGACGATTTGCTCTATTTGCGAAAAAATCGAACGTCATCTTGAAATCAATCGAAAATAAGGAGGCACCCAACCACCATGAACGACCTACAGATTTTCTCCAACCCCGAGTTCGGGCAGGTGCGCACCGTCGAGATCGACGGCCAGCCGTGGCTGGTCGGCAAGGACATTGCCGTGGCTCTGGGATACAAAAATCCTCGGGATGCTATCACTCGTCACGTTGACACCGAAGATAAGGATGTCGTGAAACACGACACCCCCTCCGGCGAGCAGGAAATGCTCATCATCAACGAGTCCGGGCTGTACAGCCTGATCCTGAGCAGCAAGATGCCGAAGGCCAAGGCGTTCAAGCACTGGGTCACCGGTGAGGTGCTGCCCGCCATCCGGAAGAACGGCGTGTACGAGAGCGTGAAAGCCCGGCAACACATTGAGCAATTGGAAACCACCAACGCACAGCTAAATGCAGCCATCAACGCCGTAGGTCATGCAAAAGCCGACCTGGCCGACGTCATCAGTCTGCGGAATGACTTCATCGAGCACCGCAACAACTACAAGGCCAAGTTCATACAGGCCAAGGCCGATTACGGTAAGGTATGTGACAGCCTGCGGCAAGCTGAAAGCCTTGTGCAGCAGGCGCAGGCCAATCTAGACAGCCGCATCGACCAGTTGAGGATCATCGCCTTTGGCCTGCCTGGCTTTGATGAGGTGATGCAGACCGCGCTGGAAAGCGCCGCAGCCGAAAAGAAATAAAGGAGGTTATTATGGCACGCAAAGCAAAAGCCGTCCCGGAGACCCCGTTCATGAATGTCAAGGACGCCGCCCGCGTCACGGGGCTGTCGGAGTGCTACCTGCGCAAGCAGCTGAAGGAGGGCAACATCCCCCACATCATGTCCGGCCGCTGCATCAGGATCAATGTCCCTGCCCTGCTGCGGCAGATGGACGCCGTAAAGTGAAAGGAGATCCCCATGAAAAAACTGAACGCCGTCACCCTTGCCGGGTTTGCCCTGTGCGGCTTTCTGCTGGGCATGAAAGCCCTCGGCCTTGCCGAAGCGGGCATCACCCTGCTGCTGATGGTCTGGGGCGGCTACGCCTACGGCGCAGCTGCCGCCCGCGCCCCGCTGGTGCTGTACGCCGTGCTTGGCACGGCGGCCGCCCTTGGCCTTACCCTGTACGAGCTGCACCGCGAGAACCAGCAGTACAAGCGCAGCGCAAAGCGGCAGAAGGTGCACCAGCAGCCGCAGCACACCGTCAAACCCGCCAACCGCAGAAAGGCGGGTTGACCATGGCTGATACAAACCCTTACACCTTCACCCGCATCTGCGAGGACTGCGGCAAGGTGATGGTCAACGTCTACCACGCCAAGCGGTTCTGCCCGGAATGCGCCGAGAAGCGTCACCGCGCCAGAACGGCAGCGTGGTGGGCAAAAAAGAAGGATGAGATCAGCAGCCCCTACCCCAAGGAAGAAACTGCCGCCCAGCGCATCAGGAACGCCGAGGAGCGGGACGCCGCCTTCCGGGCAGACTGCCGGGCAGCGGACGCCGCCGGGCTGAGCTACGGCAAGTATATGCTGCTGAAAAACAAACAGGCCTGCCCGTGCGCCAACACGGACAAGCCCAAAAGGTGATGGAATTTGCAAGCCCCATCACCCCGATGATATCACATTTTCGGAGGTTTTTACAAGAACAATGTTGACCGAAACACAAAAATCGCTGCTGGGCTACGTCCGCAGCGTACCGGAATGGCAGTCTGCCATGATCTACGAGCAGCTGGCAGTGCTCAACACCAGCGCATCCAGGCTTGCCGCTGCAACGGCTTATCTCGAGCAGGGCTTTGCGGACGGTAAGCTCCGCCCGGATCGGTATTATGTGCAGGACCGCATCTATCGCAAAGACCAGAACACCGACCTGTTGCAGAACACGGCATCCGCCCTTGGGCAGGCACTGGCGGCGCTGGAGGTGCTGGCAGTCCTCTCGGATACCTTCCAGCAGGATCTGCAGCACAGCGCACAGTTTGCCCATGGTCTTTACTACAACGAGCTGGAAAAGCTCTGCACCAAACACGGTTATACACAGGAGGTAGCATTATGAAAGGTATTCTGATCGAGCCGGGCAAAGCCCCGGCAGTCACCGCCCTGCCGGACACGTTGCAGGGCATCGAGGCGCTGTTGCAGTGCCCCTGTGAGCAGAAGGTGCTGCCCCGCACCCCGGCGGTGCTGGTGTACTCCATCTATGGCCGGGGTCTGAACCGCATCTATCGCGGGCAGCAGATTTACGGCACTATCCTGTGCTATGGCTGGAAGAACAACACCCTCCAGCCCCTGCGCCCCGCATTGCAGACCGAGATGCTGAACCGCCTGAAGGAGATGGAGGTGCGGGTATGACCACCTATATCTGCAAATGCGGACGGCGAGTGAAGAAATCCACCGATGCCAGTACCACTGGCAACCGCCTATCCGGCTATGCACCCGGCCATGAGTGCTGGGGATGCCCCTACGCCATGCCATACGGAAACTATCAATGGGATGAAAGTACTAGAACTGTCCGCCGGGAGACTCAGGGCTACGAATGCCGGATGAGCAAGACCCTCACCTATGCGTCAGAGTTCGCTGGCTCTATCAAGGATAAATGCACTTGTCGAGTGCATAGTCTGGACTTCGACTTTCTGTCTCAGGTCTCCGCATGGATCAAAGACACTTATCCAGACAGAGAGATTTTTGGCTCGTTTTCCAAAGATATTCGTGCATCGGACTATGGATCCGATGGCCGTTACTGCCTAACTATCACCTGCACCCAGAATCTGAAAGGCGTTGCCGCAAAAAGAGAGCTGCTTGGTCAGTTCTTTACTCCGAATGGTAGCCGCAAGGACATGACACCGCAGCAGGAAATGGAAAAGATTCTTGCTGACATCAAAAAAGCAAAGGAGATTTTCTCATGTACACCTGCCCAGAATGCGGATGCTGCTGTGACTACGGCAGAGAATGCTGTCCCGACTGCCACAGCGGCAACGCCGACCACCTCGGAGAGCGGGGCGGATGCAAGCGCATCGACCCCCGCGACATCCCTGCAGAACTGCGAATCGGTCCCTGCCGCATCGGCGGGCGGTTCTTCTGTGCCGATGCCTTCGGCACCCGGTTTTGACTTTTCCGCTCTGGGCGAGCTGTCCGAACAGGCCGTGGCGACCGATCAGCAGTTCGATCTGCACTACGGCACCGCGCAGGATGAATACCTCATTTCCTGCATCTACATTGCCAAAATGCACGCCCTGACGGCCAAGGCTGGCCGCTATGGCGGCGGTACATGGACAAAGTGGTATGAGAGCAAGGGCATGAGCAAATCCATCGTCTGGAATATGCTGCAAACAGGTGAAGGTTTTAAAGGTTCAACTGTTGAACAATTAACTTCAATCCCTGAACTTTCCCGCAAGGACCTGAACCTGATCGCCCGCTCCGGCTGTGCCGAACAGCTCACCGCAGCCGCCGGGGACAGCCAGCGGGTACAGGAGCTGCTGGCCCAGCTCAAAGCCGAGAAAGAGCGCGCCGATGCTGCCGAGAAGTCCGCTCAGAACGCCCGCAAGGAAAATGCCTATTTCAAGGAGCTGGTGAAAAGCGCCGAAGCCCAGACCTCTAAGGACGCGAAAAAGCGGGAAGAAGCAGAAAGCCGCTACGAATCCGCTCTTGCCGACATCAGCGGCCTGAAAGAGCAGAACGCCCAGCTGAAAGAGCGCGCCGACTCTGCCGAAGCCCGGGAGGAGGAAGCGTGGAGCCAGCGCGAAAAGGCCGAGCAGCACGCCAGGGACGCGGAAGCTGCCCTCAAGCACCAGCCTATCGCCACCGTGGTGGACAAGGAGGAAGTCCGGCGGCAGGCAGAGGAACTATCCCGGCAGGCCAAGGAGAACGCCCACAAGGCTGTGCAGGAGGCGCAGGCGCAGACCGCTGAGGCACAGGCGCGGCTGCGGCAGTTCCAGCAGGCCGCGGATGGGTATCTTGCCCCGGAGCAGTCCTGTGCCCAGCAGGCAAAGATCATCGCCGATTCCATGCGCAGCATGTATCTGGGCTGGTTCGGCCTTGCCAGCAACACCGGCACCCCGCTGGCCCGCATGGCCACGCCGATCTATCAGGTGTGCGATGAAATTCGTGAATCACTGGAAGAAGATACCACCATCAACCCCACTGCGGAGGGCAGTGTGGAGGACGCAGAACGGGAGGCGTTGTTTGAATGAGATTTTCTACAAAAGCATTGCTCCGGCTGATGAAGCAGAGCTACAAGGGCGGCGGGCTGAAAGTGCTGCGCGCCGAGGTTTCCCTGCGGGACTGTTTTCTGGTATCCGGGGCCGGCTGGGCGCTGCTGATCCCCAAAGAAAAGTGCCCCGGCGAGATCACCGGGCAGCTGGTGGCATGGCTGGCCGATATGCCCCGCATCGGGGACGGTAGCTGGCTGGTAAAGGGCTACGACCCACAGCCCATGGAAGCCGCCGAAAAAGCCGCCTGCGTGCAGGAACACACTGCCGGGGTCTATACGCTGGGGCTGAAACTGCTGCCCCTGCGTACCGAAACGGACGTACTGGTGCAGCTGGGCGACAAGACTGTGGCCGCACTGGAACAGCTTGCCGCCGATGTGGTAAGCCCCGGGCTGAACATGGGCGCTTTTGACCCCGGTGCCCGGGTCGCCCGCTGGCAGGACGAGGAGACCGAGGCTCAGTTCTGGGCCTGCAACGATATCGGCAGCGTGCCCGAAAACGCCCGGACGGCAGCCGCAGGCTGCAACGTCTGGGAAAATTGAAAGGAGAACTATTATGGTAGACATTACCCTTGCCACCCGTGAAAAATCCAAACTGCGCATCGCGCTGGCCGGCGTATCCGGCGGCGGCAAAACGCTGGGTGCCCTGCTGCTGGCGGCAGGTCTGACCGGCGGCGATTTTTCCAAGGTATGCCTCATTGATACCGAGCACCGGCGCGGCCTTTTGTACGCAAACCGCAGCGATCTGGGCATCGGGCAGTTTTATCACATCGAGCTGAAAGCCCCCTACTCCCCGGATCACTACAAGGAGGCCGTGGATGCCGCCGTCAAAACGGTAGGGCCGGAGGGCGTTGTCATCGTGGACAGCCTGTCCCATGCGTGGAGCAACGCAGGCGGCGTGCTGGAGATCAAGGCAGGCATCGCGGCGCAGCCCGGCAAAAACAGCTATACTGCGTGGGACGAGGCAGGCCGCATTCAGAACGACTTTATCAACTATCTGTTGTCGGTCAACTGCCACACCATCTGCACCCTGCGGGTCAAGCAGGACTATGTGCTCACCGAGAACGACCGCGGCAAGCAGGTGCCGGTCAAGGTAGGTCTTGCCCCAGTGCAGCGGGACGATGTGGAGTATGAGTTCGACATCATGTTCAACATCGGGCGGGACCATATCGCCGCCACCAGCAAGGACGTGACCTTTCTGGACGGGTTCAACGCGGTCATCACCCCGGAGCTGGGCAGACAACTGGCCGCATGGGCAGACGAGGGCAAGGAGCCTGTCCGGTGCGAGGAATGCGGGAGTTTAGTCGCCGCTACCGGCAAAATGACCATCGAGCAGCTGGCAGGTTACACCCGCGAGCACTACGGCAAGTGCCTGTGCTCCGCCTGTGCCGTCAAGGCAGAGCGTGCTCGCCGTGCTGCCGAAAAGAAGGAACAGGAGGCCGCCCATGAAGCCCAGTGACGACCGTGTCCGCCGGAAAAAGGACAAGCTCCAGCAGGCGCGCAACGCCCGGGGCAAGGTGTGGCAGGACGACCTATTGGAGAGCCTTTGCGGCATCCCCGGCGCATGGGCGCGGCAGTGGCCTGCGGACTGGGCGGGGCAGCCCTATGATATCGAGGCCACCATCGAGGGGCGCAGCTGGGGCATCGAGTGCAAGCATATCGCCAAAGGCAACCTGCCCTTTTCCGCCTTCCGTCCCAACGAGGTGGAGAACCTTTCCCGCAAGGAGGATGCAGGCGGCATCGCGGTGGTGGCGGTGCGCCGGGACAGCCCCGCCGTGGACTGCTTTTTCCCGTGGTACTACATCCGCGACCGCATCGAGAGCGGCGAGCGCGGCAGCGTAAAGCTGGAAGGTCTGCCCACAGAGCTGCAGGCGGTGCTGGAGGTGGTGCATCCGTGATCTACACGCTGGACGGCGAGCTGCACCTCTCCGATGTACCCGCCCCGCTGCTGCATCAGCTGATCCGGGAACTGACCGTACCCAACTCCCGCTATACCAATGCGGTGCGTCTGGGTCGCCCTACCTGGAACATCCCCCAGACCGTGATGCTGTACGAGATCCGTGGCAACGCGCTCACCTTGCCCCGGGGCATGGCGGAGGAGGTCTGGCGGCAGCGCCCTGCGGGCACCGTGGCGCAGGACAAGACCTTAAAGGGCGAGCCGTGCGCCTTTGATACCTCCCGCTTTGCCCTGCGGGACTACCAGCAAAAAGCGGTCAATGCGGCGCTCTCCTGCCAGTGGCATCAGGGGGTGCTGGTCGCGCCCTGCGGTGCGGGCAAGACCGAGATCGGCATGGCGCTCATTGCCCGGCTGGGGCGGCCTGCCCTCTGGATCACCCACACGCTGGATCTGGCACAGCAGGCGCTGGAACGTGCCCAGCTGCGGCTGGGACTGAACGACCGGGAAGCCGCTGTCCTCTCCGGCAAAAGCAAGCGCTGCGGCACCAAGCTGACCATCGCCACCGTACAAAGCCTGTACCGCATGGAGCTGGACGAGCTTTCCCGCACGGTGGGCGTGGTCCTTGTGGACGAGTGCCACCATGTGGTCAACAACCCCGAGCAAGCCAGTATGTTTGCCGCCGTGCTCCGCTGCCTGCCCGCCCGGTACCGCTTTGGGCTGACCGCCAGCGACCAGCGCAGCGATGGACTTGGTGACACCATCTTTCAGGTGCTGGGGCCGCGTGTGGCCGTCATTCCGCCCGAACAGCTGGACAGCATCACCCTGACCCCGCAGGTGGAGTGCATTCCCACCGCCTTTGTGTACACGCCCCGCGCCAACGAGCAGCCCATCGACTACGTCCGGCTGATGCGCCACATGGCAGAGGATGCGCCCCGCATGGCACTGCTGTGCACCGTGCTGAACCGTGCCGTCACCCAGGGCACCAGCTGGCTGGTGCTGGCGGCATCGCTGCACATTCTGGAGCAACTGTACCGGTACGCGCTGGATTTGGGTCTTTGTGCCGAGTTCGTCTGCGGTTCCACCAAAAAATCCCAGCGCACTGCCGCCCTCGCCCGTATGAAGGACGGCCAGTCCCGCATCCTGTTCGCCACCTATCAGCTGGCAAAGGAAGGGCTGGATATCCCCCGGCTCGACCGTCTGGTGCTGGCAACGCCCACCCGCAACAAGGTCATCGTACAGCAGAGCATCGGCCGCATCCAGCGCCCTGCCCCCGGCAAGACCGGGGCACTGGTACTGGATATCGTAGACGAGCACACCCCGCAGCTTCTGGCGCAATACAAACAGCGCCGGACTTTATACAAAAAAATGAACATTCAGAAAAAGGAGCAAGAACATGAGTGAACTGAACTACGCATCCGCCCTCGCCGCACTGGACAACGATTTTGCCCAGGCCAACGCCCAGACCGGCAACAGCAGTGTGCCGGTGGGGCGGTATAACGCCATCCTCAAGGAGGCAAAAATCGTGCCCCGCAACGGCGGCGGGCTGTCGGTGAGCATCAGCTTTGTGGTGACCGACGGCGCATACAAGGGCCGCTACGCCTTTACCAGCTACGGCCTGCACAAGAACGGCCTGCCCTACTTCAAGGGCTTTTTGCAGATGATCCAGCTGCCGCTGACCCGGCTCTCGGATCTGGAAAAGGCTCTGCCGATGTTCCCGGGGCACCGCTGCGTCATCAACGTGCAGCAGGACAAAAAAGACCCCCAGTACACCCGCACCTATGTGGACCGCTACCTCGGCATGGGCAATCTGGCAGAATACCTGAGCACCCCCGCGCAGCCTGCCGCGCAGGATGATTTTGCGGAAGTGAACGAGCCGGATGACTTCCCGTTCAACTAAGGAGGTGCCCATGCTCGGACAGTTCCCGCAGTCCTTGAAAGAGGACCGCCGCTGGGTCTGCTTCGATGCCCAAAAGCACCCCATCGACCCCGCCACCGGGCAGAACGCAAAGCCCAACGACCCCGCAACATGGGGCACGCTGGAAGCGGCGCAGGCCGCTGCCTCCCGCTACGGTCTGCGCGGCGTGGGGGTGCTGCTGGGACAGGGGCTCTGCGGCATTGATATCGACCATTGCCGGGACCCTTCCACCGGCAGTCTCTCGGAGATGGCAGCACAGATCATCGACCAGATGCAGACCTATACCGAAGCCAGCCCCAGCGGCACCGGGGTGCATCTGCTGTTCTGGGGCAAAAAGCCGGACGGCCCCTGCCGCAAAAGCAGCATCGGGCTGGAGATGTACGATGGCGGACGGTACTTTACCGTTACCGGCAATGCACTGAACCGCTGCCCCATCGAGGAGCGCACCGCAGCCTGCGCTGCCATCCATGCGCAGTATCTGGCAAAGCCGGAACCGCCCCGTGTCCCTGCCCCGGCAGCCGTCTGGAAAACAGTAGACCGCCCGGACGAGGAGCTAATCCAGACCGCCTGCGCCGCGAAGGACGGCGAGCGGTTTGCCGCCCTGTATGCCGGTGACTGGCAGGCCTACTACAACAGCCACAGCGAGGCCGACCTGAGTTTTGCAAACCTGCTGGCATTCTGGTTTGGGGCAGACCTCCAGCGCATGGACCGGGTGTTCCGTTCCTCCGGGCTGATGCGTCCCAAGTGGGATCAGCGCCGGGGTGCCAAAACCTACGGACGCGCCACCCTGGAACGGGCGGTGCAGGATTGTCAGGAAGTCTACTGCCCCGCCCCGCAGCCGGACCGCGCCGCCTTTGCAGACCAGGACGAGGCATTGCAAGCGCTCAACGCCAAGTACAACGCCCCGCCGGACACCGCCCCGGCTCCCGGCGCAAAGACCTACTCGCTGGACGATACCGGCAACGCCCGGCGCTTTCGCGATCAGTACGCCGACCGGGTGCGCTACAATCCCACAGACAAGTGCTGGCTGGTGTGGGACGGCATCCGCTGGCAGCGGGACGACCTTGCCAGCATCAAGCGGCTGGCAGATGAGATGCTGGATCAGATGGAAAGAGCCTGCTTTGGCATCCGGGACGGCAACACCGCCGCCGCAATGCGCCGCCATGTGCAGAAAAGCCGCTCCTCCCGCAGCAAGGAAGCCTTTCTCAAGGAAGCGCAGCACCTGCCCGGCATCCCCATGCTGCCGGAGCAGTTCGACCGCAGCCGCGGCCTGCTGAACCTGAAAAACGGCATTCTGGATCTGGGCAAGGGCAAGCTGCTGCCCCATGACCGGGAAAAATACATCACCCGTCTGGCGCAGGTGGAATACCAGCCGGATGCCGCCGCCCCCACATGGGAGGGCTTCATCCGGTCCATCACCGGCGGCGACAGGGCGCTGGCAGAGTACCTGCAGGTCATGCTGGGCTACTGCATCAGCGGCTCTACCCGGGAGCAGTGCATGTTCTTTTTGTACGGGGACGGTGCCAACGGCAAAAGCACCTTTCTGGAAACGCTGGCAAAGCTGCTGGGCGACTATTGCATGAACGCGCAGGCCGATACCATCACAAGCGCCCGCAGCCGCTCCTCCGGTGCCGCCCGCAGTGATGTGGCACGGCTGAAGGGTGCCCGCCTTGTCACCATCGAGGAGGGCGACCAGGGCGCCATGCTGGACGAGGGTCTTGTCAAGCAGATGACCGGCGGCAACACCATCACTGCCCGCTTTCAGTACGGCAAGGAGTTCGAGTTCCGCCCGGAGTTCAAGCTGATGGAAGCCACCAACCACCTGCCCCGCATCCACGGCACAGACCTTGGTATCTGGCGGCGCATCCGGCTGGTGCCCTTTACCCAGTGCATCCCGCCGGAAAAGCAGGACATCCTGCTGCCGCAAAAGCTGGAAGCCGAGCTGCCCGGCATCCTGAACTGGGCGCTGGAGGGTCTGCGCAAGTGGCTGGCCAACAGTCAGGGCGGCAAACGGCACGGTCTGCCGGTATGCCCCGCCGTGGACGATGCCGTAAACGCCTACAAGCAGGATCAGGACCGCATCGCCGCCTTTCTGGCCGACTGCACCGAACCCGCCCCCGGACAGACCGTGCAGGCAAGCGTGCTGTTCCGCACCTATCTGAACTGGTGCGCCGACAATAACGAAAAGTGGCGCATGGCCAACAAGCAGTTTGGCGTGGAGGTCAAAAAGCACTGTACCATCCGCAAAGGGCGGTACTACTTTGAGTATGTGGATCTTGCCCTGTCGGACGAGGGGCTGCGGTGCCTGGCACTGAACCGCGGCAGCGAACCCTCCGCGATGCCCGCCCGGACGGCTCCGCTGTACCAGCAGACCCGCCTGAAAAACTGACCGTGTGGTGGGTGTGGTGGCAGAGGTGGCGTTTCCCAGACTTTTTACTATTTATTTTTTGTTTTACATCTGGGGAGTTCTTAAAAACAGCCATCTATCCACCACTCCCACCACAGAAAGGAGATACCCAAGTTGACCTACGAAGAAAAAAAGGCGTGGCTCTGGCGGTACCGGTCGGCAAAGCGGTTCGAGCTGCTGCGTCTGGACGAGGTAGCAACGCTGGAAGCAGAAGCCCGCCGCACCACCCAGCGCTATTCTGCCCTGCCCGGCGGCAGCGGGGACGGGCAGACGCTGCCCCGCTGCGTGGAGCGCATCGACGAAGCCCGCCGCGCCGCCGAGGCGCAAGCCGCCGTCTGCGACGCCATCCGTGCCGAGATCATGGCGGCGTTCCGGCAGCTGGACAACGAGGTGGACTTCATGATCCTGTTCCGACGCTATATCCTGCTGGAGGACTGGGGCGAGATTGCTTATCACGTCCGGCTCTCCCGCAGTCAGGTGTTCCAGCACCACAGCGCCGCCGTGAAACGCCTTGACCCCAAAAGTCCGGACGAAACCGGACTTGACCGGACTTGATAATGCTGTCAACCCCTGTTAGAATTTAAGCTGTACAAGAGCCCGCAGGAAAGGTTTGCTTACGCCCTTCTCCCTGCGGGCTTTGTGCTGCCCGGCTGACACAGAGGATCACCTTTACTACCCAACAGCCTGAATGTACCAGCCGGGTGTTTTTGAATATCCTGCCGTCCGCAAGGGCGGCTTTTTTATACCCTGATGATAAGAGAGGTGGTGACGTGGCCAACGAGGAGAACCTGATCCCGTTCAACGAACGGACAGAGAGCGAACAGAGAGAGATTGCAAAGCAGGGCGGCATCGCCTCGGGGCGGGCACGTCGCCGCAGGCGCAGCATGAAGGAAGCCGCCGACTACTACCTGAGCCTGCCGGAGACCGACCGCCGCACCGTGAACCGGCTGCTGCGGGATGCCATCGACCCGGAGGATATCGATAACCAGATGGCCGTGGTGGCGGGTATTGCCGCACAGGCCAAGCGGGGCGATGCCAGAGCCGCCAGCGTGCTGCTGAAGATGCTGGGCGAGGATGCCCCGCAGGAGGATGCAGTCACTGACCAACTGGCAAAAGCACGCAAGATCCTGGGAGGTGTGGACAGTGCCATTGACTGAACACCAGCAGGAATTTCTGCGCAACTGCTCCCACCGCTGGAACATCAAGACCGGTGCCACGCGCTCCGGCAAGACCTATCTGGACTGTGCCGTCACTATCCCGCAGCGGCTCTGTGCTGCCCGGGGCGAGGGGCTTTACGTCATGCTGGGCAACACGCTGGGCACACTGGAACGCAATGTACTGGAGCCCATGCGTGCCCTTTGGGGGACTGATCTGGTGGGCATCGTGCGCACCTCGGCATCCGGCAATATCGTGCAGCTGTTTGGCCGCAAGGTATATGTGCTGGGAGCCGACAACAAAAAGCATATTGCCCGCATTCAGGGCGCGGCGTTTGAGTACGCCTATGGGGACGAGATCACTACATGGGACGAGGGCGTGTTCCAGATGCTGAAAAGCCGTCTGTCCTGCCCGCACTCCCATTTTGACGGCACCTGCAACCCGGAAAGCCCGCAGCACTGGTTCAAAAAATTTCTGGACAGTGATGCCGACATCTACTGTCAGGCCTACACCATCGATGACAACCCTACCCTGCCGCCGGCGTTTGTGACAAGCCTCAAGCAGGAGTATGCAGGTACCGTTTATTACAATCGCTTCATCCTCGGCCAATGGTGCGCCGCCAACGGCATCATCTACCGCCCCTTTGCAGACAGCATTGCCGCCGGGGACGGCCGCTTTTTATGGCCTGCAAAACAGCCCTGCACTCCGTGGCGTATCCATATCGGGGTGGACTTTGGCGGCAATGGTTCCCGGCACGCCTTTGTGGCAACCGGTATCCTGCCGTTCTATGCAGGCGTAGTAGGTCTGGCTTCCCAGCGGGTAGACCCCAAAGGACAGGACGCAGACTACCTTGCCGCGCAGCTGATCGCATTTTGCACTGCAGTGTTCGCCCGGTACGGCGAGATCCACTATATCTTCTGCGACAGTGCTGAACAGACCCTTATCAACCATATCCGTGCCCGGCTGCGCGCCTGCCCGCTTTTCTGGCTGGCTGACCGGGTAAACAATTCCGCAAAGATCGCCATCATCGACCGCATTCGCCTGACGTCCATCCTTATGGGCGGCGGGCGTTTCTGGTATATGCCGGAATCCGTCACTCTGCGGGATGCGCTGGCTGCCGCTCTGTGGAGCCAGAAGCACCCCGGCACAGATGAGCGGCTGGACGACGGCACCACTGATATTGATACACTGGATGCGTTCGAGTATACCATCGAACGCGATTACAAGAGGTTTACTTCCCGATGAACGTTACTGCCTTTATCGCCTACCTGAACAATACGAAAGGCCTGCATCTGGATGCCGCCTACTATGGCCGCATCGAGACATGGCGGCAATGGTGGCAGGGCGATGTGCCCTCCGTGCACAACATCAGGATCAAGCTGGAGGATGGCGAGCACACCCGCCGCCGGGCTTCCCTGCGGATGCCAAAACGCGCCTGCGAGGACTGGGCCAACCTGCTGCTGAACGACAAGACCACCTTCCAGATCGCTGATGCAAAGACCGCCGCCTACCTGCTGGGCAGCAATGAACAGCAGACCGGCGGTCTTCTGCGCCAGCTGCATTTCTGGGAGAACGCCAACCAGCTGGTAGAAAAAGCCTACTGGTCCGGCACCGGTGCGTTTGTCATGAGCGTGGAGGGGGTAAAGGGCACCCCAGACGGCATCCTGCATCCAGACCCGGCAGGGCGCATTGTGCTGGATTACGACCCGGCGTCCTGCATCCTTCCCATCCGGGTGGAGCGCGGCGTGGTGCAGGACGCCGCTTTTGTCTCTGAATGCCTGATGGACGGCAAGCCCTGCGCCTATTTGCAGACCCACACCGTCAGCGGTGCCCGGCGCACCATCCGCAATGAATGGTTTGAGATCGGCGAGGAACAGGGCGGCGTGCCGCAGTTTACCCCGCGCAAAGCACCGGACGGTATGGTCTCCGAGATGACCGTGGACGGGTCGCCGCCGTGGTTTGCCCTGTTCTCCCCTGCTGCCCTGAAAAACATCGACCTCGGCCCCGGACTGGGCATGAGCGTGTTCTCGGAAGCGCTGGACAGCGCTCAGGGCGTAGATCTGGCCTTTGACAACTACCGGCAGGATCTCTATCTTGGCGGCAAAAAGATCTTCTACGACAAAAGCCTGTGCAAAACGATCATCGGTGCAGATGGCAAGCCCCGCTTTATCCCGCCGGACGATCTGAGCGTGCAGCAGTTCTATGCGCTGCCCGGCCGTGAAGGCAGTCTGGACGAAAAACAGGAGTGGCACGAGTATAACCCTGACCTGCGCACTGAGCAGAACCACCGCGCCGTACAAGATATGCTGAACCTGTTCAGCTTCCAGTGCGGGCTGGGCTGCCACCGGTACAACTTCGATCAGGGCAAGGTGACCACAGCTACCGAGTATACCGGCAGCCGGCAGGATCTGGTGCAGAGCGCCAACAAGAACCAGATCCCCATCGAGACCGCGCTGATCGGTATCCTGCGGGCGATGCTGTGGGCGGCAAAAAACCTGCTGGGAGCAGATGTAGACCCGAACACCAGTATCTCTGTAAACTGGGATGACAGCTACATCGTCAGCGAGCAGGAGCGCACCGCGCAGCTGCGGGATGATGCCATTGCAGGCCTTGTGCCCCGCTGCCGATACCTGTCTGCCCGGTACGGTCTGAGCGAGAAGGAAGCCCACCAGTGGGCTGCCGAAGCCGATGCCGAGAACCGCACCGAGGACACCCTCACCTTTGGAGGTGCGTGATGCTGCCGCCGGAGGTACTGGACACCCTGCCGGATGCCTTTGTAGTGCTGTGGCGGGAGGGGGAGGACAGCATCCTGCGGGACGCTGCCCGGCGCATCGGCAAGATGGACGCCCTTACTGAGACAGCCAACTGGCAGCTGTGGCGCTACCAGCAGACCGAAGCCGTGCGGAACAATGTGGTCAAGCTGCTGGCCAAGTACAGCGGCAAAAGTGAGCGCACCATCCGCAGCCTGCTCAAGAAAGCCGCCACCGAAGCTATGGAGCGCGAGGACGCCATCTATTACCACTACGGCCTTGAGCCGCCGCCCTTTGAAGAAAGCGCCGCGCTCAATAACCTGCTGGACGCCGGTGCCCGGCAGACCAACGGCACATGGCAGAACCTGACCGCCACCACGGCAAACACCGTCACAGGGGCGTTTGAGCGCACGCTGGACGCGGCGTGGGGCAAGGTGAGCACCGGAACCTTTGACTACAAAACCGCCGTCAAACAGGCTGTGGACAGCCTTGCAGACGATCTGCCCGCAGTCACCTACCCCAGCGGCCACACCGACACGCTGGAAGTAGCTGCCCGCCGTGCGGTGCTTACCGGCGTGAACCAGACCGCAGGCAAGCTGCAGCTGGCACGCATGGACGAGATGGGCGCGGAGTTCGTGGAGACCTCGGCACACGGCGGTGCCCGCCCCAGCCACGCCGAGTGGCAGGGACGCCGCTTTCACCAAGGCGGACCCGTGGACTACAATGGCCGGCACTACCCGGACTTTGAAGAAACCACCGGCTACGGCACCGGCGCAGGGCTTTGCGGCTGGAACTGCCGTCACAGCTTCTGGCCGTGCTACCCAGACCTTGGCGCTCCGCCCACATGGACAGAGGAAAGCTTGCGGAAGCTCAACGCCCGGGATATCGAGTACAACGGCAAAAAGTACACCGCCTATGAGATCAGCCAGATGCAACGTGCCCGGGAGCGGAACGTCCGCCGCTGTAAAAAGCGCTACCTTGCCGAGGATGCCGCCGGGCTGGACACCACCGACAGCGCTGTGCGCCTGAAAGCTGCCCGCCAGAGTCTTGCACAGTTGGCAAAGGACACCGGCGGCAGAGTGGACAGTGCACGCACCAGCGTGCCGAAGTTCGGCAGGAGCGAGGCGGGCAGGGCAAGCTATATTGTACAGAAACAGACACGTTTTGATGCAGCAAACAAAGAGTTGCAGCAGCTGCGTGATAATGGTACAATAAAATCAACCGGCAAACTGATTGAATCACCCTCTGCCCCGAATGAACTTATAGTTGATCGTGACCATGTTTTCCAACGCATGATAGAGCGCAAAATGACTTTGACGGATTGTGACAAAATCATTTCGGCTTCGAAGGTTGCGCTTTCGCAATGGAACGGTGGTCAGATAGTTTATTATTCTGAGCAGGGTTTTGTTGCCGTCCGATCTAACGGTGTTATTTCCACTCTTGGCCCATTGGATGATGGCGGTAAAAAGTTGATGGAGGTGGTTAAGAAGCATGGAATTCCGCATTAACGACGATGTAAAACTTGAAGAATGGTTTTGTCCCATCTACAACCGAAAAATCGACTGCGGCTTATGCTTCGATGTCTCTAATATTGGGAACGACAGCCTTTGCCTAACCGGTGATGATAAACCACCTTGCAGTTGGGATAAAGCCCACAAGATTTGTCTCAAGTGCCCTGTCTACGAAGAAATGGGGCAGTAACAACCAAATACCGCAAGCGTCTTTGCCCACCCGGGCAGGGGCGCTTTTTTCATGCTGTTTTAGCTCATATTGGTCAGAGCAGCTGCCTTGTAAGCAGCAGGCCGCCGGTTCGATTCCGGCAAATGGTACCATCGCAGCGGGCAGTGCGTACCCTGCCCACAACCGGACGCAGACGGAGAACTGCGTCACCAAACCGAGGTTTTACCCACAGAAAGGAGTTTCCACCATGAAACGCGAAGACGTAAAGAACAAGATCCCCGGCATTACCGAGGAGCAGCTGAACTGGCTCATGCAGGAGAACGGCAGCGACATCACCCGGGAGAAAAGCGCAGCCGCCGCCTTGCAGACCCAGCTGAACAGTGCACAGGCACAGCTCAAGACCGCACAGGACGGCCTGAAGGCCTTTGACGGTGTGGACGTTGCCGGGCTGCAGGCACAGGTGACCAAACTGCAGGCGGATATGCAGGCGCAGGCCGATGGCTTTGCCTTTGACAGCGCCCTGAACACCGCCATACTCGGCAAGAAGGGTCGCAGCGTGGATGCGGTGCGCGCTTTGCTGGATCTGGATGCCCTGAAGGGTTCCAAAGACCGCACCACCGACATCAACAAGGCGCTGGAGGATGCAGTTAAGGCAAACCCTTGGGCGTTCGGGGAGCAGCCGGGCACTGCACCGCAGGGTGCCGGCACCTACTCCACCGGCAGCGAACACGGCGACCCCATGCACGGCGGTGACGATACCGACCCGGTGGAGACCGCCTTTAAAAGCCTGAATCCGAATATCAAGATCTGACAGAAAGGACTATACTATGCCGCATATTGCAAGAGAACGTTATTCTGAACTGGTCGATGCCAAGCTGCGTGCGACCCTTGTCAAGCGGGTGGGCATCATCTGCAACAATCGTTACGAGGGTAGCCCCAAGGCCGGCGCTGTCAAGGTGCCCGTCCGCGACACCGAAGTGACCGTAGCCGACTACAACAAGAAGACCGGCACCGCCATGACCCATGGTGACACCAGCTTTCTGACCGTGAATATCGACAAGGATAAGGCCGTCAACGAGCTGATCGACGGCTTTGACGCCGAGAGCGTGCCCGGTCATCTGGTGGCCGACCGTCTGGACAGTGCCGGTTACTCGCTGGCGCTGCAGATGGAGACCGATGCTTCTGCCGAGCTGGTGACTGGCGGCACCGCCATGGACAGCACCGCTGCCCTGACCAAGGCCAACATCTATGACACCATCGTGGATGCCCGCACCAAGCTGTCCGAGACTCATGTGCCCACGGATGGCCGCTGGCTTCTGGTCTCCCCGGAGACCTATGCCCTGCTGCTGAAGAGCCCGGAGTTCATCAAGGCGTCCGCGCTGGGTGATGCTGTGGTACAGACCGGTGCTGTTGGCCGCGTAGCGGGCTTTACCGTGTTCGAGGATACCACGCTGGGCGAGAAGGTGGACTTTGTGGCCGGTCATCCCAACTGGTTCACCCGCATCGAGGAATGGAGCGAGCCTGTGGCCGTGAACGACCTGAAGGGCAGCGGCACCTACATCGGTGCTTGCGCTGTGCAGGGCCGTAAGATCTACGCCCACAAGGTCACCAAGGCTCAGACCGTCCTCGTCAAGAGCCACACCTGAGGAGGTCTGCCCCATGCTCTACTGCTCCTATGATCAGTACGCGGCGGCGGGCGGCAGTATGACCGAGCAGGCCTTCACGGTGCTGTGCGCCCGGGCTTCCCGCCTGATCGATGGCCTTACCTTTGGCCGGGCAGAACCGCACGCCAAGGCGTGCGAGAGCTGCCGCAGTGCCCTGACTGATGCCTGCGTGCAAATCGTGGAACTGCTGGCAGCGCAGCAGACCACCGGCAGTGTACCGGGTGCGGTCAGCGTGAACAACGATGGCTACGCCGTCACCTTTGCCGCAGGCAGAAGCCAGACTGCTGCTGCACAGGCCGAGACTGCCGCACTGCTGCAAGCCGCCCTTGGCGCAGACCCTCACGGTCTGTTGTATAGGGGGTGCATCTGATGCAGACCACCATCACCGTGGTAAACCTGATCCATGACCCCAAGACTGATACCGATACCCCGGTGTGCTGGGTGTTCCCTGCCTGCAGCTGGCGGGAGCGCATCGGCACCACCGGCTCCGGCACCGCCAAAGACCCTACCCGGGAAGTGCACATCCGCATTCCGACTGGCGTATATTCCGCAGACTATCTGCCCTATGTGCAGTGGGCAGCACTGCCTGCCGTGGAAAAGACACGGTACTGGACACTGAAACGGGGCTGGAAACTTGTGCAGGGGCGCTTATCCGCTCTGACCGCAACAGAGTATGCACATCTCGAAAAAACACACCTGTGCTGCATGGCGTCTGCTGTTTCCGATAACCGGGAGCCTCTGCTCCCCCACTGGCATATTGAAGGGAGCTGAGCGGCATGGAAGACGGCATCTGCATGAAGCTTGTGTTCCGCACCGGCTTTGCACAGGACAAGCAGTCAGCTTTTGAAAAGGTTCAGTCTGCCTTTTCCCAGCAGGTCGCAAAAACGGTAGACCCCTACGTTCCTTTTGATACCGGAACGCTGAAAAACAGCGTCCTGCAGGCATCCGACTTCAAACACGGGCTGCTGATTCATAATACGCCCTACGCCCGCAGGCAGTATTATCTGCATCCGCAGGGTGAATGCCTGCACGGCGATGGAATGCTGCGCGGCTCCTACTGGGGACAGCGTGCACTTGCAGATCACCGGGATGCATTGGAGACATTTGCTCATGATGCAGCAAAGAAATTTTTGGGAGAATGACCATGCCTGAACTGAAACCGACCATCGCTGCACTGCGCACATGGCTCAAGACCTGTCCTTTGATCGCCGATGAACAAGAGACCGCCGGGGCCGCATTCCGCATAGCCGGGCTGGATGAAGAGACTACAGCATTTTCCATTGAAGACAGCCCCGGCGACCCGGTGCTCAACGAGTATTTTTCCGGCCGGGATATGGTAAAGAATTTTCTCTTTCTCAGCCGCCGGGAGTACAGCGAGGTGGACGCTGTTGCCATCCAGAACAGCGGTTTTTTTGAGCAGTTGAGTGCATGGGTCATGCAGCAGAACGACATCCACCGCCTGCCAGACCTTTCCGTCTGCGGCGGGGACAAAACGCCGCTGCGCATCTCTGTGACCAACAGCGGCTACATTGTGACCAGCAGCGCGGGCAGTTGCAGGATGCAGATGCAGCTGTGCCTGACCTATTACCAGCCAAAATGAAAGGAGCTTTTTTATGACTGTATCCGAAACCATTGCCAAAACCGGCATCACCCCCAGCGCCGACTACAAGGGCATCGAGGAAGCCGATGACTTCATCTTTGCCATCCAGACCGACAAGGCAACCCAGACCGAAAAGGCCAAGTGGATCGTCTGCGCCGATCACGTCAAGGAGCACTCCGGTGCCCTGAACGCCACTACCACGGACGACACCTTCATCCGCACCGGTCCTGTTACCACCAAGGGCAGCGTACAGCGCACCCTGTCGGTCAACGGCAACCGCTGTGTGGGTGACGCCTTTCAGGATTTTGTCCTGAGCCACGCGATCAAGTACGGCTCCGGCCAGAATGTCATCGTGCCGTATCTGTACTTCAGCGTGCGCACCGGCAAGGGCGAATGCGGCACCGCATCCCTGATCGTCACGTCTGACGCAGGCGGCACTGCTGGTGCAGCAGCCACCTTTGCCGTGGACGTCAAGGCCGTCGGCGTGCCGGAAGCCTACGACTACACCGCAGAGAATCACGGCTGAGCCCGCTGTACAAACCGATAACGCCCCTGTCAGCTTTTGGCGGGGGCGCATTTTATAGGAGATAAATCACATGATCATCTGCAATCAGAAGTTTAATTTTTCCGCGCTGAACGCGGACGATATCGACCGCATGGAAGCTGCGTCCAAGCAGCAGATCAGCCGTGCCAAGGCTGAAGCAAAGCGGCTGGAGCAGGAGAACGCAAGCTATTCGGACATTCTGCGCAGCCAGTGCCGTGTGATGATGGATTACTTTGACGCGGTGCTGGGCGATGGTGCATCGCAGCGTCTTGGTCTGACCGGCAGCGATCTGGGCAAGTGCACGCAGGTCGTCACCGAGTTCAAAGCCGCGATCGAAGCCGAAAAGGCCACTGCACAGGCTGCCATTACCGTACCGCCGGTGCAGGGCAACCGCGCACAGCGCCGTGCCGAGAACAAGCATAAGCATAAGCCGTCCGTGGGTTATCCGGCGGCACAGCCGGACAAGGCCGCGCGCCGCAAGCAGCTGCTGGCAGAGCTGGCGGCGCTGGAAAATGGCTGACCTGCTGCTGGACGCCCTCCCGGGAACCGTGTGGGAGGGGCGCAAAATCAATTCTGACTTCCGGCCTATGGTATGGCTGGCAAACCAGTATCTGCGGGGTGCTGCCGAAAAAGACCCTCTCGGCTTCACGCTGGGAGCATTCCAGCGCTTTTACGGGGAGGAGATCCCCGCACCGCAGTCTGCGGATGCCTTCCAGTCGATGCTCCGCTTCTATGTTGGAGGCGAAGCAGCTACACCGGAAGCCCGGCACAGTATATCCTCTTCTGCCGGCAGCCATGAAATCGCCTTTGACTATGCGTCTGATGCGCCCTATATCGTGGCGGCATTTCAGCAGACCTACGGCATCGACCTGACCACCTCTACCATGCACTGGTGGAGGTTCCGGGCGCTGTTTTTGAGCCTGCCGGAGGACACGCTGATGCACAAGATCATGTGCTGGCGTACCGCGGATCTGTCCGGGATGCAGAGTGAGGAACGGCAGCGGTATGAGCTGCTGCGGGGTGCCTACGCGCTGCCGGCAGAGGTGAAGGGAGGTAGACGCATTGCAACCGTTGCAGACCATGACGCCGCATTCCTTGCCCGTTTCCAGCACACCGGGGAGTGATACGCGCAGCCCCGTACCCTGCCCCTTCTGCGGCAAGGCGCTGCCGGTTTGGGCAGCGGCTGAAGCCACTGCTATGGGCGTGTGGGTCAAATGCAAAAACCCGGCTTGCCGCCGGGAAATAGAGATCAAAATTTAAGCAGCCTGTGTCTTTGTGCCCGCGCTCTTTTCAAGAGAGGTGGACACATTGGCAGATTACAGCATTACCGGCGACACCCGGCTGGACACTAGCGGCTTTACCAAGGGCATAAGCTCCATGACGGTGGCCGCCGGAAACCTGATCTCCGATCTTGCCAAAGCCGCTGGCAGCAAGCTGGCGGGGCTGGCAAAGTCCTCGGTCGGCGTAGGCATGAGCTTTGACGCATCTATGTCTCAGGTGGCGGCCACCATGGGCACCACCGTGGATCAGATCCAGAGCTTGACCGACACCGCCAAGGAGATGGGCAGCACTACCAAGTTCACCGCTACACAGGCAGCGGACGCGCTGAACTATCTGGCACTGGCAGGATACGATGCAAACAAGGCTGCTGAGGTCTTGCCCAGCGTGCTAAACCTTGCCGCAGCAGGCGGCATGGATCTGGCCTATGCGTCCAACCTTGCTACAAAGGCGATGGCGTCTCTGCAGATCGAAGCAACTAAGGAGAATCTGGACGAGTTCGGTAACAAGCTGGCGGTTGGTGCCAGCAAAGCCGGTGCCACTGTCTCCGAACTGGGTGAAGCCATCCTGACGGTGGGCGGCACTGCCGCAAACCTGAAGGGCGGCACCACGGAACTGATTACAGCCCTCGGCAAACTGGCTGATGTTGGCCTTGTTGGCGCTGAGGGCGGCACCCACCTGCGCAACATCATCTTGTCGCTGCAGTCCCCCACCAAGGACGCCCGGGAGGTCATGGAGCAGCTGGGGCTGGAGGTCTACGACGCCCAAGGCAATATGCGCCAGCTGGACGATATCCTCACCGACCTGAACACGGTCATGGACGGCATGACGCAAGGCGATAAGGACAGCATCATCAATGCGCTGTTCAACAAGACCGACCTCGCCGCCGTCAACGGCCTGCTGGCAGCACAGGGCGATCAGTGGGAGACTCTGGCCACCCAGATCGACAACGCCGACGGCGCTATGGGGCAGATGGCAGAGACCCAACAGGACAATCTGCAAGGCGTCATGACCTCCATGGGCTCTGCCTTTGAGGGCTTGCAGCTTGCTGTGTTTGAGCGGCTGGAGCCTACCCTGACCGAGCTGGGCAACTATGGCATCCAGTGCATCCGCACCCTGTCCTCTGCCCTGTCTGAGGGCGGACCCGAAGCGATGCTGGATGCTGCTGTGACCATCATAGGCAGTCTGGTGAACGGCATCACGCAGAAGATCCCGATGGTCATGAGCGCCGCCACCGGCATCATCATCAAGCTGACCCAGTATCTGGGCGACCACGCGGATGATCTTTTTGACGCCGGCATTAAGATCCTGGAGAACCTGATCGTAGGCATCCAGAACAACCTGCCTGCACTGATCACCGCGGCAGCGCAGCTGCTGGCGAAGTTCGCCGCGGCGCTGATCTCGCATCTGCCGGATCTGCTCAAGTGCGGCGCATCGCTGCTGCAGGCCATTGTGGAAGGCATCCTGCTCGGCATCGCAAACCTCGGGGAAGCTGCCATTGCCTGCGTTGCCAAGATCGTGGGCGTCTGGGACGGCAACTACACCGAATGGGGCAACATCGGCACCAACATCGTCTTAGGTATCAAGAACGGTATCATCGGTGCATGGGACGGCCTTGTGTCCGGCGTCAAGTCCAAGGTAGCGGGCATGGTGGATTCCGTCAAGAACCTCCTCGGCATCCACTCGCCCTCCAAGGTCTTTGACGAGATCGGCATGAATATCTGCAAGGGTCTTGCACAGGGTCTGACCACCAACGAGAAGCTGGCGAAGGACGCCGCAGCACAGGTTGTGGCATCTGTCACCAACACTGCAACGACCCTTGCGGACGGCATCGAGACGGTCACCCAGAGCGTGACCGAGACCCTGAAGGACGGCACCACCCAGCAGAATCAGACCATCACCGCCACCGGCACAGAGATCATCGACGGCGTAGAGCGCACGGTCAAGACCGTGACCACCATCGCTGCGGACGGCACCAAGACCGTCAGCAAGACCATCGAGGACGCCGGGCCGCAGTTCTCCAGCGCAGCAGAGCTGCTGACTCACCAGTTCACAGAAAAGCTCGATTCCAGCTGGGAGCAGATCAATAAGTCCATCCAGAGCGATGTCGTGGGCAGCATCAAGACCCTGCTCCAAGCGATCAAGGACGGCGATCTGGAAAGCATCGCCACATGGTCTGCCGCCTACTTCTGGAACGCCTGCACAAAGGAGCAGCGCACCCAGATCCAGACCTTCGCCATGGACGCCCTGAGCAGGCTGTCCGGCTCACTGTCCGGCGTGTTCAAAAACCTTGCCAGTCTGGCGGCAGGGTTTGTCGGGCAGTTCGTGCCTGCCGCAGCGGCGGCTACCGGTGCGCAGGAAGGTCTGAACATCGCCATGGATGCAAACCCCATCCTGCTGGTGGTCTCCCTGATCGGGATGCTGGTGGGCGCTCTGGGCAGCTTTATCTCCACCAACAAGAGCGCATCCAGCAGCGTCAAGTCCATCTGGGGCGGTATCGGGGACTTTATGTCCTACATTTTCGAGGGTCTGCTGCGCGTTTACGGCGCTTATCTGCAGGGCTTTGTCAACATCATCAACGGCCTGATCGCTGTTTATAATTCCGTTGCATGGCTCTGGGACGGCAAAATTGACCCCGTGTCCAATATCGCCTTTGACTACGCCGATAAGATCCGCAAGGACCGGGAAGAGCGGAAAGCGGCAGAAAAGGCCGAAGCTGAAAATGCAAAGGCGCAGGCGCAGCTGGATGCCCAGTATGCGGAGCAGTCCGGCACGGCTGAAAAGAAGCAGCTGGACGCAAAGTACAACAAAAAGCTGGCAGAGCTGGAGAAAGCAAAGCTGACCAAGGACGACCCCGGGATGCTGGAAGCCGAAAAGAAGGTGCTGGTCGCAGGGTATGAGCAGGATCTGGCAGACCTCGAAAAGAAGGTGCTGGATGCCCAGTACAAGCTTGCATCCGCACAGCTGGAACAGAAAACCGCCACCGATGCCGCCCGGCTGGCAGAGCTGGAAAAGCAGATCAATGAAGCCCAGAACGTCATCCAGATGTCGGATCTGGAAAAGCAGCTGCTGGGCGTGGAATACCAGAAGTCCCTCGCGGAGCTGATCGCCAAGTATCAGCCCAAAAAGGACAACACCAGCTCCTCCGGCAATGGCAGCTCCGGCAGCTCTTCCGGCTCTTCTGGCACCGGCACTCCTGTGCCCGCGCCGGACACCCGCCATGACGAGGTGATCGCTGCCAACACCGCCACCCTGCAGGAAGCTAACAAAAAACTGTCCGAAATGGTGCGGCAGGCCAACGCGCTGGTGTTGAGCGACAACATGAAGGTCAGCAGCCGCGTGGCTGCTTCCGGCACCGCTCAGGTGGCAGCAGCAGCCAACAACTACCACCGGGAGGGCGATACCACGGTCAACCAGTACATCTACAGCAAAGCCCAGAGCGCCGCCGACCTTGCCCGGGAGACCCGCTGGGAAGCGGATCGTGCCAAGGCACGGAAAACCTGAAAGGAGGAATGACCTATGCGGAACGACAAGCTGGTGCTCCGTACCGATGAGGAAGAGTTCCTCTACGCTGGCTGGGACTACGGTGCACCCTATTCTCTCGACCCGCTGAACGGCGTCTCCGTTGACCTGAAAACCGCCCAGAGCGTAAACCAGATCGGCACCACCGTGGAGCAGCAAAGCGTCGCGGGCGTATACCGGGAGCTGATCATCGACTTCTGGGGAACAGACGGAGAAGCGCAGGCCAAAAAGTTTCTGGATGCACTGCCTTATTTTACCAAGGGGACTATGTACCTCGGAGACAAATGGTTTTGCCGTTTCGTGCTCTCCAAGACCCCCTACACAAAGCAGCTCGAGCCATACCCCCGGCTGGACATCATGCTGTACTGCGAAAAGCCCTTCTGGTACGACCTGAACCAGCAGAGTTATCTGCTGGGCGGGCTGGGCTTTAGTTTCCCGGTAAATTACCGCGTGCACCAGTATCGGAGCAAGACAAATGAAAGCACAAACTGCAAAAACCCCGGCAGCCTGCCGGTAGGCTTTACCGCCACTCTGAGCTGCTCTAATACCGTGAGGAATCCCTGCATCCGGGATGTCGCGCACGACACTTTCATCAGGCTAACCGGCTTTACCATGCAGCCGGGTATGACTGTGGAGTTCTATCAGACCGAGACCGGTCGTCTGGCGGTAAAAAAGACTGTGGTAAATAAGGACGACGCCACCCAGACGGAGGAAAACATCTTCTCCTATCTGGACGAGGACAGCACCCTGACCGAGCTGCGTGCAGGCGACAACTGGCTGCTGCTCAGTGCCGACGCCGGAGAGACCGCCCTGCAGGCCGAGATCAGCTTTTACCCGATGTACGCGGGCATTCTCCCGGAGGTGATATCCAATGCGACTTGACGTGCTGGACGCCCAAAAGCTGGAGCGTCAGGGCTGTGTGGACGCATGGGTCAGCCTATACTGGGACGAGCCTTACAACACCGAGGGCAGCTTTACACTGGAGGTACGCCCCACCGCAGAAAACCTTGCCCTGCTGCAGGAGGGCTGCTGGGTCAAGCGCAGTGACCGTCAGATGCCCATGCGCATCTGCCACCGCACCAACGCTAACGAGGACAAAAACCTCGTCTGCACCGGCAGCCCCGCAACGTGGATCCTGACCAAGCGGGTCAGCACCGCCATCGTCAAAGCAGAAAATGCCGAGGTCGCCATGCGCCGCCTTGTGGCAGAGATGGAGCCGTGGCCACGGCTGGAGCTGGGCGAGCTTGTGGGCTTTGATACCACCTACACCCAGCAGACCTCCGGTGGTGCCATCATGGACTACATGACCACCATCGGCGCAGCCTGTGATCTGGGCTTCCGCATCGTGCTGGCGGGCAAGAACGACCAGAAGAAGCTGCGGTTTGAGGTCTACCGCCCTACGGCAGACCCCAACAACCGTTACTCGAGCAGGTGGGGCACTCTGCGGGACGCTTCATGGGCTTTTGGCGATTCCGACTACTGCAACGTAGCCGTGGTGCAAGGCGCTGGAGAGGGCACTGCACGCGCCACTGTGACGGTCGGCCTGACCGATGCTGCCGGAGCCGAGCGCCGGGAGATGTATGTGGATGCCCGCGACCTGCAGCCCGATGAAGAGTCCGGCGAGACCACAGCCAGCACCGCCTATCTGGAGCGGCTGATGGCGCGCGGCCTGAACAAGCTGCTGGAACAGACCCGCACCGGCAGCATTGAGGTCGAGCTTGAGGACAACGCGCTGGAACCCGGAGACGTCGCGGTCTGCTCGCTGCCCGAGCTGGGCTACAAGGCTACGGTACGGGTGGCCAACATCATCACGCAAAGTCAGATGGACGGTACCACCCGCACGGTGCGGCTGGGCACACCGGTCTGGAAAAAGATCTAGGAGGGATACATTTGAGCAGCGATATCGTAACTTACCCGCTGAATGGCATCACCTATACGGCGGAAGAAGCCGCCGGGTATCACTCGGCCAGAACTTCGGGCGTCTACTGCCTTGACGAGGACTTTAAAGTCAGTCTCTTGGGCGGCGGCAAATCGGTACAGATCAGCCCCGGCAGAGCATGGGTGCACCCTAGCCGCTTTACCGGCTACAGCATCATTATGCAATGGCCTGTCACACTGGCTCTGTCGACGTGCAAACCTTTGTGCTCTCGCATCGACCGCGTGGTGCTCCGGTTTGACAGGCACGCCCGCCGCTCCTATCTGACAGTGCTGAAGGGCATGGAGATCTTCGGTGGTACCCCCAGCAGCTCTGCAGCGCCCCAGATCACCCGCAACGAATACGTATACGACCTGTGTCTGGCAGAGATCCGGTATTTCGCCGGTACGAATATCATCCCAAGTCTCATAGACACCCGGGGCGATGAGTCCCTCTGCGGCCTGATGCGCGACGGCGTGACCCGTATCCCGGAGCTGACCATCGGCACTGTGACCACAGGCGAGACCGCCAGTGCCACCATCAAAAACGGCGTGCTGAGCCTTGTGCTGCCGAACGGCAACGGCGGCAGCAGCACCGGCGGCTCCGGCCTGAGCGAGACCAGCAAGACCCTGCTGCTGTCCCTTTTGGAAAACGCCGCCTACACCAGCCCCTCCATGCAGGCGCAGCTGAACGCCCTGCGCACCGAGTGGAGCAGCAGCGGCGGTGGCAGTGACGAGATCCCGGTACAGAGCGTAAGCCTGAGCAGCAGCGCCCTGACCCTGAACGAGGGCGAGAGCAAGGCCCTGACCGCCACCGTGCTGCCTGCGGACGCCACCAATAAAAGCGTCATCTGGACGGTGACCCCAACCGGCATTGCCACCGTTGTAAACGGCACTGTGACGGCCAGCAAGGCGGGCAGCTGCACCGTTACGGCTATGGCAGGCGGCAAGAGCGCCAGCTGCACCGTGACGGTCAAGGCCGCAGCAGCAGAAGCCGAAGCAACCCTGCTGTACGGTCTGTCGTTCGCAACCACCACGTCCTCGGCAGACAAGACCTGTCTGGATACCGGGCTGCAGCTGCTGGCAAAGGCATCCACCGAGACCCCGCAGTATACCATTCTGTGGGAAGCGCAGGTGGCAGACAATGCAGACGCAAGCATGTGGCCGAGCATGGTCAACTGTCAGACTGAGACGGGCAGCTTTACTAATATGCCGGGCTTTAATGGCAGCTTGAATCCGAACACTGGCACGATCGATTTTGCTTATTACCTATACAGCAACACCGATGCACGCCTGTGCGATACGCTGGCTCACGCCAAAACGAAAACGCGCTATGCCATCCAGATGAATGGTGCCCAGTATCGTGTCGGCAGCACTCATTGTACGCTGAGCGCATGGAAAAGCACCGGCGCAGTGATCACGGATGTGCCTGAAACGCTTATCTTTGGCGCAGCCTACACCGCAACGGGCGAGCACACCCGCTTTCTGGACTGCACCATCTCCCAGTGCATGGTGTATAAGGGCCTGCTGAGCGACAGCAAACTCCAGTCGTACATCAATGGCGAGTGGGGCAACGATGCGGAGACAGTCCCGGTGCAGAGCGTCAGCCTGAGCCAGTCTGCCCTGACCCTGAAAAGGGGCGGCAGCGCTACACTGACTGCTACTGTGCTGCCTGCGGACGCCACCAACCGTGCAGTGGTCTGGACGGTAAGCCCCAGCGGCTATGCAACGGTATCCGCTGGCAAGGTAACTGCCGCGAAGGCCGGCACCTGTACGGTGACCGCCACCGCAGGCGGCAAGAGCGCCAGTTGTACCGTGACAGTGGAAGCAGCCGAGACGGCACAGCTGATCTACACCCTGCCCGCCGAAACGGAGCTGACCAGCGGCTTTGACACCGGTCTGAAGCTGCTGGAGCACGCTTCCACCGAGTCGCCGCAGTATACCATTCTGGTGGACGCAAAGGCGGGGGACAACTTTGACGCAAGCACATGGCCAGCCTTCCTGCACTGCCTGACCGAGACCGGCAGCACCGCCAACCTGCCCGGCTTCAACTCCACCAGCAGTCCGCTGAATAATAAGACGGAGTTCGCCTACTACAACTACGGCGGCGTTACCCTGTCGGACAGCATCGAGCACCTCAAGACCCGCACGCGGTATGTGGTGCAACTTGACGGTAAAAAGTACCGCGGCGGCAGCACCTACTGCCCGATGACTGAATGGCTGACCAGCAACGGCACGATCACCGATGTGCCCCAAACCTTCCTGATCGGTGCGGCACAGAGCGCGGACGGCAGCAAAAAGCAGCAGTTCTGGCCGGGTACGCTGTACCAGTGCAAAGTGTACAAGGGGCTGCTGAGCGACGAAAAAGTGAACGAGTACATCGAAAAGGGGTGGTAAAATGGAAGGATACAGTATCAGCGGCCAGATCATCAGCCCTCTGGCGGGAAAAGCACTGTACATTGCAGGCGACAGCATCGCCTACGGCGCAAGCTGTGCGGGCGGCTACGGCAAGTGCATTGCAGATAAATATGGCATGACGGTGACCAATGAAGCCGTGAACGGCGCAACGCTGGCTCCGAACATTACCGACAACGTAAACGGCGGTATCCGTACCTGTATCAGCACGGTGGTGACAAGCTCCACAGCGCTTGCAAAGGCAGACTATATCCTGCTGGAGGGCGGCGTAAATGATGCGTGGAACAAGGCCCCTGTGGGCACCTTGACGGATGGTTTTGCCGCCACCTACGATGAAACGACCATGACCGGCGCACTGGAAAAAATGCTGGAGTATCTGGCGAAAAACTACAGCGACAAGCGCGTGGCCTATGTGTTCCCCCACGGCGGGCTGTTCGGCAGCAGCGAAAACTGGTACAAGACCTACAAGCCCGCCATCCTTGCAGCGCTGCAGAAATGGGGTGTGCCCTACGTGGACATTGCAGAAAGCACCCCGCCCATGGGCGGCCACGGCATCAGCGGGCTGAGCGGCAAGTACACCGGCGATGGCACACACCCCAACAAAGCAGGCTACGAGCGGTTTTATGTAGAGCCCATCGCTGCGCTGCTGAAGCGGCTGTAAGGAAAGGACGTGAAGTGAGATGATCAGACAGTATAGCCTTGCAAAGGACGGCAACCGCAAACTTGCACCGAGCTTCAATACGCGGGAGTTCCGCTGCCGGGATGGTACCGATACCATCCTCGTAGACGAAGCTCTGACCGTGGTGCTCCAGTGCATCCGGGAGCATTTCGGCAAGGCGGTGATGATCACCAGCGGCTACCGCACCCCCGAACACAACGCCGAGGTAGGCGGCTCCAAGAGCAGCCAGCACCTGCTGGGCAGGGCGGCAGACATCCGGGTGGCGGGCGTGAGCGTGGAGGACGTAGCTGCCTACGCCGAAAGCCTGATGCCGGACTGGGGCGGTGTGGGACGCTACCCCGTCAAAGCGGGCAGAGCCACCGGCTGGGTGCACGTGGATACCCGGCAGAATAAGAGCAGATGGACGCTGTGAGGGGGTGATACCGATGGAGAGTATCATCTCAGCCATTCTTGCCGGTGCGGTGACCCTGATCGGCGTGCTGATCGCCAACAGCAAAAGTCAGGCAGTGACCGACACCAAGCTGGAGGAGCTGACCCGCGAGGTGCGGGAGCACAACAACTTTGCCCGCCGCGTTCCCATTTTGGAAGAGCAGATGAAGGTGGCCAACCACCGGATATCTGACTTAGAAGATCACGAGCACGAAAGAGAAAGGAACTGACTATGAAAGCACATACCTACAACGCCCCCACCGTGACCGCAGGCACCATCGCCCGTACCGCCTGCCTGCTGCTGGCACTGGCGAATCAGGTGCTCAGCGCTCTGGGCAAGCCTGTGCTGCCCATCGAGAGCGCCACCGTGGAACAGCTGGTGACGGCGGGCATTACCACTGTCACCGCCCTTGTGGCGTGGTGGAAGAACAACTCCTTCACCCCCGCCGCACTGGAAGCAGACAAGACCTTTGACCGCCTGAAGGCGCAGGGCAAGTGATCTGTACATGACAAGAGCCGCAGTTCCCGTTACAAGGAGCTGCGGCTCTTTTTTATTGTGTAAAGCACCTGTATAAATTATCGCAATTGCGTGTTTTGTCGCGTCTTATTGCGTGTCGTGTTTTGTCGTGTGCTGTGCCATGTTGCGGTTTATGTTGCGGTTTTTTCCGAAGTCTCAATTTTCGAAAAGAAAAAATCCCGCAAAACCTTACGTTTTAAACGTAGTTTCGCGGGATTTTTGGAGCTACTGACCTGATTCGAACAGGCGACCTGCTCATTACGAGTGA
>ERZ1026868.269-NODE-269-length-38583-cov-12.194196_pt1 | contig 38583 bp, 49 predicted proteins | sample MGYA00380164_ERZ1026868 | MGnify/ENA primary metagenome ERZ1026868 (study PRJEB33269, sample SAMEA4719800) | human gut metagenome | biome: human-associated habitat; feature: organic feature; material: feces | place: Cameroon | collected 2013-10 ...
GACGATATCCACCGGCTCGATCTCCGCGCCGTTGATCTTTGTGGTGTCGCCCAAGTGTTTTATGGCACGTCACCTCCTACTCCCCAAACACCACGCCGTATTCTTCCTACGCTCCGGCCCTGTAAAATACGGCGGGTCTACGATGGCAAGGTCAAAAGCTTTATCGGAAAGTGTCCGCATATATTCCATGCAGTCCACGTTCAGCGCAATTTGATTTTCCATTACTCAGCCTCCACCAGTTTGCCGTCCACCAGCTTGTACCAGGTGTCCGCCTTGATGTCCGTACCGTCTACGACAAATGCCAGCCATTCCTTGACGTCGTAATCGTCCACGTTTTCCTCGCAGATCACCAACACAGCGCCAAAGCCGCCCTTGATCTTTACATCATTGCCGCGAACAAGACCACAACCGTTTTTACCAACAGAAACAGATTCTTTTGCCGTGGCTGCGCCGTAGTCGCCTGCCGTGGCTGCGCCGTAGTCGCCTGCCGTGGCTGCGCCTCTGTCGCCTGCCGTGGCTGCGCCTCTGTAGCCTGCCGTGGCTGCGCCTCTGTAGCCTGCCGTGGCTGCGCCGTAGTCGCCTGCCGTGGCTGCTTTCGGGTCGGTATGTTCCGTCGTGGTATGCGCCTTGACGTACTCAATGTGCGCCTTTACCAAACCGGGAATTCCGATCTCCGCACCGACGGTAAGCTTTTTGGCGACGCGCTTGCTATCGTCACCACGCTCCTCGCTCACACCGTCCATTTCCACTACACAATATCGGCTGCCATCGCTAGGTGCGTAATAGCTGAACACATCCAGCGGAAATTCGCAGGCGTGACCGCCTCGTTCGCACAATTTCACATTGTCAAATTCCTGCGTTCCGCCGATCTCATACTGCAAACCACGGCACTGCAAATTCTTATCAAGCCCCTTGTAAGCTTTCATTTTTCATTCTCCTTATCGACATTTTCTTGCTAAAATCTCCGTAATGGCATAGCCATATCTGGCGTGGAACATCCGGGCCTTGATAGAGTAGCTTTCAGTCCTTACCCCCTTCACGTCCTCGGTGACGTGGAGCCAGTAAACGTTGCCGTATCTGTCCGGCGCGGTTTTTCGCTCATAGTCAAAATCCGCCTTGTAGTCCACACCAAGTACCCGCTTCCCATCAAGCCCGGTAAACGGCTCCTGCAAGCAGTACGTTTTCTGCATCTGCAAGTTCCGGATCTGACCGGCGCGCAGCAGCAAAACCAATTCGTCATACCGCCGCGCTTCTGCCTGAGAATCAAACGTCAGGTTGCCGCGCGTGGCCTTTTTCGCCTTATATTTGCTCATGCAGGCCCCTTTCCCGAAATCCTTCGTAGTTGAAGATATAGCGTCGCTCCTTCGTCATCCTGCGCTGTTTCCCGCAGCGCTGGCAGACACCGGGCTCCCATCGGTCTTTTGACGGGTCAAAGCGCTGTTCCCGCGTGGGCTGAACAATGTTGTTGTCCTTCTCCAGCTCCCCGATGCACACGGTGCAAAGGCGCTTGGTATGTATCCGGTTGGCTTGGTCAAATGTCATCAAAACCTCCAATTCACCCCATATAGTCATCCATCCAATCCATCTTGATGGGCTGCGAAACAGTTCCTTTTGATTTCTGCTTCCGCCCCAGCCAATCGAATATAATGCCCTGATATCCAGCGGCGATGCTCCGGTTAATGACGTCTGCCATAGCATCGTCACCATACCGCTCTGCATTGTTGGCGATCTGTGCGATCAGCTTTTCAAGCCCGGTTTCCGTGTACTTGTCCTTCCGCTCTTTCTTGTATTTGAGCCAATCGGAAATAGCGACTTTCAAAGTATCGGAAAAGCGGTCGCGGTATTTTTGAGCGATGATGTCTGCATTGGGTGTATTTTTTTTGTTCCCCTTTTTGCCGGTAGCGCCGCAGGCGGTCACGGGTGGCGTGGATGCCGCTTGCGGCTCCGCGCATATATCTTCTTTACTCTTCTCTACTCTACTCTTCTCTACTTTTCTTTGTTTTTCGCTGTCAGCATTTTTTGAAAAAATGTTGACATTTTCGGCCTGAATGCTGACATTGGGGCAAATTTTGGCGACATTAACCAGAAGGATGTTGAAATCGACGCTGAGAACTTTACGGCGGCTGACTGCCTCGAAGTACCTTTTCTGCACCCCTTTTGAGGTCAGCACATGGTACTTGTCATATTTCTCTTTGTCGAACATCCCTCGTCTGATAGAAGCCTCTATTATTTCGGAAACGACGCTCCCACCCAACCCGACCTTGCGGGCGAACAAAAGCGCAACCTCCTCTGTCCATTCAATGTAGTAACCCGCCTTGCCGTAAATCTCTTGCAGCAAGTGAACGACTACACCAAATCCTGTCAAACCAAATTCTGCTTCTATCAGTTCAAACTTTGCGTTCAATGTGACATCAAGCGGAAAGTAATCGATCCCGCTTTTTGCCATCGGCTATTCCCCCTCGTGAGGAATGATGCATAAGTCTACTCCGTACTTGCAAAGCATTTCGGAGAGATCAAATACGTCGGATTCAGATGCGCCTTTCACTGAAATCAGCGAAACGCCCGGTTCCGTGAGGGCGGCAGACAAATTGCCGCCCTCATAAATCAAAACATCATACTTAATCATCGTGTCCCTCCGTTAAAACGGGAGCTGGCCTTCGCCGTATACATCCTCGTCAGCCAGTTCGGTGAACTCTCCCGGCGCAGGGTCGCTCGGCGCGCCACCCTCCGCTTCTAACTTCTGCTGATAGCTCTCGCTGCCCTTGATGGCGTTTGCGATCCACTCCGGCAGTTTGTCCACGTCAGAAAGCGGGCTTTCGTCGATGTCATAAATAACCTTGTCCAGCATGAGCGTCGGCGCAGGCATACCTTTCGGCAGACGCATAATGCTTGCGAGATTCGCATACGTCTTACCGTTTCCGCCGTCCTTGTGAATGACTTGAATCAAACACGGCGCGCCGACAATACTGCGCAAATCAAACGCTTTCAGCTCATCCTCAGTAAAATCTCGACCACGCCATGCGGCAAGATCCCGACGGAGAATTGCTTTCTCGTTTAAACTTGCGGTGTATCTGGCCGAGAAAACGCGAGGCTTCTTCTCCCCATCAACCTCGACAAACTCGTCCGCGATTTCCCATCCGATGATGACCTTTCTCGAGCTATTGCCGTAGCGCTCGTTCTTCTGCAAGCCGATGTCGACAAGCATATAGCAGACTGCCGCATAGCTGCCCTCTGCAAGGATAGGGATGCCGGCACCGCCGCCGTTTTCGGTTACTGTTAAGCTCATTGTTTAGTCCTCCTCAACATCTTTTTCTAACGGGCAATTTCGCCCAACATATTTATCCGCCCACGGGATGATTTCGCCGTTCAGCCCGCACACTTTCGCCGTCCTGCGGTAAAATTTGCAAACATCACAGACGCAAAGCGCATTGCCCTTAAAATCAATAGGGAAATAGTTAGTCACAACCGCGCTTGCTTTGATATAGCCGCTCACGCCGGTTTCAAAATCAGCCATTGTCTTTCACCTCTTCAATCCATTCCTCCCCGCAGAAGGGGCATACCAGTGTTTCGTGCCAGCAATACCCGCGTTCTCCGTCAAGGTTTTCTCGTTCGCGGTAAATAGCCGGGTGCTCAAAATCAGCACCGCACGATTCGCAGTGCATCATTCCGCCGCCTCCAAATACACCATTGCGCTCTGCACGCCGAAGACGCGCGCCGCCTGATGATCGTTGAAAAACACGTCGATGTGGTTGCCGTTCACACCGCCGCCGCAATCCTCGGCAATGTAGCTGTGCTGCATGCCGTCCGGCCAGATCAGCAGGACATGCGTGCCGTAGGGAATCACCTTCGGGTCAACCGCGATCGTGCGCCCCTCGGTCGCCAGCGTGCCGGTGGCGGTGTAGCCGCTTGCCCACTTGCCGCAGCAGCAGCGTCCGGGGCAATAAGCTGTGAGCGTAAACTCACCGAGAAAAACGTCGTTGCACACCGCGCTTTCAGTCGCGGGAATGTCCCACGCGGGGTCATGCGCTTCTACGATGGGGGCTTCTTCCGCATCGACCGCCTGTGCGCTGGTGGCGAGGATTGAGATCGCGATCAAGAGGATCGTCGCGCCCAGACACGCCGCAGCAATCAGTGCCGATTCGTCTGCCTTTCGCTGCTCTCTCGTGCGCTTGTCGTGCCGTCTCATCGTGTCACCTCTTCCATCGTGATTTGTGCGGGCTTCTCAAACAGCGGGGCAAGCATTTCCTCCTGCGCGGCCTTGTAGAAATTCCTGTCGATTTCAAAACCGTAAGCGTTCCGCCCCAGTTCATACGCCGCGCGGAGGGTGGTCGCGCTTCCCGCGCATGGGTCGATTACAACGTCGCCGGGGTCGGTGAAAACTTCAATCAACCGTTTCAGCACGTTCACCGGCTTCTGCGTGGGGTGGATTTTGGGAATGTCCTTCCCGTCGCGCTCCCACTTCTGCCAGTCAAAAACCATCTTCCCCGTTCCGCGAATCGGTTTCCCGTCTTCGCCGATCTCGCACCCGTTGTTAAATTTCGGAAGCTTGTCACGGTAAAGCACCACCGCGAACTCCGTCGCGCCTACCACTCGCATGTTGGCTTTGAGCACCTGCGCGGAATAGTTTTTGCAGAAAAACATCGGGTAGCTGTTCTTGAATCCGTACCGCTTGCCGTACTCCACGACGGTCTGCATCTGGTCAAACGCGCAGAAAACAAGCATTGCCGGGGCTTGCCCTTTCTCCTTCGGCTCTTTCTTCAAAAGGCGGTTGCAGAAGTGCATATATTCTGCGATCTTGAAATAGCCATCAGAGTTGAAAAAGCTGCTCTTTGCTTTTTTGCTCTCGCCGTTTTTGTTGTCGCCGCCGATATACCATGTTGGATTGCTCCCGTAAGCGTCAGCGCCGATATTGTAGGGAATGTCCGCGATCACGAGCTGCGCCTTTGGAATCCCATATTTCTTGAAATTCTGGAAGTTGTCATGGTACAGCTCGCATTTCACCGTCTGCACCCCCTGTCAATAAACGGCAGCAGCTCATACAGCGCCTTGCCCACCGCGCACGCGCCGATGACGGCGAGCCCCGTCGCAAAGTCGCAGCCGTTGAGCGCGATCACCGCAGCGGCGATGCCGCCGAAAAACAGCGTATCGATCATGCCTCCACCTCTCGTTCCGCGATCCACTCGTTCACCAGCCGCGTGAAGATCTGGAAGATCCTGCGCTTTCCCTCGATGCAAACGCCGAAGGGGTACGCGCCCTGCTGAATGCCGTCTGCCAATGATTCGTTCGAGATGCGCAGACCGTGCTCTCTCAGATACGCCGCGCACTCGTTCAGGTCCATCGTCTGAATCGTCTTCATCTTTGTTCCTCCTTACCCCACTCAGCGGTTCAGCTCTGCCACCGTCACGCCATAATGCTTGGCGATTCTCTGCTGGTGGCGCGGGTGCGGGCGGCATGCGCCCTCCTTCCAGCTCTTGATCGACGTCTGCGATACGTCGATCTCTTTGGCGAGGCGGTAATTCGTCTCGCCGCGCTCGGCCTGCAGTCGAGCAAGATTCTCCGGTAAGCTCACTTTTTTATACCTCCAACTTTGATTGAGTTCTTGACAAATTGGAGCAATGGTGATACTCTAAGTTTGCGACAACTATATGTTTCTCACCAGCCCGATTTGTCGGGGTGGTCAGGTCTCTTATTGCCTGTCCACGAATTTAATTATACTAAATAATTGAGTATATGTCAATAAATGATTGCGCATCATTGTGCACAATAATAGAGGAAAATATTTATGGCATTTACCGAAAATCTAAACTATTGCATGACCCAAAAGGATTATTCCGCGTATCGCTTATCTAAGATAATTGGGTCAACAAACCAAGCCGTATTAAACTGGCAAGCTGGAAAAGCCATTCCGCATACAAAAACGCGGCAGAAGGTAGCAGATCATTTCGGCATCACGCTTGCCGAGCTGGACGGAGACGAGCTCCCCGTCCTCCCGGAGCAGGGCGCAAAAAAAGCGCCCGCCCCAAAAGAGGACGAGCGCCCGTATATTGATATGGATACCGCGCGCATCTGGTCGCCGCACCCTGTCGCGATTCTGGCTGTGCAGTATAAGGTCTCCACGGCGGCGTTGCAGCGGATCATCGGCTGTGACTTTAACATGGCGGGGAATATCGCGCTTGGGCTGGAAGCACCCACCGATGAGCAGCTGCGCCGCGTCGCCGCCGCTTTCTGCGTACCCTATGGCGACCTTACGCGCGGCTGGGTTCCCCTGTCCGCCAATCGAGACCTTTCTTTTGACAATATTCCCCGTAGCTCAGATCGCTCCCCTTCACCGGAAGGTCAGTGATCTTTGGCATGACGGCCTCGCGCAGCGCGTCAAAGGCCGCGTCATGTTCGCTTTCCGGCAGCGCGGCGATCCGCTCCACCTCTCCCCGAAGGAATTCTTTCTTCTCTTCTTCTGTCATCTTGAGGTAAGCGGCTCTCTGCTTTTCATTCATCTCTTTTATCCTCCGTATGTAAATAGTTTCAATTATCATATACCGCGCCGCGGTTTATTTCACCACGGCTACCAATTAAGAAATGGGAATATACAACGACCCGCAGTATTTTGAAAAGAGAATAAAATATCAGAGAAAGAGGCGTTCAGCTGTGATTTCTGCAATTCGGGCGCACTTCATACGCCCGTGCTATCTTCGCGAATCAGAAGCACCAATGAAGTTTTATAAACTGATTGCTCGAATCGGTCTCCCACTTGGCTTTATCCGAAACCTCTTCCTCACAATGCAGGCAACGGCCGAAATTGGGACAGCAACCGAAGCTGCAAAGCCGTACTTTATTATAGATGCTGTATATATGTGGGTTGGCATTGTCCTTGTTCTTGGGGCCGTCATCGGGCTAAATAAAATGGAGTGGTATGGCGTTAAATGCTACGCGTCCCTTTTCTCGTGGGCGATCGCTTTTAATGCTTCCCTTGCCATCTTCAGCGCGCACCGGGGCCTGTTTGACTTTGAATATTTCGGTCGCCCAATAATGGAGGTCGTATTCTTATCAGTTTGGCTATATTTCTGCATGATATATTTCGGTAAGCGCCGTCTTTTATTTTCTCCGGGAGCGTTCGAAACTCCATGCGTTCCCGATGAACCACAAAACGAACCAGAAAAGGCCGATCCTGTGCAGCCAGATCCCGCCCCTGTTTTGCAGGAAGCGCCGCCGGAACCGGCAGTAGAGCTGCCGCCCGCCGTGCAGGAATCTCCGCCTGCTGATCTCGCAGAAGTCAAAAAGCCAAAGCACAAGCCGAATGTTTTGATGATCGTCCTTTGCATTGCCCTCGCGCTGAGCCTTGCCGGGAATGTTTGGCAATCGTTGGCATGGAATGCAGAGAAAGAAGAGTTGGATTCCGAGTTAAAGGAAAAAGACCAGGCGATTTCCAATTTGAAAAGTGCGAACATCTCTCTTAAATCAGAGATTTCCGACTTGGAAACATACCGTTTTGATACTTACTATACGACAGGGTATATCGTAAGCGGGTCAGATTACTACCATCGTTACGATTGCCCGGTGGTCAAAGCGGCAGACACATACCAATCGCACAACACAGAGTTTTGCAAGTGGCTTGGATATAGCGCTTGCCCCGTGTGTAAGTCCGGGCTTCTCATAACCTTTAAGAGCAAAACGCCGCAGCAGTCTGCGCCGTAGGCGGTTTGAGTAAAGCCCCCGCCGCCTCTGCAACAACGGCGAGGGCTTTTCAGCAGCAGCGGGGAGCGGTCGCCGCTGCTTGCTTTGACCTTATCGCGCTTTACCTTACCACTTCAATACCAAGACCTTGCAACACGACGGCATTCGACCGCGTTCGACAGACCCACTTTTGGCACCCCAAACGGGCAGAAACCGGAAAAGTTGAGGTGATGTAAATGAACATTCAAGAGCTGTGCAGAATCCGTAAAGAAGAACTGAAACTGACCTATCAGGACATTTCCGACGCTTCCGGTGTGCCGCTGTCCACCGTCCAGAACTTCTTTTCCAAGCTGTCGAAAGCTCCGTCCATTTACACCGTCGCGCCGATCTGCAAGGTGCTCGGCATATCCCTTGATGAGGTGTTCGGAATTTCCGAACACTTGACACCGACCGAGGAAACCTTGCAGGCGCGCAACGATGAGCTGGAACGCCACGTTGACGCAAAGGCTGATACCATCGAGATCATGCGGCGCGGCGTCCGTATTCGAAACGGCGTGATTTTGTTTTTGTTCATCGCGGTGGTGCTGCTGGCCGCATGGTGCTTGTACATCGACCTGCACTGCGTTGACTATGGATTTTGGAGGGCGTGAGCATGGAAAATTGCATCAAATGTAAAGCAGCGCTGCCGGAAGGCGCGCTGTTTTGTCCTTTCTGTGGGAAAAAACAGATTGCCGAAAAACGCAAGGCGCTCAAGCGTGCCAACGGAACCGGAACAGTCTATAAGCTCTCCGGGCGCAGATCGCGCCCGTGGGTCGCTGCAAAGAATCGGGTTATCATTGGATACTACCCCCGCAAGACTGACGCCGCAGATGCTTTAGAACGGCTTACAGGCCGTCCGCTGGACGAGCGATACAATATGACCTTTTCCGAGGTCTACGAAGATTGGAAAGCCGAGCACTTTCGTGAGATCGGCCCGTCCGGTGTGGATTCCTATGAAAACGCCTATAAGGTGTTCAAGCCGCTCTACGATAAGAAATTTCGCGACCTGCGCGCTTCCGACTTCCAGTCCGTTGTGGATCTCCACATGGGCAAATCCCACTCCACCGTGTCGAAGTACAAGCAGCTCATCACGCAAATGTCGAATTGGGCGATCCGCGAGGAAATCTGCTCCACCAACTTTGCGAAATTTGTCAAGCTCCCCGAGAACGTCAAGAAAGAAAAGGAAGTGTTCACCGACGAAGAGATCGAGAAGATCGAGGCAGACGGAAGCGACGCCGCGAAGATCGTCCTCATGCTCCTTGCCACCGGCATGCGCATCGGCGAGCTATTCTCCCTGCCGCTCGCGGATTATCACGAAACCTATGTAGTCGGTGGTGAGAAAACAAAAGCCGGACGGGATCGCGTCATTCCGATCCGCCCGGAGGGGAAACCGTATTTTGCCTACTTCGCCGCAAAAGCGACCGGCAAGCTGCTGCTTTCCGGATACGAGGGGCAGAAGATCCCCGCCAACTTCCGCCGCCGCGACTATTATCCCATGCTGGATCGTCTCGGGATAAAAAGAAAGACCCCCCATGCCACGCGCCACACTTACGCCACGCGCGCGGTCAAGGAAGGTCTGCCCCCGGAATTTCTTCAAAAAATCATCGGTCACGCGGATTACTCCACCACTGCGAACATCTACACGCACCTCGATCCCGATACACTTGTTGCCGCCGTTACTAACACGCTACAAACAGCGTCAGAAAACGGCAAAAAGAAAAAGCCCTGAAACCGTTGAGTTTCAAGGCTTTTTTCTGGTGCGCGGTATAGGACTCGAACCTATGGCCCCATGCACGTCAAATAGCTATGAACGCGCATTTCGCGGAATTATGTTGCAATAACATAGAACAATGCGGAATAAATGCAATAATGTGGGATTAAACACCTCGCTATTCCACTTCATTCCTTCGCGGTTGCTAACAAATCCCTAACAGGTCTACTCCCGGTACATGTCCTGCAGGCGCTTCACTTCTGCCGCTTTCTTGATCTGCTTTTCGTGCAGATAGTCGTAGATGGCTTTCATCTCTGTGGGCGGCTCGCCATGCTCCTGCCTGTACTTCTGGATCACTCCTGCGACTTCTCCATGCAGCAGCATCATGTGCCGCATTTCGTCGGTCGACAGGTCGTAAAAAGTCTTCGAAAGCGCGGGGCGTTCCTCTTTATACTTCAATGCGCACTTGGCGTATTTCGCCGCGTCCTCGATCTCTTCGTCGACCATTTCCGACAGTTTTTCAATGAGTTTCATTTTCTTCCTCACTTTCTGCGTCCGACTTCGGCATCACCTTTTTAATCTCAGCGATTGCCGCGTCGCCAATCTGGTTGCCGATGCTGCGCCCTGTGGGTGTGGCCACCATCGCGCCAAGCAGCATACCAATTAAGAGCTGCACCATCGCGCACCTCTCAGATCCGCTGCACGCGCACCGCCACATTGTCGACCGACGCGGCGGCGCCGGTGAGCACCAGCGTCAGAGCGGAGCCCGCAGCGCAGCAGACCTGCCGCACGAGAGCCGTGATGTTGAGATTAAGCGCATCGTTTGCAGCGGCGGCGGTCGCCGAGGCGGTCGCGCCGGGGACGGCCACGCCGTCCTTAAAGAGCGTGACGGTGACGGTGCCGACTGCGGCGGGCGCGACGGTGACCGAAGCGTCGACATCGTAGTAACCGGCGCCGGCGATGTTGACAGCGTTGCCATTAAGCGCCACATCGCAGCCGTAACGACGGATAAGACTGCCAAGAGGAATGACGCCATCGACCGCGACTGCGGTTGGCGTCTGCATGGCAGCGTAAAGAGCAGATTTACAAGACATTGTTTTGTCCTCCATTCAAAAAATTGGCGGGGCTATTGCCCCGCCTGTTACCCGGCCATAGGGGCCTGCCACGTCCCCCGAGCGGGGAATATGGTCTTAAAGATTGACGTTGCCGTTGCAGCCGCAAGACGCGGGAATGATCTGGCCTGCGCAGGTCGAAGCCACGCCGTACAGCGCAGGCTTGGTCAGCATGCGGCCTTCGATCGCGTCCAGACGGCGGTTGAAGCCGCAGCAGCAGTCGGAGATCTTCGCCGCCAGGGCGTCTGTCTGCTCCTTGGTGAAGATGCCGTTCTTGAGGTTCTGGTTCTCCATCTTGAGGTCGAAGATGGTTTCCTGCAAGCGCTGCTCGTAAATGCGGCTGGCCTGACTGGTGATCGCCTCGGTGCTGGCGTTGATCGCCATGCGCGTGTCGTTGCTCTGCTGCTCGATGAGATACTGCGTGCGGGACGTGTCGATGATCCCCTGCTTTTCGACCTCGCAGTTGCTCACGCGGTTGCAGCCGGTGTCATTGACGGGATACGGCATATTGCCGCGGCCAAAGCCAAAGCCAAAGCCGTTGCCAAAGCCGCCAAACAGCGCCGCGATGACGATGATGATAAACAGTACCGCGAGCCAGCTCATACCGGTGCTCTGATCGTTGTTCATGGTGCATTCTCCTTTCCTCAAAAATTATTCCAACGGCTATTTCAGCCGGGGGAATTTGATTGAGTGCCCCGCTTTGCCCTTTTGCGGGGCCTGTGAAGCGTTTTGCGCGCCGCCGAGTATCTTGTTGGCATCGGAGCGCAAGGCCTCTGGCGTCGTGCCGAGGAGCCCGCACAGGGCCTTCGCCTGCATTGTGCGCCCGTAGCGAGAATATAGGCTGTCGGCAATGCCCGGATCAATGCCGAGCCTGCGCGCCGTGCTTTGCACGCCCTCCAGCGTGTCAGCCGTCCCGCTGATCGCCTGCTCCGCCCTCGTTGCCGCGCCTTGCAGGTCTGCGGAGGGGAACATTTTCGACGCTGCCGCTATGATCTGCTTGAGATCCATTCTCTTTCAGCTCCTTTACTTGGTCCGACAGGCCCTTAATGACCTCGGCCATGTCGCTCATGGCCGACTGCATCTCGCTCATCAGCTGCTCCTGCGTCTTTGGGGGCGTGATGACGCCGAGTTCGACGAGCTTGTCGTAATACTGCTGCGTCGTGCCTTCCAGCTCGGCGTATGCCGAAGAGGTCTTGCCGATGAGCTGCTGGCGGTTGCCAAAATAGTCGGTCTGGAAAATATCACCGTTGTCGATAACACACATCATGCAGTTTCCGCCGCTGTATCCGGCGATTGCAAACTGGTCCATGCGCGCACCTCCTTTTGTTGCTTTCATCGTACAAAAAAACGGGCGCTCAAAAGCGTCCGTAAAGTGTATGAAAAGTGCGTCGAAACCCGTCGAACGATTCCCCTTGCCTTTTCACGTGAAACATGATATTTTAATTTTGCAGGTTATTCCCGGCCTGTTTTTACACAAGAGAAACGGCCTCACCGTTCGGTGGGGCCGTTTCTCTTTTCGTATACTTCTGATGCTATCTTGCAGTATGCGCGCCGCCGGTATTTTTTCACCGCGTCAACGGATAGGTTGTGCTCCATTGCTACCTGCACGCAGCTTTTCCGCCGCACATCACGCTCAATGATGCACGCCGCCTCGTCAGGTGGCAGCTCGAAGGATAAGATATATTCGACGGCTCGCCGGGGAGCCATCGCGGATAACTCCGCCCGGATACGCTTGTGCTGACTGTCCATGCCCCGTGTGGGACGTTGCAGAGCGCTTGCGCGTGGCTTTCGCCGTCCGTGCTCCTTCCTTACTTTTTCGCCCGCTCCAACATGGCAACAACTTCCTGCCGCGTGATGAATCTCTGCGGCGCGCTGCCGTCCGTGATCTTCTCAGCCTTCGCTTTTTCCCAGTCCGCCTTTGCCCACGTCGCAACAGGCTTCGTGCCGAGCTGCGCCAAATAGGTATCCATCATCTTGTTAAACGTTGCCTGATCCATGTATTCCTCCATTTCCGGCGGGTAGTGCCCCGTCAAAATCGAACTCCCTCCGTATCTCCCGTGATCGTCCCACTGGAAGTGAGGCTTGTCCGGGAATTTCTTCCAATCGCCGCCCCACGAAAAGCCGACCTGCTTGCCGATCTGCCCGCAGCGGGCGAAGAACGACGGATCGTCGTACTCGTGCCCCTTGACGTTTTTACAGATGTCGAACGCAAGCCCAGCCTTGACGCCGTGGAACGTCGGGCGCGTCGCGTTTTTTGCCGCGTAGCCCATGCGCGCAAGATAGCGCTGATACTCGTCATCTCTTACCGTCTCGGTAACGAGCACCGGCAAGCCCGCCTCCTTGCAGAGGTCGAGGAAGATGACGCAGTTTCGCCGCACGTCCTCGCGCAGGTCGGCAATGTCCCTACTGTGATACATTTTCGTCACCCTTGCCGTCGATCACGTCCTGTGCCTTCTGCGACTGCGTGCCGAAGTAGAATGCGATGATGACTGCATAGATCGTCATAAAGTCCTGCGAGATATTGCCCGTCACCGCCATGTAAGCGAAAACGCCCGTCAGCACCAGCGTCACGATGCTCTTGACGCTCATCAGGTTTGCCAGTCTCTTGTGAATCAGTTCCATGTTATTCGTCCTTCCCCTTAATTTTGATTCCTGCCAAAAGTGCCAGTTCCGCCGTCCACGCGGCGAACCACGCGACGGTCAGGCTGTCCGGCACTACCTTGTCATGCGCGGTCAATACGAGCACCGCAATGCAGTACCAGCAGAGGTTGAGCACTGCCGCAATGACGTACTTGTCCCGCTTTCTCAGCTTTTTCATGCCATGCCTCCCGAGATCAGCCACGCAAGGAACGCCCCCGCGAGCACAGCGAGCAGTTTGTCCACGATGCTGTCCCACCGTTTCCCTGCCTTGCCTGTGATGGCTTTCACGTCCTCTTTGATTTCTTTGACATCTCCCTCAACGGTCTCCTGCTTGGTCGCCAGCACCTCGACCGACGTCGCCAGCCTGTCAAGCGCCGTTTGGTGCTCCTGCAACTCATTGATTCGATGCGTATTGCTCTTGCAGCGCGCGTCGATCAAGGCAATCGACGCATCGTCATAGTGCTTGGAATCGTCCATTGGTTCGCCCCCGCTTCCCTTAGTATGTTCTTCCATGAGCGTATCACGTCTCCTGCATGGTTTTCACCACGGGAAAAGGGAACTGCCAATAAATTCTTAGCAGTCCCCTTTTCATTCACGCCGCCTTTCTGCGCGCGATCTTGAGCTGTTCGTCCACTCTCGCGCGGTTCCAGTGCCGAATGCTCTTTCCGACGCCGAAGTCCTCAAATAGGGCCGCGCGCTGTTTATCGGAAAGCCCCTTCTGCTGATAAACAAGCTCCATGATCTGTAAGCCTTCGCTGTTGCTGATGGTGTCACCGTTTTTGTCCTTCAGGCTTTCGATCCCGCCTTTCGCCAGATAGAGCGCAATATACTGGGCTTCTGAAATGCCCGTTTTTTTGACGGTATCTATGGCCTTTGCCGCCCACCCGTCCGTTTGGTAATTGCTCACGCTCATTTTTCCAACGATGTTGGCATATTCGTAGGCTTTCGCAACGGCATCTGCCTTATCGCCGTCGCTCATGGACTTATAGCTCGCAAGTCCCGTGAGCTCGCTGACGATCTTATAGGAAGTCTGCCCGCGCTTTGTGGCGTACTTGACGTATTCCTCGCCGGTCAACTGTTTGTTTTCCTTATTCACGGTAAAAGATTTCGGCGCGCGCTGCGGCAGGACTTTGGCCTCACCGGTCGCCTCATACAGGCGGCTCAATTCATCTTCCATTTTGCTGCCGCTTACCTTCGAGGTATACGCGGGATTTGCAAAATTGTTAAATGCCCGTGCGACCACGCCTCCGGAGTTTTCCGTGCGCCCCCATGCGTCGATAAAGGGAATCTGCCCGTAGTCAACGCCCGGAATACGCGCGCTGGCCTTGCCGAGCGCATATTGCATATCCGGCGTCAGGAATTTGTTCTTATCCGTATAGGTCGTCATGCGCGTGCTTTCGCCCGTGCGCTCCGCCTGCCCAAAGACCGTCGGGATACCCTGCGTCAAATAACTCGTCGCCGCGCTTGCTACCGCACTGGTTAGTGCGTTTGTGTCTCCGGAGGACGCATACCCCACCGCGTCAAAAACGTCGTTCAAACTTTGCAGACAGCTCATGGAAAGAAGCGGGTCCGTCACGTTGCTTGCTGCCTGAAGCATATCACTCATAGTGAGATACCCGTTGTTCGCCTGCATCTGCTCGTAAAGGTTTGCCCCGACGAAAAACGGAAGCGCTTCCGGCGCAAGCCAATCCAGCGTAATACTCGTGCCATTTGGCAGCTCCAGCGCATATTCCTGATGCCCTTGCAGCTCGTCGAACTTTTTCTTCTTCTCGTCATCACCGCCGTTGCCGCGAAGAATGCCCTCTTTCGCCATATAAAGGCCGAGCATCATCAGCCCCGTGCCGGTCAGCCCGGCGGCGGCCCGGTCGATCATTTCGGTCGCCTGCATATTACCCTTCTGCACCTGCACAAGGTCATAGCTTATGCTTTTGAGGAACCCAATAGGGCTGTATTCCACGCCGCGCACCAGAATGTTGGCTGGTGTCTTGCGGAACGGCAGGATTCCTTCGGTGAGGGTGCTTCCGAGGCGTTTCATCTTGTTATCCCCGCGGTATCTGCCGAGATCGGAGATCATCTGTGAAAACGCATTGGTGTCTCGATAGGTCGCTTTCTGCGCCTCTCTGATCGCGTATTCGCGTGCCGCTTCAATGCCTTTCCCGCCAGCGACCTGCTCCGCGGTAATGCCATTTGCTTTGCAGAATTGCGCCAGCGCCGCCGCGTAATGCGGCTTGGAGAACCATGCGTCTTCCGCATCCAGCGCCGTGCTGTTGAATTTGCGCATCGCTTCCAGCGGCTTCGGTTTGAAGATCGTGCGCCCTTCCTCGATTTCCTGCCGCACATTGACATTATCATTGTACTTGCCGCTGCCGAGAGCTTGCTCGCGAATGTTGGCATAGTCACTCCATGCCGCCTTGATAAGCCCTGCGTCCTTCGTCGTCAGGATTGCCTTCGTGCGTCCGACTTTGCCGCCGCTCACCGCGTTCGCAGCGCTCTCAATGCCTGCGCCGATAACGTTCTTTACCGTGACAGCAGGAACAAACCCTACGTTGCCAACGATGTTGCGCACATGCGTGCGTGGATTACCAAGCATCGAAAAGTAGCGCCAAGCGTTCCATTTGTCAATGAAGCGGCTCGGCATCTGTCTGCCGATATCGCGATAGATTTCCTTCATCGCCTCGGTGCGCGCATCGTCGTCCTTTGCGTTCAGGAACTTCTCAGCGAGGTCTCGGTCAATCTTCAGATCAGGGGCCTTTTCCCCGTACTGCTTTTTGAGATCTTCTGTCAAGTTCTCCACGCTGCGCTGCGCCGCATAAAGCTGCGTACTGGGGTCCTGCTGCTTGAGCAGCCGCGTCGCCTGCAACGCCTGCGCCGCATTTCTCTGGCGCTTTACGATGGTGTCGAGCACATCGATAGCTGTCTCCACATCACCGCTGTTTGCCGCATTGTTGTAGAGCGCCCAGCCAATCGCCGTATTCTCCTTGCTGATTCCCTCTTTGGTTGAACTTTTCCACTTGTTCAGGGTCTTTTGCCAACCCTCGGTTTTTATGCGGCTTTCTGCGTCACTAATGGCCTGCTTGTCCGTATAGCGGTCGTAGGAGAAATCTCCTTTTGCCACCATTCGTTCCAACGTCGGTATCATTGCGTCCGGCGTGGCCTTTGCTTCCAGCACCGTGCGGATTGTGCGGCTGACATATTTGTCATCCGCCGTCTTCTTCGGTACCTGCACTTCGCGGTATGCACGCTCGCCCGCCGGGATATATCCGTACTTCTTTTTCAACGTTTCGTAGTTTGTCTCAGGGATCTCGCGGGAGAATGCCGCGTCATCCACGCTGTTGACATTCCCTCCATTTTGGGGTATACTACCATTCGAAGCATTGGTGGACACCCCAACAGGGCGATTATTCGCTTTAGCTGTACCGTTTTGGTACTGAAGGGGCGGTGCCGATGCTTTATTTTTATTTTCATTAAGCTGGATGGAGTAGACAAACTCTCCGTCCGGCTTTTTTCTTACATTCGCCAGCAGGTCATACACCTGTCCGTCGATCTGCACGGTCTTGACGAAATACTCCCAGCCGGTTAGGTTTTGATGCGCCTGCGCTTTCTTTCCCTGCTCGGGTTTACCTCCGTTGTAGGTCGCGTTTTCTACAAGCTCGAAGATGCTGCCATCTGCGCCGGTATTGATTTTCGCTTTCCAGCCCTTTTGAGAGGATTTTTTATCGCCGTATACGTTCTTGCGAAGGTCTGCTTCGTCAAACTTCGCATAATAGGTGTTGTTGCCGTCGGTGAATTTGGCCGTGCGCCCCGCGTACTCGTTGCGCATGATGTCCATAAAGGATTCCATGCGCTCCTTGTAGGACATCTTCTTAATGTCCTCGCCGGTCTCGTAGACCTCGATCCCGTCCTTGTTCTTTCCGACAAGCTCATAGATCTCCCCGCTGTCCGAAAACACCGTGTTCTCGTCGCCGGTGTCCGGCTTGCGCCCTCTGCGTTCCTCCGCCGTCAGGACGCGCCGCGCCGCAGCGTCCCGCGCCTCAATCTCTCCCGCCGTGTCGCGGTAGAGATCTCCCGGCAGTCTGCTGTCCCTCGCGTTTCTGTCAATGCTGTCGCGCAGGCTGAAATAATCCCACACGCGGTCGCCGTATTTTTCTTCCAGCTGGTCGCGTCTTTCGTCGAAGCGCACCCATTCCGGCGGATCCGGCTCGATCTGCTCCCATGTTTCCATGTCGACTTTCCCGCGCGGCACCGTCGGCGCCATGGCGTTCAGTTCTTCCATGCTGCGCATAAACTCGGGATCGTTTGCCTTCATCTGCTCATACTGCTCGCGCAGCCGCGCGCCTTCGCGTCTGGTTTCGGCGTCCCTGCCGTCATATCCCTCCTCGAGTTTTCTGTTCCAGTATTTCAGATTTGCCCCGGGTGTGAAGCCCTCTCTTTGCTGAATGGCGTGCTGTACCTCGTGAATGAGGGAATTCAGTAGTGCCTCCGGTCTGTTTTTCAGGTCGCGGCTCAGTTCAATGCTGTCGAACCTGCGGTTATACCCGCCGTTCTGCCCGCGCTCAAGCGTCTGGAACATTACATCCATATCTTTCATGTCCGGATAGGTGGCGAACAGCGCCGGCGCGTCCACCAGCTCGCCCAGCGTGATGTAGTTGGGGATGGACTTTGCAGCCTCTTTCATTGTTTCCAATGTTAGCGCCCACTTCTCAAAATCGCCGCCAAACTCTCTGGTCAGCTTCTCGTATAGCGCCTCGTCGGCCTCTCCGCGCTCCGTGCTTCTCTGGTAGTCCGCAAGGTCTCTCCTCTGTTCGTCCGTCAGCTCGCGGTTGGTCAGCCTATCCCATGCATGGGTTTTCTCCCGCAGCTCCGTGTCGTAGTCATATAACCCAGATTCAAAGCGCAGCTTCATGCCGCTGTCGTCGATCTCCCATCTCCACTTTCCGTCCGCGCCGCGGAACCAACCGGTCTTCTGCCGGATCGTCTCAGCATCAGCCCCGTTTTTCTCCATCTCTTTCGCCGCATTAAGTGCTGCTTTGTCTGCATTCTTCGCTTTCTCGCCTGCATAGCTGAATTTTTCGCGTACCGGGCCCGTTCCGCTTGGCGGCGCGCGCGAGCTTTCATGCGCAACGGTTTCACTCTCCACCTTGATATGTGCAAGAAGGAATGCTGCCGCATCGCTGATCTCGCTGTCGGCGAAAATGTTCATATCGCCGAGGCTGTCGCAAACCACCTCTTCCCAAATCTCCTGCGCCGTCATTTCGGTGCCGGCATAAGCGTCTGCGTATGCCGTACAGAGGAATCCAACTTCTCCGCTGGTAAAGGTCTTATCGATGCGCGTGCGTACCTCGTCCAGATCAACTTCGCCCTTTGCGATCATATCATGTCCGGCCTCATGCCGCATGATCTGGTACGACGTAAATTCCGGATGGTCTGCACGGATAAATACGCGGTCGCCCGAAACGTATCCGCGCGCCTGGAACGTTTTCCCGTTCTTGCTGCGGAACGTCAGATTATTTCCGGCAAAGAACGTCACGCGCAGGCCGCGCTCTTTGGCTAGGTCCTTCGCCTTGCGCATTTCCGCCGTCTCGTTCTTCACAAGATAGACGCTGTCATTGACCGCGCCTCTGCCGATGCCGAAGCTCGCAGTGCTTACTTTTTCTCCATAATCGAGCGCAGCTGCTTCGCTGTCTGCGAAGTGTCTCCCTTTCTTCCGGCTCTGATCTCGTCCTGTGCTTTCTTCCACGCCTCGTACTTCTCCGCGGGGATTCGCACCGTTATCCCGTTCGCTGCCGTCGCGTAAATGTACTGCTTCTCCATGTTCGGCTCCTTCCTGCTGCGCGTATTCTGCGCGCAGCTCGTCCATTGTCACCTCTCCTGTCTCGAGGGCAAGGCGGTTGTCAGTTACATACTTGTCGAAGCCGGTCGCCTGCGCCTCTGCGCCTGCGATCTGCTGCTTTGCTGCAATATAATCCGTGTTTGGGGCGACCGCCGTTCCATCAACAGCAGTGTACCCATTCGTCAGCATGTCGTCAAGCACGATCTCGAGTGTTTTTGCCGCTTTGACGTTCTCCTGTCCGTTATCGTTGATGATGCGCTGCGCTGCATCAATGATCTGCGTGCGCGTCAGGCCCTCGTCCATCGCCTTGCGCATGGCGGGGGTCTCGAATATCTGATTGTTTCTCTGGTATCCGTTTGCCGTCCGCTGCCGCGCGCCCTTCTGCTGCCCGCGCGAAAGGCTTATATCAGCGATACCGGCGATTTGCTCTGCCGCCGCGCTGTAATAACTGTGCAGCTCTGGGTGGTCGAACTGGAAAGCGTTCACGTTTCTGCCCGATACGTTTTCCTTCGTGCGGCTGTCAATGTGCTCGCCCGTTCCTGCCGCTTTCTTCGCGTCATTCTGCCCCGCGACATAGCCCGCGTAGGCCGTCTCATTCGTCGGGTTCGGGTTCGCTTTGCCCTCCACGCCCGCGTTGTAGGCGGGAATAAAGTCCTTCACGTGCTCCGCCGTGTCCTTGCCCTCCTGGTACGAGCCGCGAATCGCCTTGCGCCCGTTCTCACCGAGGGAGTTATCAAAGCGTGCAAGCGATTGAAGCGCCGCATTCGCGCCAACCTGCCCAGCACCAAGAACGCCACCGACCACCGCGCCGCCGAGGAATTCCTCTGCGGATGTAAGCGGGTTCAAAATGGCGGTTTCATCGCTCAGAGACGCAAGCGGATTGCCTTTCTTGTAGACGACGTTCTGCGTCGCTCTTTCAAGAATGCCCTGCACAACTTCTTCTTTGCCTTCATCGAAAGCGGATTCAAGCCATGCTTTCCACGCAGCGGAGCCGTGTTTCAGCTGTTCGGGAAGCGTTTGAATACCGCCGCCAACTTCAACGGCAGCATTCATCAGGCCGTTTCCTGTGGCATAAAGTGCAGCCTTCGTGCGAGCGGTGTTGTTATCCACTCCGGCCTTTTCCATGTCATCAAGCGCCTGCTCGTAACTGGAACCTACGACTTGCGAGAATGAAAGCCAATACTGCGGGTCTTTCCCCATCGCAAGAACACTGTTGCGGATCGTGTTTGCAATGCTCGGGGCCATTTCCGTCGCCGCAGTTTTCGCAAGCGTCGTCGACGTCGCCCCGAGGCTGGCACCTGAGGTGAGCACAGCTGCGACCGCCTGCGGGACCGCTGCGATAGTCGATGCGCCGTACTTGTCAAAAATCTCCGCAGCCTTGCCGCCGCGCTCAACATTCGCCGCGTACTTGTGCTCTATCTCTTGCCCCTCATTTCGAATGCGGCGCTGCAATTTATTTGCAAGGCCGGAATCCGACAAATCGCCGAGCTGCTGACCGGAAATTAACTCAAACGGGGAGAGTGCAACATCTTCCGCAAGCGCAAGCGTGTCCGCAATTCCCTGTGCGGCTTGGTTGATGCCTTTCATAGTTGCTCCGGCAATGCCCTTGCCGACAGAGTATTTCTGCTTCTTTCCGGGCGCTCTGGAACCAGAAAACGCCGCTTTTCCTATAGCGTTTTCTCTCGGGCTTGTGCCGCTTTGCGCAAGAGTGCTCGTAGTCGGAGTTGCTTTTTCAGGTTGGCTAACTGGTGCCGTTTTGATATACCCTTTTGGTTTTATGCCATTCGAGAATTCAATGTTAACGCTCTCATTAGTATCCCGATTTTTGGAAACCGGCGCAGTTTTCCCCTGCGCCGGTTCGTTCTTAAATGTTACCTTAACCACTGATACTCCCCCCATAACTTTCAACGAGCTCTCGAACTTTCCGCTTCTGTGCATCGTTCAATTTATTCCAGAAGGACTTGATTCCACCTTTGACGGATTCTTCATTACCCTGTTCAAGCATCGTGCGCAGGCTGCTCATCGCTGCGTTGAAATAGCTTCCATTTAATCCCCCGGTTTCGCCTCCACTGCCGCCGTTCGGGTCATATCCGTATGTCGCCGTAAGGTATTCGTCGTTATAGCCCGCATTGTAGAACGCCTGCAGCACATCGTCGGAGAAGATTCCCTGCTTTGCCATATCTTTTGCCGTGCTCAGCTTCATGCCGCCTCTCGATCCGCCGGAGCTTCTGCCGCCGCCGCTTGCTTTTTTCGCCGCCTGCAGCGCGGCCTGCTGCAATTTATACTGCCATTCCGCGTCGTAGCGCGCGTCCTCGATGGCGTCGCGTTCCTTCTGATAGTCGTACTTGAGCTTGTCCTGCTCCTTCTGATAGGCAAGGCTGTCGGCGTACTGCTGATCGCCCACCTGATCGCGCGCAAGCTGATAGAGATAGTCCCGGTTGCTGAGCCAGCGGCTGTAGTTGTTGTCCTCAAGGCCGATGAGCGTGTTGAGATTCTGCCGGTCGAGGTTGACGCCGTCCATATACATGCCGTAGGCAAGCTGCTGCAGCTCGGGTATCTTGTCCGTCATCTGGCTCATCTGGTAGTCGCTCGCCTGCTGGCTTGCCGTGACCGCCGCCGTGGACGGCATGCCGCCGGTCATCACAGCCGCCTTGCCGAGCACGTCCTCCGCGCTGCGGTCTGCCTCGCGCGTATACTGCTTGCGATACTGCTGATAGAGCGGGTCGCTCACCGCGTCATAAGAGAATGGCTTGCGGTTGAGCATCGCGTCCAGCGCCGCGCTGATCTTGCCGTCGGCATCGTAGTTGTAGCTGCTCTCGCCCAGCTTGTCGAGCCAGCTTGTGTCGGCTTTCGGCGCGCTCGGCTGCCGCAGCGTTTCGCCGCTGCCAAGCTTGATATAGTCGCTACCGTCCGCGCCGCCGCTGTATTGGTATTTCGAGCGGATCCTTTCTGCCGCGTCGTGCGCGGCCTGCTGCCCCGCCTTGTCTCCCGCAGCGTACGCCCTGTCGTAGTTTTCGGTATACTGCCTGATGAGATCGAGGTCGTTCTGATCGGTAATCAGGCTCAAATCGGTGTTTTTATGCTTAAAATCTGCCATTGCTTCCCCTCACTTTCTCCCGCCCGTCACATATTCGTATTCGAGCGCATAGAGCCGGTATTCTCCCTCTGCTTTGATCTTGAGCTTGAAGTGATCGCAGCGGCGGATCGGGCAGTTGAGCGTGAAAACGTCTTTCTCCTGCGCCCCGCAGCGGTCGACCTCTTCCCACGCGCCGCCGTCGAACTTGACAAGAAACACGACCGTTGTGCCCTTCTCGCATTCCAGCCGTGCCCGCACGCGCTGCACGTGCTTCGCGTCGAACGATCCGCCGTCATAGTCGGCAAACTCGGCAACGCTTGCAACCGCGCCCTCGCGCGTCGCCCCTGCGGGAATGTCTGCGGGGCTTCCAAGCAGCACGCACCCGCCGTCTACTAATGCCATGATACCGCCGTGGTAGGCCATTTGCACCACGGGGAGCGCATCTTCCTTGTGCCATGTCCCGTTTTCGCTGCTGTAGCAGTAGAGCACCTCCCCTGCGCCGGCCTTGAGGCTTGCGTAGTAGTTGAGCCCGTCGCTGCCGCTCACACCCTGTGTGAATCGCACCTCGTCTCCCAGCACGCGCGAAATGCACCGCGGCATGCCGCCGCCGTACGCCATCACTCCCACTTTGGAGAGATAGTAGAGCGTTTCTCCTGCAATGGCAAGGCTCTTTGCGCTGCCCTTCTGCACGCCGAGTACCGCGCTTGACATAAGTTGGAAGTTGGTTGGAATCGTGCCATACATCTTGAAGATCTTGTCCTCTTTGAAAAAGCACGGGTAACCGAGATAGCTGACGCAGGCCGTGAATGCCCCCGCCGTGCCGCTTTCCACGTTGAACGAGCTTGTGGCCAGATTCTCAAAAACGTTCCAGTTGTAGGGGTCGCCGAGTTTGCTTGCATAGATGCTGTCGCCCTTGCAGCCCCATACGCGGTTTTCGTTCGTGCAGACAAAATCCATGTCGGGAACCGTCCGCTTGATCGTCACCGTTCCCGTTTCCGTGATGCTCGTCTGCCCGTCCGGCAGGCGGAATGTGTTCTCATAAAAGCGCAGCGTCTTTTTGTCCGCGCTGATCTCCCGAATAACGGGCGTGCGGTTGTTGTACGGCATCTTCGTGCAGCCGGAGATCGTCACCGCGTCGCCCACATTGAACGGGAACGCCGCGCCAGTCGTCGTAATGCTGTTCGCCGCCGCCTTTTCGTCTGCATACGTCCCGTCCCCAAAGGTAAGCCAAGCCGCGCTGTAGCTTGCCTCCATCGACTTGATCGTGCCGTCCTTTTCACATACGATCTTGTCCGGGAAAATAAGCACGCGCTCCCCGAGCGCGCAGAAGGTTTTTTCGCTGTCTTGGACGCTGCCCTTCTGCACGCCGTCGATGTAGAGCCTTGTCCCGTATACCTCATAGAGCTTGCCTGCGCTGAAAATGCCGTTTGCCTTGCCCATGCCGGAGCGTACGGTGTAGCGTCTCGCGCGCGGCGCGAGCAGCGGGAAGAACCGCGCCGACAGGTTGCTCATGTCGTACAGCTCGCCGCCCGACGCGCCGAACGTGTGGTTGATGCCGCCGAATTTCTCCTGCTGCATGCGCCGGTTGGCGTAGGCTGCGATCTCAGGCAGTTTCATTCTCGCCCTCGCTTTCCGTCGCGTCGCAGATCGTCACGATGTTGCGCAGCGCCTGCCGCGCCGCTGCCACCACGTCCACCGCCTCGCCGTTCACGTTCAGCATGCTGATGAGCTGCATCGCGTGCGCCGCTTCCTGCTTGATCTTCTCATTCATGTCGTTCCCTCCAATCGTTTTAGTCTCTTCTCCTGCTCGCGCACCTTCGCCCACAGGATCGGAATGAATTCGCTGTACCGCAGGAAATAGGTTTCGCTGCCGTCCTCGCGTTTGGCAGCGGCCCAGCCCGCGAATTCCTGCGACGTGATCCCGCATTCCTGCATCGCCGCTTCTACCTCCTGCGCGATGAATCCGGTGTGAAAGCGCCCGCTCGTGCCGCTGTTCAGCTTGTAGCGCCTTGGTTCTACGATGTCAAACATGCGCACGTACTTCTCCGGCAGCGCCTCGATGCTGTTCTTGATGTTCCGGTCCGAGCCGTTCAGCGTGTCCGTGCTGCAATAGATCGCGTCCCAGACGAAATTTCGGCTGCCGAGGTTATAGAGCGCGTTCGCGTTCGGAATGACGTCGCCCTTGATCTGCACCTCCTGCGAGTATCCGTCCACCTCGATAGAGGCATAGTACGCCTTTGTGCTCCGATCCCATCGAGAGCCAATGAACACACTGCCGTCGTCGCCGCCGAGCTCGATCGCGTCCGAGTCGATCTCGATCTTCGTGTCTGCCGAGCTTGCGTAGGTTGAATAGATGGTTCCGCATCTGTTCCCGTCGTCGTCCAGAATGCGGATCGAACCGCCTTGCAGGCGTTCCGCCGTCAGTGTACCGTACACGTTCACTGCGTCCACATAGAGGTCGACTGAGCCGGTGCTTGCCAGCACCGCGCCGTCGTACATGAGCTTGAAGATCGTCCCGTCCGTATCGCTGGACGCCGAGAGCGTGATCCCGTTAAGGCTCTGGTTAATGAGCGTCTGCGCTTCCGATGTTCCGATCTTCCCGCTCACCTGCGTGCGAATGCCGTTTACGTCCGCCGTCAGGTTCGTGATGCTGCCCTCGTTGCTGCTGATGCGCGCGCTCAGCCCGTCTGCCGTCGCGCCGAGCTGGGTAATGCCGCCCTTGGCGTTTTTGATCTCTGCCGCAAGGCCGTCCGCCCGCGCGCTGAGCTGTGTGATGTCCCCCTCTGCGTCGCCGATGCGCGCTGCCAGTCCCTCAGCCGTGATGCTCAGCTCGTTCACGTTCTTGTTTGTGTCCTCGATCTTGGCATAGATTGGTTCGCGGATATTCTTGATAAAGTCGCTCATCGCATTGGGATTGACGTTACTGTCGTCCAGATTGAAAAGCGTGTAGCGCAGTTGTTCCAGCAGCACAAAGAGGTAGTCATAGATCCCCTCGATCTGCTCCTGCGTGTTTTTCCCTTCCCCGTTCGGGAAGGTGGTCTCCACCAGCTGAAATGTCGTCGGCACTCGTCATCACACCTTCCAGTTGCCAAGGCTCGCTTTCCGGTTGTTTCTTCTCCACCATGCCATGGCGTTCTCAACTGCCCGGTTTGCAAGCGCGTAGTCGTTGGCGTAGAGGGCGCTGTCCTGATTGTAGGCGTCAAGCGCTGCCGCCAGATACAGGGCGTAGCATTCGCAGTGCCCGTCCGGCATCAGCAGCTCGAAGTCCTCCACGCTCGCCGTGTCGTCCTCGGTGTTCACCGAGAGGGTGGGGGCGTCTACCCCCATCATCTCGGCAAAGCGGGCTTCCAGCTCCATGAGCATTTCCGCCTTTCGCGGGGTGCTCAGCTTGTTCGGGCGCAGCGCGTCTGCGTCACGGATCGCTTTCAGTAGTTTCATGCGCTCACCGCCTTGAAATAGTTGCCGATGAGCTCATGCGGCAGATATTGCAGCGTGATCTTGCCGCCTGCCTGCTCGCCCGTGCGCTCGCAGAGGTATGTCTTGCCGTCCTCGCCATCGAGGTAATACTTGCCGTATTCGTACTCCATGCCGCGCGCTGCAGGAATGGGGTCTGCCTGCGTGCCCGCGTGCTCGGCGTCGATGACCGCCCAGAGCGCGGGCGTCTTGTCCGGCGTCCGGTCGGCCTGCGAGGTATGACCCTGACGGCACTTGTACACCTTCCCGCCGTAGCGTCTGCGGTCGCCCTTGGCGTAATCAACGGGGTACGCCCATGCCGTGATGAGCTCGGGCACGCTCGCGGCCTCGCCGTCGCTCAGGCTGACCGCTGCCTGCTCGATAATGGGGCGCAGCTTCACCGCGCGGGCGTATGTGACCGGCTCACCCGCAAGGGCGGTGACGGTCGCTTTGGCGCTTTCCGTTTCCGTGGGCTTGCCCATCTTGATAGATACCGTGCCGTCGCGGTGGTCGGTGATGTCGCCCGACAGGCTGTACTCGCTCATGTCGCGCTCGTGGTCGATGGTCTGCCCGGTCGACGCACCAAGCTCGTCCAGCACGTCCTCGCGCTCGATGAGCGACCACGGCGCATTGTCCGGCAGCAGGGCGGCGATCTCCGCCGCGCTGCCCTTGATCGTCACCGTGCAGGTGGGGCGTCCCCACGCGCTGTCGCGGTAGTGTTCCGCCGCCTCGCACGGCGTTTCGGTGTTGTTTGCTTTCAAAATAGTGCTCATACTCTTCTCCTTTTGTTAAGAAAGTGTCACATCGGCGCATGGCATCACGAAATTAGAGGTTCTGTCTGACCCTCGTATGTTGACCGTATTCCCGGTAGCCGGATCGACGAATGTCATTTTAGGTGAGACAGAGGCCGGGGGCGAAGTCGCTTCAAAGACATACCCCGGCTTTAATTTTGTTGCGCTCGTGGTGACGCGGTTTTTCGCCGTGATCGTGTACTCCTTTTCGCTTCCTCCGCTTCTCACGGGGTTGAAGATCATACTCCCACCCCGCTTTCGCAAGGTTCAGCCGATATATATATATATATATATATATCTGAGGGCGTTTCTAAGGTTCATGTGTGCTCCTTTCTCATAGCGGCGTGGCGTTCGCTTGAAGAAACGCCAGCAATTCTCCGGTGGGTTCTTCGTCGAAAATGATTGTTCGGTGTTCTTCATTCTCGAAACCTTTGATTATTGTGTAAACAGACACTCGCGCCAAATAGGGGTTACTGCTATTGAGGAGATACCACATTTGAGTCACCCCGTCTCTTTTAGTTGCACTTACTTGGATCCCCGTCCATGCTCTCCCTGCGGATTCAAAGTTCGCGCTAAATTTTTGGGATTCCTTATAACTACTCATGTTGTTATAAAATTGCCACGTCAGCTGTCTCGGCTTCTTCTTCCTTCGTCTCATGTTATAGATCATGTCCTTGCCCCCTCACCCGAGATAGTTGATGGGGTAGATCGTCACGTAGACCCCAATGATCACCGTCGGCACGGTGTCGGCGTAGAATGTCACGCTGTTCGCGCCCTGCGCGACCATCTGAATGCTCGCCTCGTCGTAGGGATTGCCCGCCGCCGTGTTCACGGGCGTGGGAATCAGCAGCTGCTTTGTTGCGTCTGAGAGCACGCCGCTGCATGTCACCGTCTGCTGCTTGGTGCTGCTGTTCCAGCCCGAGGCGGTCAGCGTCACCTTGCGCGTGGTCGGCCGCAGCGCATAGTCCGTGCCCGCCGTCGCCGCCGCCAGTCCGCCCGAGCCGTTGCCCTTGATGAGAGAGGTGGTGACGGGGACGTTGACGGGGCCTGCGGGGCCGGTGTCGCCTTTGTCGCCCTTCGGCCCCTGTGGGCCAATCGGTCCTTGCAGTCCGGTGTCGCCCTTCGGGCCCTGCAAGCCCTGCGGCCCCTGATCGCCGGTGTCTCCCTTGTCTCCCTTGGCTCCGTCCTTGCCGGGAGCGCCGTCCGCGCCCTTCTCGCCGGGATCGCCTTTCTCACCAGGGGCACCTTTCGCGCCCGTGTCTCCCTTCGGCCCCTTGATGTCCACACTCGCCGGGTTCGCAAGCCCGCCGTCGTTCGACCACGAGAGGACGCCCGCCGCGCTGACCGCGGGCGTAAACGTCACGCCGTCGCGTCCGTTTGTCCCGTCCTTACCGGGCGCACCGTCCGCGCCGTCCTTGCCGGGAGCGCCGTCCGCGCCCTTCTCACCGTCCTTGCCGGGGTCTCCCTTCGGCCCCTGAATGCCCTGCGGGCCGCGCTCGCCGGGCTCACCCTTCGCGCCCTGCAAGGGGCCGTTGTTGATGAATTCGCCGGTCACACCGTCGAAAATGTAGATATCGTAGGGCTGCGCTGCGCCGACGCCGTAGGCATCGCCCGCCTTTGCCGTTCCCTTCTGCGCCGCGTCCAACGCGGCCTTGCTCGCGTAGTAGCTCAGCACCGTGAGGCCCCTGCCGGTCTCACCGCGCGGGCCCTGCTCGCCTTGAATGCCCTGCTCGCCGCGCGGGCCTTGCGGGCCGATGGGGCCGGTCTCGCCGGTGTCGCCCTTCTCGCCGCGTGCGCCGGTTGCACCCGTTGCGCCGGTCTCCCCCTTGGGGCCGACGGGGCCTTGCTCGCCGCGTAGTCCCTCAAGCTGTGCTGCCGTGAAGTCGGAATAGGTGAAGGGATCTCCCTTCTCGCCCTTTTCGCCCTTCTCCCCTCGGGGGCCAACTGCGCCGGTCTCCCCCTTGGGGCCGACCTCGCCGCGCGCGCCGGTCGCGCCGGTCGCGCCGACGGGGCCGCGCTCGCCCTGCATGCCGCGCGGGCCCTGCTCGCCCTTGTCTCCCTTGGGACCGGTATCGCCCTTCGGGCCGGTCGCGGCAACGCCCGTGTCAGCGAATGCTCCCGCCGCCGCGTCCCACTTGAACCAGTGGCCCGTTGTGCTGTCCACGTAGGGCATCTTGGAGACTGCCGTCTCCGCTCTCGCCCCGGCCTTGAGCACCTCGTCCACCCAGCTTTGATACGCCGCCGGTGGGGTCTCCGAGCTTTCGCCCATTGCCGCGCGCACGCGCGTCTTGTAGATCTGGCTTTTGGCAATCACGTCGCCCATCGTGTAGCGCAGCTCTGCACGGCCTTCCCCGGGCACGTGCGTGTCCGTATTGCTCACCGTCCAAAAGAGCACGCCTCCCTCTTCGCTGAGCGTCACGGGGTATGGAACCGTGTCTCCCTCTCGCTGCACGATCAGGCTAAATGCGCCGCCCGCGCCGTAGGTCTCTCGCCATTTGTCTGCAATGTCGAAGCTCACCCTGCGCGCCTTGTTTTCTCCCTGACGCCCGAGGTTGATCTCCTGCATCACGTATGCCTTTTCTTCGATCATCTCGTCACCTCTCTTATGAGAAACGGCGCAGCAAGAGCGACTTTTTCGTCCCTTGCTGCGCCGTGTCGCAACTCATTTTTGTGTTTCGCGGAGTATTTACTTATACGTTGTGCGCTTTCGCGCTGTCCTCGTAGTCGCTGCTCATCGACTGAATGAGGTTTGCGGTCGAGGCGTCCTGTTTCATCTGGTTCTGGATCGCCCACAGGAACTTTCTCTTGATCTGCACGGTCACACCGCGTCGGATCAGGCACGATTCACCGTTCACGCACACCAGCAGGTCGTCTTTGTACTTGCCGTTGTCCTTGAACAGGCGGACGCTGACGTATTCCTCTCCTGCGCGGGCGGCATCAGCAGCCGGATTGATCTTTGCTTCGCTCATCGGTTTTCCCTCCGTTTCGGTAAGATTTATTTGAATTCTGCCTATTGTTAGCTTGCTCGGTTAGATTTGCCCATCGGCAATTATCTGGGCCATAGTTCCCATTTACATCAATGCGGTCGATAGTGCACTCTCCGTATGGGGCATTCTCATCATACCCGGTTGCAAGGGCCCATTCTTTGAACGTTGAATAGTCTAACCATTCATCACATACATGAATGCCTCGGCCTCCATAACATGAATACCTCTTGTTATGAGGGTTTCTGCAGCGGCTCAACATTGCAGCCCATACGCCATAAAGCCGAGTTCCAAAGTCCCCATGCTTCCTTCTTGCTGCAACAATGCGGTTGGTTGATAGCTCAAGGTTCAGGCAGCCGCAGCTACGGCTAACTCCCGCGCGCAAAGCCGACCCTCGTGTAATAGTTTCTTTCCCACAATCACATTTACAGCGCCACAGCGCGCGATGCTGCTTATCTTTGCCTGCTAGCTCTATGGCAACAAGTCTTCCGAACCTTTGCCCTGTAATATCCCACTGTTTATTCATAATCTGTCGCCTTTCACAGTCCGCCTTTTATGCTAAACGTGAGGAAGGAGGCAAGGCAAACCTCTTTTCGGGAGCTACCCTATCCTCACGTTTTTGCCAATTAGGTCAAAGGAGTCTCGTCAAACGTAGAGCAGCACTCAACTCTCACCATATACGCCTCAACCAGACGCTCGGCAACCTTGGTGGCCTTCCAGCCGACGGTTGCACGCTGGTTCAGCGGGTCAGCAGTGCCGGCAGAGCCGAGCGGCTTGACGATATGCTCAAGACCGCCGCCGGTCAGCTCGGTCGTGCCGTAAGCCTCTGCGCCCATGATGAGCGTGGAGTAGACGTTGCGGCCCTTCGCGCCAGCTTCGCCGGGATAAACGACGGTCGATGCCGCCGGGGAAGTGGCAGGAGCGTCTTTCAGCGTGATCGTCGCGCTGCCCGCAGCTGCAGCCGCGGCGCTCTCGATCTCAAGGATCTCGCTGCCGATGATAACCATGCGGCCCGCGAGCTTCGCAGCGTCGTCCGCCGTGATGGTCTCATTGACGGTGATGGTCTTGCCGCTTGCGCTCTTGACCTTGAGCTCGCGCGCGCCCTCGGTGAGGTTTTCGGCATGGAACACCTTTGCCTCGGTGGTCTCCACAAAGCGGACGCCCGCGATCTTGCCGATCTCATCGTCATAGATGTTGCTGGTGTCCTTGTACTCGTGGGGACGCTTCCAGTCGGGGTCGTCCTGAATGTCGTAGGAGCAGTCCGGGTGAATGATCGCCCAGTAGCTGCCCTCATAGCGCGGCGTGTTCATGGTTTTCAGGAAACGAACCGCCTTGCGGACGGCACGCACCGTGAAGTAGTGGTTGCCCGTGGCCTCGCCGCCGACGAGCAGATGACGGCCCGTCACCTGACCCTCGCCGTACTGGACGTTCGAGCCGCCGTTGATGACCTCGCGGGTGATGGTGTCAAGCGTGCGGCCGGCCTGAGAGCCGAGCAGCACGGTGGCCTCCTGCAGGTTGTTGTCGATGGCGGTGAGCTCAAGGATATCAGAGATCTCCACGAAATCGCCGTACTGGTCGACCTGCGCGGTCAGCGTGGTCATGGACAGCTTGCGGCCCTTGGGGGTCACGCCTTCGGTGATGGGCGTAAGCGCCTTGGGCAGCGGGTCATACTTGCGGAACTCGATCTCCTTGCCCTTGCCCTTGGGAATGTTGCGCTTCTGCGCGAAGCGATCATGCACCAGCTCGGGTTCTGCGTTGTCGATCAGGGTGTCGCAGTAGTAGGTTTTCATCTCGCCGGAAAGACCGGCATCGGTGGTCACGTTCGTCTGACCCTCAAAAAGGTTCAGCACGACCGGCAGAATGTAAATGTCGTTCAGCTTCATAGCTTGTTGTTCTCCCTTCGTTCAGTCGGTATTCTTCGGCGGGCATCAAAGCACGATGCGCTCGCCGCGCCGCACGCGCCTTGCAATCTCTGCGCGGTCGGCTTTCGTGAATTTGCTTGGGTCATTCTTGACGATGACCCCCGGCTGGGAGTTGGTTCCATTCTCGTTGGGTCTCATGCCCTTGGCGCGAACATTGTCCATCACACGCTTTTCCATCTCGGCAGCGGCTTTCGCCGCGTTGCGTGCCTGAATGTCGCCCAAATGAGACACCTCATAGGCGTCGCGCACAGGAACGCCCGCGCGCAGCATGGCGATAAAGCGCGGATTCTCCGCCACCTCTCGCCGCAGATCGAAGTCGGGATAGTCCCCCGGCGCTTCCGCCGTGCCCACCAGCTCGCTTGCCTGACGGATCCAGTCGTTATAGGTCTCGTCGGCCTTCTGCTGGCGCTGTCTCGCCTCTTCCTGCTGCTTGAGGGCTTCGTTCTCCTGCTGCATCTGCATATACCGGCGGTACTGCTCCACGCTCATGCCCATGCTCTCAGCTTCCTGCTCGTAAAGCACCGTGCCGAGTGCATCGTCGCCGTCAAATGCGGCGCGCAGCTTGCTCATGTCGCCGTCCGTCACGCCGTAGTGGCGCATCAGCGCGTCAATGATCGGCTGTGCGTCCGCGATCTTCTGATCCTTGGCCTTTTCCTCGCCGAATCTGCGGTTGATGATGCGCTGCGTCTCTGCGGTATAGACGTCCTTGTACTTGCCGTTTACGAGATCGAGGAACTCCTTTTTGAGGTCTCCCTCGCCGTCTTTCGCAGCCCCGGCGTCGTGCTGCTGCATCTTCGCGCCCTCGCCCTTCGGCTCGCCAGAAGAGAGCCCCGTATCGTCAGGTGTCTCCTGCTTGCCAAAAACGACGTTAGCGTATTCGCCCGATTTGCCCTTCCGGGTGGGAGAAGGGCTTGCATTTGTGGTATCGCCCTGTGCGCCTGCCGCTCCCTCTGCGCCGCCCGATGCACCGGCAGCGGCTCCCGCAGCGGCAGCGCCGCCGTCAAAGAGGCTCAGGATAACGGAAAGCATGGTGTTGAGGTTCATCTCATTCCCTCCTGCATGTTCAAATCGCGGGCGTTTGGCTCCCCGTGTAAGCCGAGCAGGGTCTCTCCAATGCGTCCCCGCAGCGCGCGAGTGCGGCGGAAAGATGAAGAGAACCGCCGCAGCCCCCGCTGCGAGTGAAAGGAGAGAATGCCCCCGCTCGCTCTCAGCGTAGCACAAGCACTCTCCCCTTCTCACCACGGATTGAAAAAATATTTTTTATTTTTCTTCCATCTGCACCGAAATCGCGTCCGGCCTCGTGTTTTCCAGCTGCTTGAGCCCGATGCAGGCCGCAAGAAACGCCGCCTCGATGCGGTCATCTCCCCAGCAGCAGACGGCAAAGCGCGGCTCTCCCTCATCGATCTCGAAGCGCTCGACCTTGCACTTCCCCGCTGCCTCCCGGCTTTTGACGTATCCGCCGAAAGCGTACAGCACGCCCGTGATGTAGTTGCAGCAGGCCGTGTCGGCGGAATGTCCCTCGCAGATGATGCAGTAGTGCCCCGCCCCGCACTGGATTTTTGCCCGCGTCATGCCTTACATACCGGGCATGGCAGCGCTGCTGCCGGTTTCCATGTTTGGCTTGCTGCGCTCGGCGAGTTTTTGCATGTAGGGGGTCTTTGCCCCCTGTGCGTCCGCGTTCCTGCTCTCAATGCCGCCGCTGCTGCCCGTCGGCTGCGATGTGCCGCCGCCCTGCGCCGTGCCGGGAGCGGCTGCGCCGAGCCCCATATCCTGCCCCGTGAGCTGACCGATGACTGCAAGCGCCTTTTGCAGCTGCTCACTCTGCTGCTGCACCACGTTGTACAGCGTCGCGCCCTCGTTGACCTGGCTCTTGATCTTGTCGATGCCCTCAAAATCCATCATGTCGAGTGCGATCATGCTTTCCTGTGCTCTGTCAGGGGAGAAGAACCCGAGCGAATACAGCTCCTTTGCCCGCTCGTTCTGCTCTGCGCGGGAGAACGGATTCTTTTTCTGTGCCTTGATCTTGATGTCAAAGACCGGCCTGCGGAACAGCTCGTTCCCGAGGCTGTCCACGCCCGTTACCTGATCGCCCAGCTCGTTTACACCGATTTGCGCGTACTCGTAGGGCATCTCATTCGTGATGCGGAAGGATCTCGTCGCGTCGTAGAACTGCCGCATGCGCTCAATGCACATGCGCACGATCTTTGTCTGCGCGCGGTAGCCGCCGGCGATCATGTCACGGCTCGCCTTGTTGCCCGCTTCCTGCAATGCAGAGATTGCCGCTGCAGCTGTCGCGCCGGAGGACGTTCCGCCGTTGGAAACGTCGCGGTTTGCGCTCGTTTCCTTCATTTCGTCGATCTTCATCTGCACGATGTTGGCATAGATGGAATCGAGCGGGCGCGTCACCACCTCGCGCAGGCGGTTGTCGTTGATCTCGCCCGACACATGGATAATGGGCTTGCGCCAGTCAAGAAACTCTTCTTCGTTGATGTTCAGACTCTCGCTCGCGAAATACCGGCGTTTGCTTCCCATCATCGACGTTTCGAGGATATTCCCCCACAGCTTGTCGATGTACAGCTGCGGATCCTTGGCGATGGCCGTATAGCCGAAGCCTGCGGGAGAGCCCTTCTCCGGGAAAAGCGTGTCGAACACAAACGGATATTCCCCGTCCGCGTAAAAGCCGTCCTCGGCGCATTCCGGGTCGTTTTCGCTCGCGTAGATGATGTGCTCCTCGTCGATAAACTTGACGTAATGCAGCACCATGCGCCCGTTCATGGCCTTTTTGCGGTAGTACCAGTCCACCACGGCGATCTTCCCGCTCGTGTCGATGGAATCGTCATACTCATACTTTGCAAGCGACACGCTGCTGCCGCCGATCTTGCCCACAAACTGCGGGTATTCCTCTTCGAGAATATCCTCATCGACGAGCGACACGGTGAACACGTTTCTGCTCTTCTGGATATCCTCAACGCCCGGTTCCCAGAAGATATTCAGCGGGTCGATGCGCTCAATGGCAACGTCGCCGAGGCCGTTTTCCTTTTCCTTGTCCCAGAAAACGCCGTAGATCGCGACGCCGTGCTTGAGCTTCTCCCACCATTCGACGCTGTATGTGCTGTCAAATTCGTTGTATTCCATGATGACCGGCAGCACCGCCGAGAGTGTCTTTGCGCTTTCCTCGTCGCTCGGTTCGCGCGGCAGGCACACCGGCTCTGGGTAGTTGTCCATTGCGTCCGCGTGCTTGTTGGCGATGGAGTTGAAAAGCCATGCACTCACAGGCTCGGGCGATTCCCCCGCGTCCTGCGTGCCGCGCCGAATGTCCTCCCAGTGCCGCAGTTTCCACCATTGCTCTTCGCTGATGATGCGGTTTTCGAAGTTGCTCTTGCCCCGCCGGTACTTCTGCAGCGTCTCTACCGCCTCGCCGACCTCTTTGCTGCCGATGGCCGCGCCGCCGGTGAGCGTAACGTCGCTGTCCCGGAATGCGCCGACAAGCGGCGCGCCGCCCTTCGCCCCAAGCATTGCCGCTGTGCCCGCCGCGTCCGCCTGCTGCTGCGTCTGCGGGTATCTCCTCATGTTTGCCATATCCTTCCCCCTTTTAGGTGTGTTGGAACCACGCATATCTGTCGTAGCTCTGCTTATTGATGTCGAGCGGGTCGTAGACGACCGGCTTCGGCGGCGTGTTCTTCCGCGCCGCGATGGGATTCTCCATGCACACATAGCGCGTCATGTCGTAGATGTGATCCTCCTGCTCGGTGTTCACGTCCTCGACGTGCTTTTCGTCGTAAACGAGGTTCGGCACCGTGCGGATAAAATTCTTGCAGGTGTCAAACACGTACAGCATCGGGATCCCGTGCTCGTCAAATGCGAGCCGGTGATGCAGCTGCATCTTGCCGTCGATGCGCGCATTGTCGCCGCGCTCGAAATAGACGCGCTCCCGCTCAAAGAGCGAGCCGATGCTCTCCGTCCCCTGCGTCCCCCAGATGGCGGGGTCGCCCACGCGGTAGATGTGCCGACCCTTGAGATTCGGGTCCTCTGCCTCGATGCGCTTGATCTCCCGTGCTACCGCCGTCGGCTCCATTTTCACGCCCTCGTTCGGCGTGCCCGTGCAGCCGTAGTACTCCCCGATGTGGTAGAGCCGCCTGTCCCCGTCAACAGCAAACCAGCCGATGGCAAAAGGCCGCGAATATCCCCAGTCCATCGCGCACCAGATCGGCCACTCGCGCGGGATCTGGAACGGCGCGATGACATGCGTGTTGATGCGATCTCGATAGTGGTCGCTGTCGTTGCGCCACTCGGTGAACACCTGCCCGGAAAAGGTATCCCAATCGCCGTATAGCAGCGCGTTTTTTTCTGCTTCCGGCATGGCCGCAAGGCGCGTCAGATAGTTTTCGTCGTTCTGCAGGAGGATTTTGTTGTCAAAAACCGTGCTTGGCACGAAGATCCTGCTCTTCATGCGGATTTCTTCGTGCCCGTCTGGAAAGCGCACAGTCGCCTCTTCCCGTACCGTCTGCATCGGTCGCGCCGCCGTGATAAAGCGCTCCTTGACCCAGCCGTGCCCGATGCCGCCGGGGTTTGCCGTGCTGCGGATATACACCCGCGTCCCCGGGCCATTCGGGCGGTTGCGGGAGAAAAGATAGCTGTACTCCTCCCATGTAAAGTGCGTCAGCTCGTCGAATGCGATGAAGTCATACGCTTGGCCCTGATACTTGATCTTGTCCTTTGCGTACTGCATCGACCCAAAAACGATCTTCGCACCGCTCGGGAATGTCCATGTGTGGTTGCTGCCGTTGTATCGCGCGCCCGGATAGATGCGCGGATAATAGTTGAGTGTCTTGTCGATCAGCTCGGCGAGCTGCGGGAATGTCTTTCGAAGGATCAGCGCCTTATAATAGCGCACGTCCACCTGCCGCAGCGCCTCGATGACCAGAGCGTCAGATTTTCCCCCTCCTAACCTGCAGCACCGCCGTACAGCGCTTCGTCCTCCCAACGGGACATGAACAACGCCTGTTTCGGCTGTGGCGTCCATACGACGCTACGTGCCACTGTCATCACCTCCCGTGTCCACAGGTTGCGGCAGCACCGCAGGAAGCTCTGCGACGCCGCACACATTTTCTGCCGCCTCTTCCGGTTTTTTCTCTTCCGCTGCCCACCGGAAATTGTATTTCAGGCTAAATTCCGCGCCCCTCTGGCCGTCCCGATCGAAGAGACGTTCCTCTGCGTAAGCCTCGATGCGGGCCTTCGCGCGCGTAACCGTGTCAACAAACCCTTTCTTCGCCTGATAGTTCAGCAGCGCCTGTCTGCTCGTAAATCCCAGTGCAAGCGCCAGCCCCGTTACCGTCGGCGGGCGCGAGTTGATGATAAACGGCTGACCGAATTTGTCGAGGATCGGCATGCCGTCATCGCCGATAATCGGCTCGCCCTTGCAATCCTCAAAATATTGGTCAATGACGGCTTGCATTTCTTCGACCGTCGCATATTTTGGAGGGTGCCCATTTTTTGCCATGACCGTCACGCCCTTTCCCTATCTGTTCTTTTGCTGCAGGCCCGCCCACCCTCGGCCTATATCTGACGCAGCATTTTTGCCCTGGCCCGGGAGGAAGCAGGCCGTCCTACCATCGACGGTATCACGCGCTTTCCCGCTTCTCACCACGGGCGCATGAATTTTCTGCTTTTCTCTGCCTCTGCTTTGTATAGTTACATACACACAACATAGATACATGCTACGTATAGCACCCTCTTCCGAAAGAAAAGAAATATAAAAGAAAAGAAAGAGGTTCTCCCTCACTGTAAAAAGAGAAGCAGGGCTTTCGCCCTGCCTCTTTCGTTATACCTCGCCGTTTCTTTTCCGTTTCTCGTAATTCCTGCGGGCCTCTTCCTCATTGCGGAACCCGCATCGCTTGCACTCGCTGATTCCCGTTTTCGGGTCATAGTCCACGTCTGGTGCTCCACAGACGGGGCATACGCCATAGGCCCCTAACGGCCCGATAGGATCGCGCATCATGCCTTGCACCCCATCTTTCTTTTGAGCCACGCCCACAGGTTACGCCACGGGTGAGCTTCTGCATAATTGGCGCGCTGCTCGGCGTTGTAGCGCCTGTTACGCATTACATTAAGGGCCTCTTGCTTAAAAGCGCACTCACCATTCGCCCGCCCAAGCGCCGCCTCAGTGTCATTGAGTTTGTTTTTCAAGTCGGCAACTTCTCGCTTCGATGCCTGCCACGCTCTCCAATACTGCTGCCCCTGATCGTTCAAATACTGAGCCGTGTTTTTGGCTGAATCTAAGTCCGCTTTCAGGTTTGCGATTACGTTCTCGCGGGTGACGGCCTCGCCGTTCATCTGGCTGATCTGCTCGGTCAGGGCGACGTTCTTTCGCTGCATCGCCGCCTTTAAGTTTGCATACTCGGCAAGCAGATCGTTCTTCGCGTCAATGTAGTTTTTCAGCTCGGTGATCTCCGCTTCAAGTGCCGCGTTCTTCTCCTGCGCTTCCTCCACCATCTTCGCCATCTGATCTTTGGTGTACTTCTTGATGTTCATTTGTGTTCTCCCTTCATTCTGATTTGCTCGTATTTTTGGTCGCTCTCGATGCTCACGACCTTGCAGTCGCCGTATCGCTCGATGTCCATTGCGATGCGTTCCTTGATGCCCTGCGCATCGGCGGCGGGGACGTTGGCTTTAATCGTAATCGTCAGCATTTGCGCCCTCCTTCGGCTTTCCGTATGCGCAGAAGAAATCTTCCGGCACAATGCTATCTACGAGCGGCCCGTAACCACAGCACAGTCCACCGATATCCTCCCAGCTGTGCTTGCACCCCTTGCACCGCACCACCGGCGCAACGTCGGCGCCGGGAATCCTGTAAAAGTCCTCAGCCAAATCGTTATAGGCGTCTGCATAGATTCCGCTTTCCCCGCCAAGCTCTTCAAACGCTTTTTGACATTCTTCCGATTGCTCACGGATATAAGCGATCGCCGCCTCTCGCTCAATGTATTCAGCCATTGTCAGCCTGCCTTTCTCGGCCCTGTTCTCGGATAGAATAGACCTGTTCTAATTGCGTGTTTCATATTCTCGCTTCTTGTGCACCATTCAAGATTTGAAGCAGAATTGTTTTGTTTGTTCCCGTCTTTGTGATTCACATCGGTTTCTTCTGGTAACGGTTTTCCAATAAAATGTTCTGCCACCAATCTATGCAACCGAAATACCGTCTTTTTGCAATGGACATTTAGCGTTACATAGCTATATCCTCTTGTATTCACCCACGGCTTCAAATTTTTGCGCCGCACGCTTCCGTTTACAGGGGCAATCCTTCGAACATTCCCAAAACTGGACACCTGATACCACCCCTCAAACCCTTTAATATCTT
>ERZ1026868.273-NODE-273-length-38209-cov-4.737275_pt1 | contig 38209 bp, 37 predicted proteins | sample MGYA00380164_ERZ1026868 | MGnify/ENA primary metagenome ERZ1026868 (study PRJEB33269, sample SAMEA4719800) | human gut metagenome | biome: human-associated habitat; feature: organic feature; material: feces | place: Cameroon | collected 2013-10 ...
TTCCTGATCGCTGATATGATCTATGATCTGATCGCGCTGATTCATCAGAATACGTTTACGTTTAATGAGGCTTCGCAGGTTGTCGAGTTTGGTCAGCTTGTTGATTCTCAGATTAACAATAAGTATGCGCAGTATGCTGCTGAGATGTCCTGTGAGGTAAGCCGCAAGGGTACCACTGGCAGAGCATCGCAGACTAAGATCGTCAAGATCACTATTGATCTTCGCGACATTGCTAAGTTTGCTAACGCATACCTCACCCTTGTAGATAACTAAGAAAGGAGGGAACTACTTAAATGGCTGGTATTGAAAAGAACCCTTATGTCACCAATGGTGTGCTGAATGAGCAGTACATCGAGATGTTCCCGACTGGAACCAAAGTTGGCGCTACTGAGACTAGCTACAACAAGTACAATGTTGGTAGCATTGACGTAGCGTCTCAGATCGTTCGTGGTACGATGACCTTTAATAAGGACAAGCTGCGCGAACTCGATCCTTCGTATAGTGGTTACACCCACATCTTCGTTACTTATATGCCGGAGTTCATGCGAGCTCTTGCACAGGGTAGCATCATTGGCGGTAACGACAATGCAAAGAAGATTGCTCGATATCACTATGCAAACCTGAAGGCTATTATCGAGATGGGTTCCACCTCGTATAGCGGTACTCCGAACCTCGAGCTTCAGACTGCTGATGTAAACGTAGGTTTCCCGGAGAAGAACTTCGCTGTAGCTACGTATTCGTCCTATGACTCCACTCAGTTTACGATCCGTTGCATCGAGACTTATGGTGAGCCGCTGCGTCATGCTGTCGAGTATTACATCGGCGGTATCGCAGATCCGAATGCTAAGTATCAGCATCTGCATGGCGCTGCAGAGAAGGGTAAGAATGGTCTTATCCCGATGCAGCCGTCTCTTGCTAATACCACGTTTGGTATCATGGTCGTACAGACTGACCAGACCCTGCATAACATCCAGGATATCTCTATCTGGACTAACTGCATGATCACTAGCATCGAGCGTAGCCACCTTGATTGGGAGCTCGGTACTATTGAAACGGTTCAGCCGCAGACCCTGAACTTCCGTGGTGTATATCTGCCGCACTCTAACGCACCGGCTGTTAGACGCAAGGCTAAACAGTACCTTGAGAAGCGACTGCATTACTACAAGCGTCTCGACGATATGTCCGAGAAGGAGTATGGCGCTGACCTGTGGGATGCTGCCGATCGTGGCATTGATTAATTCAAACATAACGCGATTCCTCCTATGTGCATAGGTGCACGCATGTCTAGCGAATATCCCCGGGGTTTCCCGGGGATTTCGTTTCTGTATTTACCATCATAGCAGAATATATACTATAGTAATGAAAGAAAGGAACGAGGGTTTAAAAGACTCTCGTTCCGACTCTTCGTATACAATCACTTTTTATTTTATTTAGGAGGAAATTATCATGAAAAATGCATTTGGAGAAGTTGGCGTTGATTACACTGTAGAAAATGTACAGGATGCACTGAAAACAATGTTGGTCCAGTTGGAAGAAGCATCTAGAGTTATCGTTCCGAGGTATATCACCGTGCCTAAGTTTAGTATGGCAAACGTTACCGATCCGAACAAAGCGCTGAAAGAAGTACTGGAAGCATTCACTGAAATGGAACTGCTGGCGATTGGTGTACATATTCGCTATGGTGTGTCGCTCGCAATTCTGAAATCGAAATTCATTGCGGATTTCCAGTCTACTGTACAGCTTATCGATGATAGCGATACGGCATTTTGCACTTCGGGATTGTACGAGTCGAAAACTATGCAGGAGGTAGCAGAAGCCCTCTGCATAGCTTAACGGGTAATGAAATGAGGGGTTTAGATCCCTCATTTCTTTTTTACCCTTTGAGAAACAAAACACTAAGAGGTGTTTGAATGCACTCTTTTTATCTATATATTATATGAGTGACCAAACATGAAAGGTTGTGTAAACAATGAGCAAAAAGAATAAGAAGATCAAACAGTTTAAGCATAAAATTGCACTGCTTGATTATTGGAAGCGACCGAAGAATTTGGAAGAGTTAACTCAAGTGGTTAACGTTTATGAACACACGTTCGAAGACTTTACGAGAAACTTCGAATACATGACAAAGATGTATCGGAAGCATCTTGGTCGTGGTGGATGCATGTTGGCATCGCTTGGTCAGATGATCGAATTCCGAGTGGTTCCGAATCAGGAACCTTTTGCACTCCCTCTGTTTAAGTTCATGATCAATTATATCATGCTTATGCCGAGGATTCTCCTGAAGGTCGATATGAAGAATTGGGAGCCGTGGATTCCCGCTGATTTTACCGTATCGGCTTGGAGAAAAGAAATGGATCGTATTATCTACGATTGCAGAGGCCGGAGCACCATCTATCAGCTGGATGAATATCTTGCAGAGATCAAGTACCAGATGAACCAGGTTGTAGTACAACTTGGTGATATCCTTGGTCACAGCATCTCTAATAATGAATTCATCGAACTGATGAAGCGTGATGAAGAATCCAGAAAGTCTATCGAATGCACGTTCGATATTCCGAAGGATGCTACTCCGGATGTACTGGAGAAACTGGCAACTGATAGAACAAAGAAGCTGCTGAATACAATGACAGAGCACCAGGATCTGTCGTGTTCTGTATATGCAAAGAACGGCCTGTTCAATCCTGGTCAGGCTAGAGAGTTCTTTGTACACATTGGTTATAAGCCGGACCTGTCCGGTAATACCACTCCGTTCACCGCGAATACGAATATTCTGATGGGAACGGAAGATCCTCGAGCTCATGTTATTGATGCACGAGGTGGTCGTAAAGCGGAGCTGCTGAAGCTCAAGGTATCCGATGCAGGCGATTTCGAACGCGCTGTATCGACGCTTATGTCTAGCATTCGATTCGTAGATCTTGACTATAACTGTGATAGTCAGCATTTCAGACGGAAGAAAATCACTGGTATGGAAGATCTGATGAATATCGATGGACGAGTTGCAACACTCGATAAGAAACACTATTTCATTGTCAATCCGAGAGACCCTAAGCAGAAGTTGATTGGCAAGACTATCAATATGAAAACTCCGATTACCTGCACTCATCCGCTGCGCAGTAAAGGTTATATCTGCAGCGCATGTTATGGTAAGCTGTTGGCTAGTATGAATCAGGATGTACACGTTGGTCGTATGTCTGCATTGAATGATGCAGATGAGATGGAGCAGAAGCTCCTGAGTGCAAAGCATGCACTCACAACCAAAACGTCTGAGATTAAGTTCAATGATGTATTTGATCAGTACTTCGTTTACAACAATTGTGTTATTGGTTTTAGTCAGCATGTGATTGACCGAATCAATAACTCGAACGATTTCGACAATTACTACATTGAGATTAACCCGGCTTCCGTAACAAAGCATCTGGATGGTGAGAATCGTCATCTGGATAAGTCTGTACAGGAGATCGTTATCTATAATAGTAAGACCGGTGAGCATGAGGTTATTACCGAGGAGCATGGTCTTACACTGTTTATCCATCCGGATATCAACGACGAGTTCTATTATACTCCGTCTGTTACTAACCCGGATGAACCCGTTAGAATCAAGTTTGAAGATATCATCCTTGGCGGACTGGAAGATACAATCTTTGAGTATCAGTATAAGAACTTTGAGATTGCCGATCCGCTGACGAAGCTGAACCATATCCTGAACAAGGGTAAGGGCGGTATCGATAACTATGACACGTTCGATGAATGCCTTGATGAACTGATGCCTCTGTTTGTTGCAGGTGGTATTGTGATTCCGGATATTCATATCGAGATGCTCATCGCATGCTTGATCTATACGAAGGATATGCAGCCCGTTGATTGGACTGAAGATGATCCGGAGTATAAATTCTACAGCATCGATACTTCGATTAAGTATAGCGGCAGTGTTGTTACGAGCCTCCTGTATAAGGAAGCTAATAAGCAGATTGCTGGTAACTTCGGAACCTATACTAAGACTGGAACTTCCATCTATGATGTATTCCTGTCCGATCGTAAGGAGCATAAGATTCCCGTAAACAACGACTCTAACGAGTAACCCTAATCTATGAAGATTGGGGTAACACAAATATGAGTGGTTATCCCAATCTTTTTTTTTTATTTTGAAAGGAGCATTATCATGAATGAACTGACTGTAGTACTGAAGGATAAGAACCTTGCACTGGTTATGATGTTTGACAAGGAAGTCAATGATATCAACGAAGACGATATCAAGGCAGCAATTGATTCTGGTAAGTATGAGCTGAGCGATTCCATTACCATTGATCGTGATGATAAGACTGCGATCTACATGGGTTTCGGCAAGGCTGGTGAGAAGTACGAGATTTATCCTCAGCCTAATGATGCTGGAGATTTCTGGTATAACCTCTTCTCTAAAGCATTCGCAGACTAATCACACTAAAAGGTTGTGTAAACAATGAAACTCGAAAAGTTAGAGTTTGTAAACCCCTATTATAAAGTACTTGACGAGCGCAATCCGCAAAAAGAGATCGTACTTCGTCATGGACACATCGCAATTACAAACTATAATCTTGGCGATAATCCGCCATTTGAGAAACTCCTTTCAGTATGGAACAAGATGTACTGGCGGTATGAACAAGCCGCTGGTTATTATATTCCGAAGCTGAAAGAGTTTAGAATTGGCAGAGGGTTTGATATTCGGCGCTTACACAGATTGTTTCCTGATCACATGATACGGGTGGAGAACTGCCCGTATCATGCTGATAAAGTTGAATACAATCTAACAACACTGCCTCGAAGCGATTTCCAGCGAGTAGCATTAACATTCATGGCTAGTCAACCGCCATATAAGAGAAACAAAGACTATACGCAACAATTGATAGCAGCTCGCACCGGCGAGGGTAAAACGTATTGTGGTGTAGCTATCTCAGCTTACTTCAAGGCCAAGGTTGTTGTTGTTTGTCCGATCTCTAAACTGTTAAGTCAGTGGAAAGAATCGTATATGAACTTCACATCATTGACAGATAAGCAAATTATGATCGTGAAGGGATCTAAAGCTTGCGAAAAAATAAGAATGGGACGATGCAAAGACATCGTCGTTTTTATCTTTACAAGTGATACGATCATGGCTTATATCAAGAACTATGGAGAACGTGCATGTATTGAGATGCTGATGCAGACTGGCGCATATATCAAGATCATCGATGAGATTCATAAGGACATGCGTGTTGTGTCTGCTATTGAAGCAATGAGTAACTTCAATCTCAATTTCTATATGAGTGCATCTCCATTACGTTCTGATGAGAAAGAGAACTTGATCTTCTCTCTGATGTATAATGGTGTACCGAAGTTTGGAGATAACTTCCAGATGGAAGAAGAACGCCATATCAACATTGTGGTCAAGCATTATAAGTTCATTCCGAATGATCAGCAGATTCGTTCTATGTATCGGCCAAATGTAGGGTTGAACACGAAGTCTTATGAACGGGTATTAGTCAATGCTGATGACTGGCAACGAAAGGACTTTGATCAGTCTATTAACACAATGCTGAGATGGTCTAAGGATCTATTAAAGAAAGATAATAAGATCCTGGTTCTGTGCCAAACGGTAGATGGAACAAAGTTCATGGAGAAACTTGCTGAGAAGGTTTTCCCTGGAGAATGTTCGCATTACTACGCAACTGGAATGAATAAGACTGAGAAGGAAGATGCTCTTAAGAAGAGGGTTATCTGTGCTACTGCAAGTTCTATGGGTACTGGAGCAGACGTTCCTGGTATCCAGCATGTAATCAATATCTGCACGTATTCTAACCCAATTGATGCTACGCAGCTTCCTGGCAGAGCTAGAAAGCTTAAAGACGGAACACCAGTTGTATACGTTGAAATGGTTAATATGGGATATCGAAAGACGGTATCTCAATATGAATCTCGACGCAAATACCTCGCTAATAATGCTGCAAATGGTAAGATCATGACGATTCGTTAAAAAACATCATATAAACAGTTAACAACTGTTATACTCTACGAAAGGAGACGAATCGGCATGTACCCGAGTCTAGATGAAACAGAATTAGTTGGTTCGATAGTAGACCAATTACAAGAATTAGAATCAGATCTTGCACTCTGTAGGCACAGCGTAATCGATAGTACACGACCGGAAATTCAAACGGTTGTAAGATACCTGCAGGTTGCACATCTTGTAATTGGATGTAATAGACTCTCTAACTTACTGCGACCGTATGGTTACAGTATTCATCGACTCGGCCTTGATGGCAGTGACGCTGTTGTAACAGGATATTGTGGTGTGATCGATACTTCAAAAGGACAGCTTATATTCTAACTGAGCCCTTTTGTCTATATATTATAAGATTGAAACCAATCGAATAATATATTAGAAAGGTGGTGTCACTATGTACACTTTAACACTGTTAAGCGCTATTGGAGCAATCCTATCGTGTGGTTGCTTGATTCGAGAAGTATTTGAAGTTGAACGGTTGAACAATTTCAACGTATAAGAAACTCGAAAGGAAGTTAGATGAAATGAGTCATTCTGTTATGACAGAATTCTGGAGGGGTTTACGTGCACGAGTAGTATTATCAGTAAACGCCCCAAAAGATACAGATGATTTTTATGAGAAAAAAACAACGCCATCAAACCGAGGCAAAGACGGGAGTTTCACGACTCTCGTCTTTTCGCCCCGAATGTACCTGAAAGTACAACCATGTGGAGGATTGGAACAGAACTATCTTAAGGTATCTATTCCAATTGGACAAATCCAAATGTTCGAATTGCAATTGCGAAAAGTCTATAATGCAATCAATGAACATCCTGAAATCTATACAACCGATGAATATGGAGTACTGCACCTTGACCATGCTGCAGCGAAAAAGTATGCAAAAGGACTCTCTGTATTCACCGATAAAATATTGATTATGCCATCTGTTGTTCAAGATGTAACAAAGAGTGTTAAGGGAATTCTTATCACTAATATGAACCAGGGTGGTGTAGCGACAATATCATTAACAGAACTTCGAGATCTTATTACAAGGCTTGAGGTTATTGATCCATTCACAGTTCAAATCTTATTAGCGATCGCCGATAACAGTTATCGAACGAATGTAAGATTGGAACGGATGGAAATAAAAATCAATGAGATGCTTGGGTTGCTGCGTGGCAAATACAGTAATCAGAATCAAACTAAATCTGATAACGGTTTGGGCAATCCAACGAGAATACGAAAGGATGAATTTTAATGGAGAAACTCAGCATGCAAATCTTGGAGATCGGTAATATGCCGTTCCGTGTTGTAGAGTTAGAGCACGGATTCGAAAACGGTTTCCGAAAGAACAATGCGTACATTATCCGGTCTGATCTTGAGAATGTGGTTTATCCGTATCGCGGTGAACTTAAATCGTTCAAGAAACTCTTTGAACCGGATAATGGATTAGAGCCTGGTATCTATTCTTTGGAAGGTATAGTACCGACTAAGATCCAGATCTATCGTGCTACCGGTAAGGCTGCAGAACAGTATAGTCTGGATCGCATTATCAATCTGGATGGCGGAGATCTTGTTGTAAAACCAGATGACATGATCAAAGTCAAAATGAATGTAAGCGGTGGTCCGATATGGATGCCGGAGCTTCGTGATGACGATGACGCAACCAGTTCAATTCTGAAGACTGCAATCCAGTTGAAGCGGATTGTGTTTGCAGACTACAGTCCGAGACTGGAGGAATCTGCAGTAGGTCTTGGTCAAGGATCTAAGGGAGTCAGCGCAAAGAGCAATAGTAAGAGAGCGATTGAGAATAATCGCCGTACCAGTATGGACAAGTTCATGTACTATACGGATACGTTTGATCTTGATGTGGTTATCGGTGTAAAGGATAAGCCTGGTGCTCGTGATCCGATGTTCCCCGATGGTAAACCGTTGGTCCTCTTTGCTTCTGGTGAACAGTTTGATCTGAATGACTTCATCACTGAGGAAGAAGCAAAACAGATGCTTGCTGAACGCAATGCACTGATGGATGAAAGTGATGATGACTAAGACATGAATATGATAGAAGCTGGAGTTTATGCTCCGGCTTCTTTTTCTTTCAAAATGAGGTGATAATATGTATCGTTTAATACGATTCAAAGCTACCAACTTATGTGGATTTGTATCAGGCCTTGGTAAGAAGACTGTTGATATCGATCTGTCTGGCGTATACAACAAAGATGTTATCGCAGTACTTGGTGAGAATGGTACTGGTAAATCGACATTCTTGTCAATGATCCATCCGCTTCATACTCCGTCTGATAAACGAACGAAGTTTATCGTAGAAGGTAAAGAAGGATCTATTACGAGAGAATATCTCGGAGAAGATATGACTCGTATCGTAACGAAAGCGTTGTACACTCCGAAGAAGGATGGGCACACAGCGAAGCTGTACTTTACTGTAATCAAAGAAGGAGAAGATCCTATTGAGTTGAATCCTTCTGGCAACGTAACAAGCTATAATGAGATCCTCTACACGTATATGGGAGTGAATAAAGATTACGTTGCATTTGCGTCTTATAATGACCTTGTAAGAGGTATTGTAGATATGACGGATACAGAGAGAAAATTAAATGTCTCTTCCTTAATCCCCAATACAAAGCGGTTTGAGACAACGTATAATATTATTAACGATAAATACCGCGATCTCCGTAACACTATACGGAATATCTCTTCTAAGATCACTCAGCTGGCTAGTAAAGATGAATTGGAAGAGCGTGTTAAACGCCTTGCTGATGGTTTAAGTGAAGCCCGAACTGAACGCGATAAAGCATTGAAGAAGTCTTCCAAACTGGAGGGACAGCTCAAAGCTATTACTGGGGGCAAGAGTGCTGATGAACTTACTAGAGATAGTCGCAGCCAGTATAATGAAATGCTCGCTACCTATTCTTCTATGATGGGGGCAGTAAATGAACTGAAGGATCTGGTACTGGAACTCGGTAAGTATAGCAGTGAGAACCTGTCCGACTTACTTGACGTTGGCGATAAGCTCTGTGATAAGATTCCGGCTCTTGAAGTTAAGTATGCAAAGACTGTAGCTGAAAAGGAGCTGTATGAGACAAAGCGAAAGAACTTCGTTTCTCAGAAGAATGAGCTGGAGACTCGTTTGGATGAACTACAGGCGAGCTTATTCAGTTTAAGAACACAAGATGTTAAAGAGCTTCAGGAGATTAAGGCTGAGCTTGAACACAAACTGAAGTCTATGGTATATTATGATCCTAACGAATCTAAATACGATAACCTTAGCTTTGAATATGTAAACAGTCTGGCTAATAACTTGAGTATCCTATTCAACATGTCTCAAGTTCTTCTTGAACAGTATGGGGATATCTACGACACGTACTTCTCGAATTACAATAAGTTCGTAGAAGTATTTGATCGTCATGATTCTGTTGTTGTCAGAGCAAATGAGTTGCAGGCAGAAATCGACCGTATTTATACAGAAATTGCTGATAAGGAGCAGTATCGTAGATTACAGTATATTCTGGAGAAGCGACCGAGTAACTGCGTTGATGATAACTGCCCATTTATTGCAAATGCATTGCAGTGGAATACGATCAAACCGGAACTGGAGCATCTTCAGGTTGAATACCAAAAGAAGAAAGAAGAACTTGCAGAGGTCAATAAAGAATTGAACTCTTGGGATCTCTATCGAGGATTTGAACGCGATGTGAGTCAGATCAATGACTTTATGGAACGAATTGGTCATGACGTATATCAGTATACCGATGGCAAGTATGCGGTAGATACTATCGTTAGGGAACTGGCTAAGGGTGATCCAAGTAAGTATAATGCTTGTCAGGATTATCTGAAGACAGTTGCTGCAGTATTGTCTGAGAAGGCAATGTATAACGATATCGTAAATGTTCAGCTTCCGAAGGTCGACGCTGCAATCGAACTTGCAGAGAACTCTCAGCAAAGTAAGGATCGTATTGTTCGTGAGATGACTAGACTGAACGACAAGCTTGTAGATCTTAATGATGATTCGATGTATGCGGATATGTCAATCGTAATCGTAGACGATGTTCAGAAGAGAACTGTTCAGAAGCTTGACAAACTCAAGAGACTTCGTTCTGTTATTAAGGTAGCAGATACAAAGTCCAGAGAGTTTGCAGATCAGGAAAAGGAGTATAACAAAACTGCTGGTGCAGTAGAGGAGATCTCAAATATCAAGAATGATATTGATTCGTATAAAGAGATCATTCGAGAGTGCGATGAAAAGATCAAAGAGTTTGAACCTGCACTGGATAGAACTCGTTATATGCTTCGCCAGCTTGGAATGCTGAAGTTGGAAGAAGCAACCGAGAACCATCGCTTCATGGTTGTAGATATCATGCGTTCTATCATCAGTCCTGGCAAGGGAATCTGGAAGGAAGCTATCGATATCTATATGAGTGAGATTAACCTCATTGCCAATCAGGTGCTGAAGAACACGTTTGGCGGCGATCTCTTACTGGAGCCGTTTGAACTGACAGATAAGAGCTTCTTCATGCCATATATATTCAATGGTAATAGAGGCCCTGATATCTCATTCGCATCTTCTTCTCAGAGAGCTACTGTAGCTACTGCGATTAGCATGGCTATTATCAGCAAGATGGTAGATAAATATTCCACTATCACTCTGGATGAGTTTGACGCAACGCTGTCTCCTGCTAATAAGGAGATCATTACTGAGGTTCTTGTTAACTCGATGAGATTGCTCGGTATCGGAACAGCTTACGTCATCACGCATAATCCAGAGAACTACGAGAAAGCTGCAGTGGATGTAGGTTATATCGTATTCCCTGGTGGTAAGCTGTCTGGCAAGAAGAATAAAGATTATGTGGAGGTGTCATAATGAAGCATATCATTACCATTGAGCAGGAAGATCTCGAAGATGGTAAAGTTGCGACCACTATCAAGATCACTGGTAATCCGGATCCGGTTCTTGCAATCGAGAATCTGAAAGCGTACTTTGATCTGTGCGGAAAATAAAATTGGGAGGGCATTTAGCCCTCCCTCTTTTTTATTCAAACACCAAGGTAACAAACTTACCGTGATACTTAATATCAACCGGATACTCCGTTTCACCACTAAAGGTGTATGAAGTCTCCGCTTCTTTTTTGATTTTCTTTGCAAGCTTATCAGTAGACATCAAGAGTGTAATGCTATCAGCTTCATCGCTCATTGTTGCACTAACAAGCTCAGTGGAATCAAGATCGAACGGCTTGATAATTGTATATGCTCCATATACATACGGATAGGAGTGAAACAAATTATCAATGTCATCAACACTAACTTCTCCGGTAAAGAACTTCACCAAAAAGTCAGATCTGGTGATCTTAGGACGCACTGGCTATTCACCTTCTTTTATTCTTATTACCGGTTAGTTCAGACTCAAGCATTTCTTTCTGTTGCCTCATGGCAATTTCTTTCTGCTTCGGAGCCAGGAAGTTTGCATAAGCGAATAGATCACGCAGGGGAATCTGTCCAACCTCCTCATATGTATACATTTCCTTCATAACGGTAAACATATTGTACTGAAGATCTCGATAATTGTTCAGATTCTCTACAATGCTCTTATGCCACTCTTTTATTTCTTCTTGGTGTTCTCCTTCTCGGCCTGAGTAACCATGGAATGGAAAAAAACCAGTTCTTCCACGCTATCCAGTTCGATGGACTTAATAACTTCCTTACAATGCGGGCACTCTACATCGGATACGCCAATCTTCGGAGTGATGATCATATCGGTCAGAGTTTTGATCGCATCCATAACCTGAGAATACTCGTCGAGGTTCATTAGCTGCAGTGCCTTGAATGTCTGATATACGTTAGCCGCCTTCAGACCATTCGGAAGAGAGATCTTCTTGATATACAGCAGGTTATTGGAGAGACGTGCCAGCGGAGCAGCCTCGATCGGCTTCAGCGTCTGGATATAGTGATTCAGAGCATTCAGCATTACTACTTCGTCATAGTAAGAAGAATGACCTACAGTAACCTCGAAGCCAGAGTCAAAAGACAGCTTAACTTCCTTAGCCATCAGGGAGTTGTCAGAAGCGTTCTTTGCAGAACGGATACGCTGAATTCGTTCTTCCATCTTATCGGCATTCAGGAGCATCTCTGCCGGATTCGTCTTAACCTTGAAGGTATGGTTACACTTCTCACAAGTATGCGGGAATACAATCTCTTCCAGAGTTGCACATACATAGCCGTAAGACATCATGCGATAATCGGCATTGTGAATCAGGTTCTTCAGCTCATTCGGATTAACCTTCGGCTCTGCACCAACACAAGCCTTCATGATAGTCTTCATGCGGTTCATTGCATACTCAGCAGCACTGATATTCTGATCAGAGCTATCGTAGAACATAACCAGATCATTCGAACCGGTACCAACCATATCGACGAAGAAGCCAGAGTTAATCAGCGGAACACGAACAGTGCGGAAGTTCTTAGCCTTGAACTTGTTAACGCTGTTGATGAATGCCTGATCTGCCAGAGACTTAGACTCGAATCTACCAGTAGAGATGATCTCAGTCTTCATATGGCGATCACGAACAACAGATACAAGATCCTTCGGACCATTGCTGAACTTTACCGTAGGAGCAGTACCGAGTACATTAAGAACTGCATCTGCGTTAGAACGATCCTCGTCGTCATCTACATCCGGGGTAGAAGTCTTTTCATTGATCTCCTTTACCTCGTCTTCATCCTCGCCAAAGTCCGGGACAAAGTCCTCATCCGGAACGATGGTGTAGTCAGGGTCACCAGAAGAACGACGAAGTTCATCCTGGCTCACCTTGCGGGCCTCTTCGACATCAGAAGTCTCAGAGGTCGCACCATGAGAAGCCTTCTGATATGCTTCAGTGCCAAGCTCATCCAGTCGAGCAATACGAGCATCCTCTTCCGCAAGACCGTCATCCAGAGTCTTCATCATGTCGTCATAACCATGATTAACGTTCTGCTTGACCTTCTCCAAAGCTTCGCGCTCTGCGTCCTCTGCAGTGATCGGAATTGCATTCTCAAAGTCTTCCTTAGAAACCGCCATAATAGTAGCAGACTCATTGTCTTCATCAATAGTAGCAACCGGCTTATGACCAGCCATAAAGTTATCTACCTGAGACTGAGCAGCGAATGCCATAGCAGTAGGCTCATTCGGCTCATTCGCAGCGCTATTAAGCAGACTGCCGAGATTGTGCTTCTGTTCCATTTATTATATCATCCTTTCATTTACTGGAGCAATACGTCCAGCGTATCATCTCTATATCCAACAAACGCATTATAAGATGCGCTGTTAGTTGTAACGGTAAACGTAATATTCCACCGATCATCGATAAACTGTACAAGGACAGAGCTGATATTCAGATCGGTGTACTTATTAAACTGGTTTGCGATCTTGGTTTCGTATTCAACATCTCGCTGATTCTGAATACCGGTTTTAAATCGCATCTTTGCAATATCAAGACCCATCTCAGGATTGTACGGATCTGTACCAGGAATCATATTGAACAGCATGTTGATAATACCAAGATAGTAATGAAGTCCGGTTGCCAGTGTAGCATTACCGGAGAAGTCAGAACGGAATGTAATATCCTTAGTGGCCATCGTATCACCCCTTATTAGGCCCTTTGTAATATGATGTCGTTGAGTTTAAATTTCCATTTCCGTATTTACTCACATATAGAGATCTATATTATAGTAGTAGAAAGAAAGAACAGTATGGTATTACATACTGTTTAAAACAACAATTGCTACGGTGTGGTAAAATAAAGAGCCGTAGCACGATTAAAAGGAGAATGTTATTATGAAGGCAAACAAGTATGGTACCGTAAACATCAATGGTAACGTATTCAAGTTCAATAAGACATCCAACCGTCCGGGTGCGGAAGCCGCTCACATTGAGCACACTGCACAAATTCTTGCTACTTATAAGGTGGTAAACCATGTTGTACAGCTCACCAAGGAATTCACCTTCGGCGAGTTCGTCGAGTATTCGCTCGACGTAGTTACCGACTGGACAACGGAAGGCCGTTGGGCCTACGCTAGAAGCTGCCACCGTCTGACAGCGGCTACCGACATCAACAAGATCGTTGAGTACGTTCACGATCTCCTTGATCAGGAGAAGGAGTTCGGCAAGAAATTGCTGAAACTCGTCTAAAAAAGAAAAGGAAGCTTAACCGCTTCCTTTTTTGTACTCTCGGGACATTTTAATAACAATAGTTATTTCTGGAGGTGTATGCATTGATTGAATGTAAGATTACCACCTGTTTATATAATGAGCGTGGTGTATGCCACATGTACAATGAGGAGCGTACTGACAAGCAGCGCACAATTGAGTTCTACGAAAAGTGGAACCCAAAGCGTCTCGCGCCTGCTCCTAAGTCGGCAACCAGACAGGAAGGTGATATGTTTTGAAGTGCCCGTATTGTAAGAAGTATTTCTCCACAAAGAAACCCTGCATTGAGCATATGCAGAAGTATCATCAGAATGAACTAGATGCTGATGAGATGGATGCATATCAGTCGCTGTACTTTAGTACGCATGGTACAATCCATGGCAAATGTCAGTGTGGATGTGGCAGAGATACGGAATGGAACTATAAGACTGGCAAGCCTTATAAAGTATCTACTGATCCCGGTTGTAAGAAACGAATTGCTGCAACTGCAGACGCTCGTAATGTTGCAGTCTATGGTAAACCGAAGCTATTGGATGATATGAATCGCCAGAAGGAGATGCTGAAGCATCGCCATATCTCTGGTATGTATAAGTTCCATGATGGTGGCGAGGTTGACTATGTTGCGAAGCTGGAGCAGAATTTTTTGTGGTTCTGCGATAACATGCTGGAGTTTACTTCTAATATGATTCTCTCTGCGGATCAGCATAATATCGAGATTCAGTATTTCGATGAACAAGACCAAGTTACCAGAACTTATATCCCCGACTTCTATCTGCCGGACTACAATGCACTTGTGGAAATCAAGAGCTCTAATAGCAATCCGGCTTATAGAGAAGAGACCGCATATAAAGAGAAGTATAAAGATGCAGCAGCAAAGAATCAGACACAGTACAATTACATCAAGATTATGGATGCAAAGTATGGACCGTTTATTGAGTTCCTTGCAAAGATAGTCGATGATGGTAAGACAACGAAACGCAAAGTTCAGAAGACCGTTGATTATATTATTACCGAGACGGCGTGTTTAGCAGACGATATAATCATGAATGAAACAAACTTCCCTGGGTTACATGTAGCTGTTATGGTAGATAAAATCTTCCATAAAGCAATCGGAATGTGTGTTTCTGAGTCTGGGCTATTTAACAAATTATACGTTGCCGAACCTCAGGGGCTTACTGAAACGACGCTGAGGGATAGCCGATTCGACAACTGTGATATCGACCTGTATCAGTATGCTGGCGCAAAACAGAAGGGTAACGATATCATCAAGAGTGTTATTGGTTTATACGAGTCTGCAACCGAAGTTCCTGGAATGCCGTTGCTGGAATCTGTATTTGAAGATCACGGTGTTCAGTACAACTTTGATAACGTTCTTACAACCAATAGCCATCGTAGCGATTTTATCTATATCGGACGACTTCATGCAAGAGGAGGTGAACGATAATGTCTGTTGAATATGACCAGAGTATGAATCCTTCGGTTACTAGCATCAATAACAAACTCACGGTTGTTATACCGATTGAACAGAAGGATTTCTCTCTGTTTAACGATGCGCCGAAGATTGATGAGGAACCTGTTGACACCGAAGAAAGCGTTCTGGAGGATACTTCTTATTCTCCGAGCATTGGCGATATGAGTAGTCCGATTACTTCTGCCCCACCCAGCGTTGATAAGGATGAAGAAGATCATATCGATGACTTCGATCCGGAGTATATTGAGCCGTTTGGTGATGATGAAGTTGATGGCGTGGAAGTCTTTGATAAGAACTTCTATGACGTTGTATTCGGAACTCCTGATACCAAGACAGGTTTAATGGAGGCTACAGTAACTCATAAACCGAACTTTCCGGTATGGGGTATTACAAACGAGAAGGATGAAAAGAAGAAAACAAAGTTGGATATTATTAAGTCGCATCTTAATATGAATAGTGTACTTTATAATAACTTAATATATTCTTCTGAAGATTTTTTGACTAAGCTGAAAGCGGTTGAATCAAACGAGAAGCTTGCCGTATTAGTGAAGAACTTCTTCCCATCTTTTAAGATTCACAACTATGTATCTAGATCTGCCAGCACCATTGGCGGCTTGTACGAAGCTGGGCTGGAACTGGAAAAGCTAATGTATGATTACATCACTAAAAAGTCTGATGGATCTGAACTAAAGAAGGTTATCGACTCTAACTATAGAACCGAGGTCAACTGGTATAAGACTGCGGATACTCGTGTTGATCATATTGTGCTTGGCTTTGTGTGTAACTACGTTATCCGTAAGCTTATGGTCGACGATAAGGTATGGTTCATGGAAGATGACGCTAACGTCTGGATTGACTATCTAGTAGCAAACTGGAGACAGCGTATCGAAGAACTCTATACCAATACACAGTGCTATAAGCCGTACACTCCTATATATCTGAGAGCAATTCAGGATATGCACGACCTCTGGTGGGATCCATTAGATGATCCACATGATCCAGATGCTGTTGCAACTGCACAGCTCAGTTTCATCAACGCTGTTGGTCTTGATTCCTACGGCCGAATCGAAGAAGCGACTGCCGGAGAGATGGTTAGTAAGGAAGACCTTGCGCTGTGGTTGAAAGACGAACTGGATGATGAGGCATTGCGGGAATACTATCTGCTTCCGGATGAGAACAAGTATCTCATCTTTGGTCCTAGCAGCGTCAAATACGCGATGGATTACATTACGAAAGTTGATGCAGAAGACAGAAACGAGTACGCAAAAAACTTGAACAGACTGTATCACTTCTTCGGGTGTAAAAGTAAGTTCAAGATCAGCGTTGATCATCCTTATGCGAAGTATATTAACTGCGGTTATAAGATTGATCCGGAAGATGTTATCGTAAACATCATCGAGGGCGTCGTAGAAGACAAAAGCTATGAAGGCGTTCATAATGCTGCAGTGCCTGAAAGATATCGTATCGTTGATATGTATTATCAGGATGGAAGAGACACCGTAAAAGATCTTGATCCAGACCACAAGAAGGGTAAACTCGAACTTAATATTAATGGTAGTAAGTCTAATAAGGACGAAACTGCCGAGTCTAAAGACATTGATCGGGATGCCGAATTGCTGAATGATCTCATCTTTGATTTTGATGATGTAGATCTTGTTGGTAAATTGGGTCGACCGGATGATAAACCCGACGATGATGTCGTATTAGAGAAATAGTTTCATATAAATGAGAGGGGCAATTAAGCCCCTCTCATTTTTCTGTAATTACGTATGTTAGGATCCATATATTATAGTAGTAGAGAGGACACAATGGGGTGTTCTTACTTATACATTTGCTACGGATGATAAATAAAAAAGTCGTAGTGACAAACATCTAGGAGGATGAAAAATATGAAAGCAAATCTGCGCTCCAGGCAGCAATTGAATCTAAGCTCAACCGCATGCCGGTTGATAGGCTGGTAGAGAAGCTCAGCACGGACACGGGCATGTTCCTCTATATCCCTAAGGAGGAAATCAATCCAACGTTGATGTCGACCGAATGGTGCCGTGTTGACGAAGCGGCTGATTACAGCTTCGAAACCAGCGATGGTGTAGTGGTCAACGTTACGAGCATCTACGTGCTGCGCACCGAGGTTAAGGTGACAGTGTATCTCAGCCTCGCCAAGTAAGAAAAGAAAGGAAGCTTAACCGCTTCCTTTTTTGTACTCTCGGGACATTTTAATAACTTAGAATAGGAGGATGATTACTGTGTCTGACAATTACTCTCCAAGAGAAGCCGGTGTAGAAGTCAATAGCTTCATGCATCGATATTATAGAGAATTAGCAAAAACTGACGAATACAAAGATGTTGCAGTATCGGAAGGAACTACATCACTAAGCGATCGTCGAAAACTGGCTAAGGAGCGAAACGTTCCAATTTTTATCTGCCTGTTTCATTTTTCTTCAGTGCTGTCAACTTTAATTGCTGCAGTAACGCATGATGAATATACTCACAGTGCAATCAGTTTCGATACGTCTCTAACAGATATGTACTCGTTTGGTAAGTTTTATCCGAACAACCCAGTTATTGGAAGCTTCGTTCATGAGTCTTTGTTTGGGCCTACCTACAATCAGGTTACGAAACATGCTGTATATGTAGTATTCGTTACACCAGAAGAAAAGAAGATCATTAAAGATCGCCTTGATTGGTTCATTGCAAATAAGGGCAAGATGCGTTACAACTATGAAGGACTGTTACATTCACTTCTCCATATTCCGGAAGATGATACTGTAACAAAGTATGCGTATCTTTGCAGCGAGTTTGTAGCGTCTATTCTGAAGTCTACTGGACGTGACTTTATCGACACCCCTGCAAATCTCGTAAAACCAAATGATTTCCAAGGCTATAAGTGGACATACTATCTCGGTTCTGGTGAGAAGCGTTCCTATGATCAGAAAGCTGTAGACAAGAGACTTGCAGAAATCATGAAACGACGTAATGCTGGTGATGAAGCATATCTAGAATCGGTGAATCCGAAGACTGAACTGTATCCGGTGTATGTGCAATTATTTTCATCAAAGCTTCCGGTTGGTAAATTGATCAGAGCTGCGACCAAATCTGATTACTCGCATGCTACAATCGCACTTGATCCCAGCATGAACAATATGTATAGCTTCGCAGCTTTACCTTATACAAAGGGAATTCTAGGCGGTGACGTTAGTATTGGTCGGGAATCTATCTGGAGCCCATGGTACCAGTGCTGCCAGTTCTTCACAGTGTTGGTAACGTTTATTGATAAGGAGGGTAGAGATGCTATCCAGAACAAAATCGATTACTTCATTGAGCATCATGAGGAGTTCGACTACAACACCATCGGTTGCGTAGAATATTTCTTCGGACAAAAGAACTTCAATAATGATGAACGAGCTAAAACGAAATGGTTCTGCAGTGAATTCGTTGCAGCTTGTTTGGATACTGGTGGTGTAGAGGGGTATAGGAACATCTACATGTCTCCGGGTGATCTTGCTAAGACTCCGAATATGATCGAGATTGGAACCTATACACTTGACAGTTTCGATGAGAAGGATGTCATCAAGAAGACCAAAATTGCAGAGAAGCAGTTCCGTAGAGATATGACTCTGAATGAGGCATTTACTGTCTATCCAGATAGCGAGGAACTAAACGAGACCGCATTCGATTTCTTTAAGAAGATCCCAAGAACCAGTGCGCAGAAAGAAGCAGTCCATAAGTCTAGAATCACGGCTTTCATCGATTGGAAAGAGCTTGCTGATGAGTTCTCTAAACTGTTTCCGAAGACAAAACCGGAGCTCAGATTCAATTTGATCGAACTGATTGTAAATAAAAAGGTTCGAGTCGCCGATGTTACCGAAAAGAATGTTACAAATGTAATCGTCAAAGAAATGCAAAATATTCGGAATAAGATCAGACACGGGTTTATTCGTATTATCGATTCCGTTAGATCACTGATCACATTTCGCGATGGCACGAAGGATATCAACATTCAATATCCGGATCTTAATGTGATACAAGATCAAAGTTCTGATCAGGAACTAGTGTTCGAGTCTACACTGAACGAATATATTCATACAAGTCAGATTGAAGATCCAGATGAGCGCAAAGCAATGATGAAGAAATACGGTCTTCGTCCGGCTGGCTATGGTCAGGATACTCGTAAAGAGGACGAAGAGAGGATGAAGAAGTCCCGCGAATGGGAGAAGAAGATTCCACTTCGTCAAAGAAAGAAGATCTATCGTGAAGACGGTGAAGGTCTTGTTCCTGGTCATGAAGAAGTTGGAGATCCGGATGATGTTCTTCCGATTGAAGAATCGTATATTTTCAATAAAAAGCTCCTTACAATAAACGAAGACAAGTGGGGTAAGGGAACTCACAACATTCTCTTTATTACCGGTCTTTCGGGTTCTGGTAAAAGTACACTATCTGCAGAATTCGAACAAGCAGGAAAAGCTGAAATGTTCGATATCGATGGAATCGAACAGGGCTATGACACTACAGAAAAAACCAAAATACTTACAGAATATAGCGAACAAAACAAAGACTTTGCTGAATTCTATAATCTTGTAGCTAACCCGAACAAATACAGCAACAAAAGTGTTGATAAATTTCGCAAAGAAGTATTTGCGAAATACCACACTAAATACGAAGGTTGGCTTCGTGATATAATCAAATTGCTCCACAAACACAGCGATACGTTGTATACTGTGAATGGCGTACAGTTGTTTGAAGTTATGAATCCAGAAGATTTTAAAGGCGAGCCTGTTGCTATAGTTGGAACCTCTGTCGTGAACTCAATATTACGCAGAATGCGGCGCAACAGTATTGACGCTGGACACGGCGGGAAGATCCAGTGGAAAAAGGAATTTGAAAATGAATTTTTCCAGATGCTTGCTTGGTATTTTGACGATGAAAAACAACTCAGAAAGTTTAAAAAGGGACTAAAAGAGTCAGTAGAACCGAATCATCGTATTGCGCTACCGAAAGAACCTAAACCGACTTCTAATGGCTGGTATGGCGATAACCATGTCTGGAATTCTTTGGTTGTCAGAGGTCGAAATCGTTATCGCGAGAGAGTTGAAGTTCTTATCCATAGAGACGATAATGTTCTTCTTAGAATAAAACCCAATGGGGCATATGCACTTCCAGGTGGAAGTAGTGAACCGACTCATTCGTTAAAAGACCAGGCAATTAAAGAGTGCCAGGAAGAAGTACATATTACACCAAAAGATCTTATTTATTACGGCTCATATGTTAAACCGTACATGAATAGTTCAGATTACGATTGGTATATTTGTCACTATTTTGTAGGCAAATACGACAAGCCGTACGCCGGAAAGGTCCGTAAAGAAGACCAGGACGACAAAATGCTGAAGGAGTCCAAATGGTATCCATTAAGCGAAGTAGATACGCTGTTGTCGGATGAGCATTTGAATGCACTGCATGACTACTGGAGTAGGACGCTTACTGAAACCGCAGTATCTGATGATACTAAAGGAACTGATCAAGACTTCCACAATGTGGGCAAGGCCGCTGGCTGGTACAAGGGATGGACCGCAGATGGTTGTCAGTTTGATCTCGAAGGCGTGGCCCAGGATAATGATGCACCCGACTCCAGTGCGAATGGGGCATATCGAGTAGAAGCTCCTGTAGATTCTCAGGATGAACCGTGGCTTGGTACAGTTCATAATCTGAACAATCCGGATAAGTCGGTAAATGAATCTACAAGCGGTCTTCCTGATAAGGTTCTCGCAGATCCTACTAATCCAACCATGGTTGATAAGTATCGTAAGCTTGGCTACGAGTTTGATCCGAGTCGCGGAACGATTCGTGGTCGTGCTCAGTATATGTACTATGGTGTCAAGATCAATGAGCCTGCAGAAGAACCGAAGTTTACAATCGATATTGATCAGTCTGGTAAGGGTGTTTGTACTGACGCAGTAATAAAGAAACTCAAAGCTTTCATTGAGTCGAGGCTTAATCAGGTTAGCACTGATAACCCGGAAGGCAACGCTAATATTGCAAAAGAGCTTCTGTACGCAGTAGATCTTATCGAAACCTATCTGATCAATAACGTAGATAAACGTTCCGTGTACTATTGTGAACTGATCAATCTGAGAACTCTTGCTATTGACTTTGTAGCCAAGGTGACCGAAACGGATGCTTCTATTGCACAAGACTATGAACGTTTAAAGCCTGGCTGGCATACTGTTACTGATGGTAAACTTACCACGTTGTTGTAAAAGATAACATTAGTAACATTTCAATAGCACGCAGAGTCGCTGGCTGTGTGCTATCTGGTACATTCCTATTCGTTTTCTCATTGCATTTGCTGAGTAGTCTCCACGGGCTACTCAGCATTATTTTCCTCAAAGCTATTTTGTCTATATATTATACTAGCGAGGAAACTCAAAATATATAGATAGGAGGGAATAAGAATGCTTTACGGATGTAATGATTTTATTAGTGAGATTTGTTTAGCTCTCGGTCTCGATGCTGACGGTGATACTTTCACCGCAACAAACACGGCAAACACTATATGCGTAACAGTATATGTGAATGCAAAGTATGATAAAATCAAGGTAATCGAAAACAATACTAAATTAGGAGGAATATAAAAATGAAGTTGAAAGAATTGGTACAGCCGGAAAAGTTACTGTACAAGTTTGAGCCGGGATCTGGGGACGCATTCAACAGATCTCTGACAGTTAGAATCCATGAGCTTGTTGCACAGCTTACCGGAAAGAATGCAACGAATGATCTGGGATTCCTTGGATGCTGTGCTGTTGCAAATACATCCGATATGAATCCGGAGATCTGGGTGGACTTTCAGTTCAAGAAGGCTACTACGGCGGTTCATGACAAGTTCTCCGGTAAGGCTGAATATCATCCGAAGGATGAGCTGAAGAAACTGGAGAATTATCTGTATGCCGGACCGTTGAATAAGAACGTGAAGGTAATCATGCGCGATATCCCGGAGGTTAATGCTCGTGGCGAAGTGACTAACGTTAAGAAGAACGTTGGCGTACTTCGTATCTATGCAAGCCTCCCGATCTGCTGTGCACTGATTACGAACACCAATATCCTGGAACCGAGCTTCCTGGTTCGATTCCAGCTTGCTGAGACTAGCAATTCTCTGATGAATGAGTATGTAGCACCGGAGCTGGTAGATTCCTATCTTCCGATCAATATCAGTGTTACTACTCTCCATGGCGCAGATGAGTTTGATCCGGATAACGTATTAACTGCAATTAAGGAAATGAATAAGAACCTGATTGCAATTCCGTATGCCGGTAAGAAGAAGCAGCCTGCTCAGAGGCGTGATCGCAGAGAAGATAAGCGTGATGATCGTCGTAAGGATGATAAGAAGTCTTCTAAGCATGAAGAACACGACTCTAAGCCGGTACAGAAGAAGCGTAAAGGACGTGGAGGTCTCTAATGGCTAAGAATAGCAAAGACTCCGTAACTGGAGAGGTTAAGGAAGTATTTGGCGTGCTGTCTGATAATGGGACAGCACGCAAGATATTTGGTATGGTGGCATGGAATGACAGACCGGCAAAGGCTGAAATCCGCACCATTGTAAAAACTAGGGACGGCGACGAGATTATCGGTAAGGGTATTGCTCTTTCTGATGAAGAGCTCGAAGCTCTCGTAACCGCCTATAAGAAAAAGAAGAAACATGACGATGCTAACAAGCCAGTCGACTTTAATGATATCTTTGGAGCTGCTCCGGATATCGTTAACAAACGTGAGCATGGTCAAGTAACCAAAGATGGCTTCGTAGTTCTGCAGGAAACTGGGGAACTTGCCGAGAAGGCTAAGAAGTACAAGAAGTAATCACGTGGAGGAATGTACAAATGGAAGACAAGAAGCGAATTGAAGATTCGAAGTTTGAGGATTTTCTCTTACAGAGAAACGAGAAGATCGACAACCTGGCATATGAGCTTCTCTGCGAACTTGCTGGTAAGAGACTTGAGTGGAACATGTATCAGATTGCTGAAGTGTGGGGAGCTGCACATCATGTTTTGGAAGAAGCAAGGATTCCGTATTGTCACCCATACTGGTGGTCTAATGACGTCAGTGAAGAAATCCCCTGCATTACTGATCCGACTTGTAAGTGCGAAAAGTGCGTAGAATAAGAAACCGATAATGCTGATATCTATGACTATATATTATAGTAGTAGAGAATCAGAACGGTATAAAGATTCTCAAATAAAAATAACAAGGGGTTATAAAAAAATGAACGAGCTATTTAGTTGGTATTTGGCCATGGACATGGAGAGTCAGGGTGTGGTGACCCTGACTCTCGTCATGGTGTCGATCGCAGTGATCGGCACCGCGATGAGACTTATCCAGGCGTACCCTGGATATCGCAAACATGTCGCAGCAGAAAAAGCTGTTGCGACAATGGAGAGGCAGCAGCGCGATGCTGCTGTCAAGAAGGCAGCTGAACTGAAGGCTGCTTTCGCTGCATATGCAGCGTCTGCCGATAAGGCCGCTAGAATGTCTGACATTATCCGTCAGACAGCAAAACTTTAAGAAGAAGAGCGGGCTGTGGTGGGCCCGCTCTCTTTTTTCTTCGAACTTAGTTTTTCGTTGACAATCAAATAGAGGTGATTATTATGCCTAACTTGTCTATGGTGCCATTATTAATTAATTCTGCACGAATCAAGTATGCAGTATTGGATAATTTATTTAGTAAAGTCAATATTCCAAATTCAGAAATAAACTTCTATATGGACGGGTATTATATCTTCCATAAACTTTACAAGTCCGATTATCTGGTTGATATATACAAGACTGATATCGACCAGTTCATCAAGGATGCTGTAGTTGCAGTATTAAATACTGTTGCGCATTATAGAAGATACTTTGCAACCAGAATGCATAAGTCGAATCGAATCTTCATTGTATTCAACCGAAAGAAACCTTCATATCAATCTATTTTGATAAAGGATTATGGTCGTCGGTATTACGAGAAGCTTTATCCGACGCACTTCCAGTATGGTGCAATCAATATGATCATTGAACAAGCACTTGGTTTATTGGAGAATATTTGTCAGTATATCGACGATGTATTCATTGTAGATAACCGTAAAGTAGAGGATCATGTTGCAGTAGCTTTCCTGGAAAAGCAGTATGTAACCGGGTTCAATATCTACTATACGAGGAATGAATTGATGTCGGTAAATCTGGATAATAAGTCAATGATTCTATATCCGAAGCGTGATGAAAGCTATCTTCTTACAGTAGAAAACTACTTCCAAAACTTTTTTGGTAAGGTGAAATATAAACCGGCGTTTATGACTGCTGAATATGCAGCATATTATTTTGCTTTATCAGGGGTAAAATCGAAATCAATTCCAGGAACCTGCGTAAATGGGGCAGTTAAGGGAGCTAAGATTATAGATTCCATGATTGAGGATGATACTATTGATATTCATACGTCGATTAATGGATTTGTGTATATGCTGCCGAAATATTTGGGTAGGGAACTGACTACCGAAGAGACAAAATCTGTAACGTCACTATACAAAGCAATTAATATCAGAGCAAATCTGGCAGCTATGTCAAGCGCTAGTAAAACACGCATGCTAAACAGTCTGGTTAATCTATATGACCAAACTGGGCTGGAGGAATTGAATAACATGCTGGATAGTGATGATGTTTTAAACCTTACCGATTTGAATATGAATAAGGTTAAGATTCCTAAATCATATTGGAATTGGGACGATACAGATTGGGGGCAGTTTTAACAATGTATTCCATCCTGGCTATTAAACCGCAAGATACAATTAATTATGACAGAAAGTCTGTACACACATCTCTGGTTGATTTGCGAAATTGGCTTAAAGCAAGCAACAACGATTTTCATAGCATTCGATATATCGACTATATTGGATTAGAAACCTATGGCAAAGATTCGAAAGATATTGCTCAGGGTCTGTGCAGGATATTTGAACCAGAAGATGAGATCTATGTCTATATCGCCGTAACAGATGACTGGCGTAGAGATGATGTAATAGATATTCTGAAGAATCGTTGTGAACGCGTTGTTCAAGTTAAAGTAGAATGGGTTGGTGTTAGATAATGGCGAATACTGTAACCCCCACCGTGATTTATCGGCATCGATATATTATTACGGATGTAACGATGACCGCTGGTAAAGCGTATATAATAGACCCTGATCATATCGGTTCAATCCAGTTCCAATATGATTATCTAAATCGCAGACTTCCAGTAATCAAGCTTAGTGTGTCACTCACAGAAGCTGAAGCAAAAGCTTTATATGATAATTTGGATACCGCAAAGATCTCTATTGAAATCCTCGATAAGTATTTGGATTCTAACGACGACGTAATCAATTCCAAAATATTTGTACATGATACATTTGATATCATCCCAGCAACAGGTGCTGACGAGTATACTGGAGATGCAGCAAGTGAGTTTGATACTTTAGACCCGTTATACAACATCATGTCTCTATATCTTGTAAAGAATGAACGCATTCAATGGCTTGATAAAGAGATTGCAACAATCTTTAGTAAGACTGATAAAGCGGGCGCACTGGTATCGTTATTTAGTATGAGAGGAATCCCGTCTAAAACCTGCATCATCACTCCACCTAAAACGAATAGCACAATCGATAGACTTGTGCTGCCTTTGGGTAATCTAGTAGAGAATGTAGATACGATCAATAAGCAGTATGGACTATGGCCGTCTTCTGCAGTAATCTTTGATGATTACACATATATCTACTGCATCGATAGGAACAACCCGAATATTATACTCCCAAGGGCTACTGACTATGATACTGTCGTGTTTATGGTACCAAGCAGTGATAACGAAAATCTTGTTGCGACAGGAAGTAGCGATGATAGTAAAAACCGTTGTCACTATGTAAACCTTCCGATATCTCCAAGCATCGAAGATAATTCGAATACTACAACCAAAACAGAATTCGGCACGATTGCCAGCATCGATTCAAACGGCACAGTAGTAAAAACAACCGTAGATGAAAATAGTCCTAAAATGAAATTCGTTAGGTCTAGAAACGATCTAACCGTATCACAGTACCTGAATGATCGAATTAGTAGTCCAATTACGGTGAATCTGGTAGTAACAGATGAATCCGCTAGTATATTCAAACCGTATAAGATTTATCGTTTCAAAGTAGAGGAAACGAACTCTATGTATGAAACGCTGAACAGTAAAGTGTTTAGATTGGCATTTGTATCCACAACACTAAAAAAGAAATCGGATTATTTTGAACCGTACACTGTTGTTAATCTATCCGTAGTTGATAGTTAAGTCGAGAATATATTATAGTCATGAGACCGAAAAATACACGGTCTTGGAGTTACCTACGGATCAGTGGTGCAGACCCGTATGGAGGGAATAAAGATAATCTCAGTGGTGGAGATTTCGGATGTTTAAATTAACAGGAGACTGTTATAAATAATACTTCTCAATTAAATCCAAAACACATTATCGAACCTCTTTACGGGAAAGCAATCACTGTGTTTGTAGGTAGCCCCGAAAGGGGCATTCGCTCCTTTCTTGTCCACGATAGCAAAAATAGGCCCCGGGAAATGAATCCCGGGGCTCTTTTATTTCAAACCAGTTCTGTCCATAGCAGAGTACTTCACAGGATCTGCAACCTGGCTTCCACCAAATGTCGCCGATAGTTTCAGAAGCTCTGCAATAACCTGAGAATCATTCTGGATCTTCTCTCTGCAGCAATCGATCTTCTCGGTAAATGCAACCTTATAGATCTGAATATAAGAATTGAGCAATCTGTTTTTCTGAAGAGCAATCTTAGTATCAGTAATTGGTTCTTCATGAATTGTTACAGAAGCATCTCTGAAATTCGGATTACCTGGATTTCTCTTAGTAGACTTGATTGCATAGATCTCATCAATCTCATGCTTCAGCATCTTATAGTAGTTTGTAATCTGGGCTTTCAGCTGTCTTGCTTTTTTGTATTCCTTGACGGTATTCTCCATGTCTTTATAGAACTCATTCAGATTACCGGCAGATAAAGTTTTGGTAGTCTTACCACCACATACTGCCGTATGAGTTTTATTACGAACAGAATACTCAAGATCGTCCGGATCAATCTTATCACCGATTACAGCTTGACCAAACTCAACAATCTTCTTGTCTACATATTCAGCAAGTGTAATAGAACCAGGCTGCTCCTGCGCTTTTACGTTCTTCATGATCTTTACAATCTCATTGGTGTCAAATACAGACTGGCGTACATCCTTAGGATATTCATATAGACCTTCGTAAGAATAAGTCTCATAATGAATCGGGATACTTCTCGATTTCATTTTACTAATAATGATATCCTTGTACTTACCTGCAATGCGAACATCGTTTACAATAAAAGCGTGAAACGATTTCAGAAACACCGCTACAGCCTTGTTAAGAGCATCATATACAAATTGCAGCACTGATGTAAGAAGGGACTTCGTATACTTCTGTGCAGTATCATAAACGATTGGATCAGAAGCCCCTTCATTCATTGCAAAAAAGCATTCCTGAATAACTTCTGCATCGTACATCATTTTATCAGTCGGATCGTCACAAGTAATATTTATAAAAGCCACCATAGCTTATTCACCTCCATAAACTAGGGAAACCCCTTATATTCACATGTTCCGGAACAAAAAAGGAGGGCGCTAGGCCCTCCCGCTTTTATGCAGCGATATTTGCGAAGTCAATAATGGTTCGCATATATTCACCGCATCGATTGGTTACGCACTTTACATGCGCAGACTGAACGGTATTGTACATACCATTCTTATGGTTCAGAATATTAGACACTTCTGTTACATAGCGATGTGCTCTCGCAGAATCGGTCGGTGCAGAAAGCTTGAGCACCTGCAGGTGCTTCTCAGCTTCTGTGTATTCACCAACAATTCGACGATACTTAATCGCAATGTTCTCCAACAGAGCCGGAGTGGTTTCAATCGTTTGAAGCATATCTTCAATCAGTCGAACCGATACCGGAATATTCTGTTTGGTATCGCCGCCTGCGCGATGAACAATGTCACGCTCATTCGGCTTCGTTCCAGATACCTGGAAGATTCTAGAATACTGAGACGCTACGTGATTATCGTAGTTCTTCTCAATATCAAGATCGAAGTTACCAGAATCAATACCATTTTGAACGGTATCAATCAGGTTTCTCGGGGTGATCGGAACTTCAGTACCATTTACACGGAGCTGAAGAGAATCGATCATCTCTAGTTTATTGGGAAGAGACTCAAGGTACATATCGTCCCACTTGTTCATGTAAAGAGTCTCGTCATACTGTGCACGTGCAGCCTTCGCTTTTGCTGCAGTAATTACACGAGTATCCATCTTACCAACCATATAGTCGTTGGTAACCTTGGAGGGACGATTAGCGGCCTGTGTAAAGAAGTTCTTTACAGAACGTCCTACAGTGACGCAGAGATTCTTAATACCATTGTAAATCTTTACAACAATATTCTTGATTGCAGTGACAGTTTTCTTAACGACGCTCACTACTGCGTCGGTGAATGCATTCTCATCCAGCGTTACACCCTCAAGGCATTCATTGGGGATAGCTGCGATATTGCTCTCTACCAGAGCTTTAACCTTACCGATCGTGATCATAAAGTGACCACTCCTTTATATATAAAAGTACAGAGCTATTTCTAGCTCCGTCTACTCCTATAATATATAGACGGTTTTATTTCTTGTGTAGAGAGTAGATAACCCCTCTCCATTACGGAGAGGGGTATCCATTTATTTTTAGGAGGTTATGATAAATCCGGAATTAGTCCTTCTTATCTTTCTTTTCCTTCCATACGCCGGTTGCAGAAATCAGGCTGTTCAGAGCACCCATGCAATCCTTAGAAGCCTTCTTGGTGATCTGCTGAACCAGGGAAGCATACTTGGTGAATGCCTTCTGAGCAACGTTCCAGCACTGCATGGTAAGCTTAGCAGTCTTAGCCAGGTCAGCGTTAGCATCGTCATCCTTCTTGGAATCCTTCTTGAAGTCCTTAGCTGCGGAAGACCATGCCTTAGACTCAGCCTTAGCCTTGTCAGCAGCGGACTTAGCAGCCTTAGAAAGGCTCTTACCAAGATCAGCAGCACCTTCGATTACAGCCAGGAAATCATCCTTGTGCTCAATGACCTTAATCTCAGACGGCTTCTCAGCCATACCGATGCTCTTGCGGATCCATTCCTTCATCTTGCCAACGGACTCGAGATCGGATGCGAAATTCTTCAGAACTTCCTTCTCGATGGAATCCTTCTCGCCAGCATAGCCTGCGCCCTTGCCAGCTTCACCATAGATGCCCTTAAGCTGATCGAAACCTTCGGTCTTGAAGTTGGAATTATCGAGCTTCTTGAGCATGCCCATGGACCACGGCTGCATCTTACGCTTAGCATCAGAAGAAGTGATCTTGTTGATACGCTCCTTATTCAGCTTCAGCCACTTCTTAGACATATTGAAGAATGCCAGGAAGTAAGAAGCAATCTTAACTGCCAGAGTCTTGAAGAACTTTGCCAGCTTCTCAAAGAAGTTAACAACGCGCTCCTTAACGCCGGCCAGAGATGCCTCAGAGAGAACCTCCAGACGCTGACGGTCTGCCGTCGGATCCAGAGCGGACTCAATGATCATTGCGGATGCACCTGCGGTGAACTCGTGGAGATCAACTACGCACTCGTCCAGCTCTTCGCTGATAGAGGTGCACATATCTTCGGAGAATGCGCCTTCCAGAACGGCACCCTCATACTCTTCGTAACCACCGGAGAACGAACCCATGCCGATACCGGACTCAACGAGAGACTTTACATGTTCGATATTAATCATCTATATTCACTCCTTCCTTACAGATCGAAATCGAAGCCGTCGAAGCCTACAGACTCTTCTTTGCCCTCTGCCGCGGGAGTCTCTTCCTTCTCCGGTTCCTTGTTATCGCCAGAACCTTCAGCAGCCTCAGCAGAATCCTCGCCAATATCCTTGCCGACCATAATGGAACGCATCAGTCGCTTGTACTGCTTGGTGCAACCCTTAAGTGCCTTGCAATATGCCTGTACAACACTGTTGATGGTCTTTACAATAATATTGTAAATCTTCTGGACAGTCTTAGCCAGAGAAATAATACCGTTATTAGCAATACCGGTATATGCACCAACCTTGCGAGCAACATCTGCGGATACAGCCTTAGAAGTTTCATAGACCTTCTTGACAATCTTCGGGTTGGGGCTGAGCACAAGAACGTCCTTGATGATCTGAGCATGAGAGTTTACAGAAGCCTTGGTGTCGGAGTCAATAGCCTTGCCACGGAAAAAGTCAGCAAAGGACTTATCTTCCGGGCAACCAAGTACGCCCTTGATGGCATTCTCTACATCTTCTCTACGGATGTTCTTCAGAACGTCAGTAGCAGATGCCATACCGCTGAAATCGCCGGCCGCTTCATCAATATCATCGTCGCCTTTACGGATTTTTGTAGCAGTGTCCTTTGCATTAGCTACGGCATCCTTGATGTACTGATCAAACTTGCCGTCAATAAAGTCGTCAAGATATTTACCAGCAGTATCAGTGAACGAATCAAGATTCTTCAGAAGATCGCTCGGATTAGAGATGTAATCGCTGAGCTTTTCGATTCCCTGGAGCGGCTTTACTACAACACCATACTCGTAATAGCCCTTGCCGATCTTAATGGTAGCCTTAGATGCACGGAACTTAGCCTCATACTTCTTCCAGAATGCCGGACCATCCAGCATGAAACTATTCACCCAGGAAGTAGCCTTGAGTGCAAGATTCTTGAACCATGCTGCAATCTTGCCGAAAAACTCCTTTACTCGGGTCCAAAAAGACTTGGAACCGCTAGAAGAATCGGAATCATCGTCGGACTCGTTAAGGGTAGTCATAGCATTCTCCAGAATGGTAGAATCACCACACTGCATAGCCATTACAGCTGCCTCAAACAGCTGCTCGTCGCAAGCCTCTTCGCGCTCATAGTCAGCGATGGCCTGCTCAGACAGATAGTCATTGAATGCGTTTGCGCATTCAGAGAAGCTCATGCCAGGCATGGTATCGACAGCCGAACCACCGGCAAAGCCAATATTACCAGAGCTGAGCTCTGCGAGTTTCGAAAAAGAAACCATAATTAGCCTCCTTATTTATTTTAGATTTACTACATATTTAGAGGTAGTGCTTAAGATTATCGAGATCTTATTTAGATGTTACTGCGCTAAATACGTTATTCGCCAGCATATTCAGGTTCCGGCGGAACCTCAGCCTGTGCCGGAGCAACAGGAACTGCGCCAACAGCCGGCATCTGTCTCTCATCAGCAGTACCGATCGTGATAATATTTCGAACGTATTCTCTTCTATACATCATATTGATGACTTCGCTAGCCATAGCATAAGAAGACATCCAAAATGCATTAAACAAGTTCACAACGGTATATGCCATCTGAGCCAGTCTAACGTAAGTAGACTGCTGGATATCACCAGTCTCATAGATCTCATCGAGATTCTGATTAGCCGCTACTGCAATAGTCTTATACGGACCGTAGATAATATCATCGCTATTCATTCTGTCACGTACACAATCAACAGGATATCTGATGGTGCTGTTAATGACGTCGGACGCCGGAGCTTCTCCTACGCAGCTAGTGGTAATAAACGGAAGCTTCGGATTCTGCAGATCACCGAAAGTATCAGCAAACATATTGCTGAACGAGTCGTATTGAGCAAGAGAACTTACTACATCGTAGTCTCTGAAAGACTTCAGGTTTCTCGGCTCGACAATCTGCGAAGACAGGCCTGCATTCAATGTAGCCTGGATAACTTCAGCAACTCTGGCCGCCTGATACGAATAGCCAAAATTCTTCAGCTGGCACATCGTCTGAGATACACCAGCATTACGAATCTTATTATCCAGAGCAGCAGCATTAGCCGACAGCTTCAGGAAATATGGCTGAACCATATTTCTTACATTACCAAGAAGATACTCACGAGTCGGATTCATCAGATGCACATCATATGCACTAATCTCCGCAATCTTCTTAGCAATATCCACAATGGTAGCATTAAGCGCTTCAAAATCCTGAAGATTACCAGGTCTCATATCGGTATTGAACTGCAGGTTATATACTCGCTCAGCAAGAGCGCGAATACGGTTTCCCCAATCGCGCTCAAACTCAACGGTGTTATCTACACAGCAAACGCCTTCACTGAGAAGTTCCTGATTAACTTCACTAGTGTGCTCATTTACAAGGTATCCATCTCGGGATACCGAAAAATCAAAAATAGACAATTAGTATCCCTCCTTAGATCATAAGACCCATCTGCTCAGTTCCAGCCAGTTCAGACTCGCGATCAATGTGAAGCGTTCTATTCTCCTCATTGATCTTTCTGGAAGTAAGCGACTTTGCATCATCGGTCTTTACAGCTACAATATTCTGAAGCTTCTGAAGCTTCTTTACAATATTACGCTGCTTTGCAATGATCTTCTTGTTACCTCTGCCAGACTGTTCAAGAGATTCAATATTGGTATTAACCAGGCTGATCTGAACATCGAGAGCCTGTGCAATATTTACTCGAGAATAGTAAATGGCATAGATAATCTCACGGATCATCGGAATGATTCGCGGAAGAATCAGAATCGCAGCACCAAGTGCAATTGCACCAGGGCCAAGACCGGAAGCGGTAATAGAAGCGAGAGTAATAGACTCGTTCGCAACCTTATTACGGCGATTATTGTAAGCGGTGTCAATATACTGGCTAATGCTCTTAATCGAATTTGCAGCAGTAGAAATATTCTTAATATGAATATTCTTCGCAGCGTTATTCATCTCATCATATACAACAGATACTTCAGTGTCGTCTTCCAGCGTAATGAAACGAATCGTCTGCGCAACGAGAGTAGATACGCCGTAGATCAGAGACGATGTCAAGCTGGTATAGATAAGCTGAGTAATGCCGTCCTTATTCTTGTACAGATAGGAGATCTTCTCTCTATTCATCTTAAGGAACTCTACAATCATCTGCATATTGTTAAGAGTAACAATGAACTTCTGAGCACCAGGTTCAGAAGAAGACAGATACACATTGCGGAGCGTTTCAATGTTGGTATCAATCAGATCCACATACTTAAAACGCTTGTAATCACCCGCAGACTTCTCGATCTCAGAGAAGTCAATGGAATTGTACTTATCCGTAATGAACTTGAACATATCGACCATTACGTTGTCAGTAACCTTAACCTTGGTAGCTTCATCAAGGAATGCGTAGTAACCATGGTCAACGGTTACGCCAGCTTCCTCAAGATACTGAATTTCGGTTTTTGTATTTCGCAAAGAATTCACCTCCTTTAACGATTCATCAGACGGAACATTTCCTTCATTGCACGGTCGGAATTCTGCTGTTCGCGCTCAAGTGCAGCATACGAATACTGCTGGAACGAACCGCCATTGATACCGTCATACATAACATGTGCAATCTCATTGGTCTGGTCCAGAACAACGAAACCGAGAAGGAAGTTAGCATCCATAAGCATTCTGCAATGATCAGAACGCATGATATCGACGCCATACTCAGACTTGATATAGTCAACTTCGTTCATGGTAATAACAATCGTACCATTCGGGAGATAGTTATTCATCAGGAACGGAATCGACATCTTAGACATGCGCTTACGGTTCTTGAAAGCTGCAGACCATCTGGTACCAGAATTGGTGGTCTTAAGAGCATCGCCCTTAAGCTCTCTAACGCCGAACAAGAGATCGGCAAGAGAACGCTCCTCACCAGAGATGAACTTAACGAACTTCAGGAACTTACGCTTGTTCATAATCGCATTGTAGATCTCGCTAGTAAGATCACTAGTCTTAACGCGATGAACGTAAGTCTTGATGCCAACGAGCAGATCGCGGTTTACGACTTCCTCAGTCTCATCTACAATGAAACCGATAGTAGCCTTAGTAAAGGTCGGAACCATCTCATTGCACTTCTGCATATCCATCTTAGTGAATACTTCACGATCGAAAGTTCGCTGGTTATAGTCATCAGAAGATGTGATGCCGTTATTTCTGCGGCGTGCCATATTCAGATTGTTTCTGCCAGAGTTGCGAGCACGGAGTTTTTCATCAGCCTCGTATCTATCAACACGAGACTGAAGTTTTCCAGCCCTACCAGTAAGCTCATCGTTACTGGTCTGAAGCTCCGCGTTCTTTGCTGTCGAACGTTCCCACTTACCTTTATATACGTCTCGCTGGTATTTAGCAGCTTTCTCTCGTTCAATAGCTTTCGTGACCATGTTCTGCTTCGGATCGTTATCCTTACCATCTTCCGTCAGAACGAAAATCTCGCTGTCAGAAGCATTCAGATCGGAATCGATAGACTCGATCAGCATATCAAGCGCATTCTCATCGAGAGATGTAAGATCGGTCAGAGGATCTTCCTCAACCGACTCTTGCATAGACTTGGGCATGTAATCATGGAGAGCATTCTTCTTAGATACAGTGATCTCCATATCAAGCTCTCCAGCGCGCTTTGCGATATTAGAAGCAAGTTCTTCCAGTTCGGCCTTATTGTTAAGATGACCAGACATCTGAATTGCAAGCTTCACATGCTTAGCATCGTTAAGAGGATACTTACGCTTACTCGGCAGACCAAACACATCATCAGCAAGACCATTACGAGCCTTTGCGGACATTGCAGCTTCATTCTGGAGATACTCGCCATAAGACATGTCGAATGCTACAGTCTCATTTGCAGTAACAACCTTACCCTTACCTGCACGGCTAGTAAGTTCCTCACGACGCTCCTCACACAGCTTCAGCTTATGATTGATGATCTTCATGTAGGAACCATATTCCTTCATAAAGGACTTCGGGTCCTTAATGGATTCCTTGTTGAATCTGATGTGGAGCTTCTTCTTGGTACCGTTAGACTTATTTTCTTCGTAGCGGCGCTTATAACGAATGAGATAGTTCGTATACTTCTTCTTCAGGCCCTTCAGCTTAGACTCAATAGAACGGAGCTTAGAGCGGTTCTTACAAGAACGAATCTTATTATCAGAAATAGATTCCAGAGTATACTTAACTCGATCTACCGGATTAGCCGCCTCAGTAACAAGCTGACCAGGGATTGCTTCAACACCGTCAACGTGTTCCGAATCCGTATCATTGGAATCAAGCGGATCATCAGAAACGGTCGTATCCGGATCCTGCGGCTCGTATCCAAGATCAGTCATCTCGGTAATAGATTCCGGAGGATTAGTGCCGATGAAGCCCCACTCCTCAAGTTCCTCATTTACGAGTTTATACTTATCGGTAAGCGCCTTCGTATAAGGATCGCTAGCCGACTCATTGAATACATCATTGATAGAGATGTAATTCTCGGCGAGATAGGTTACGTAATCGCACTCCTTCTCAACCGACTCATTCCAAACTCTGGCAAAAAAGTCCTCTACAGACTCAACCCCGCTGGCGGATTCTTCAAACGGAAGTCTAACGCCAGCTAAGGATGCCGCGTTATATGCTTTAGCAAATGCATCTTTTCCGGGAGATACTCCCATATTCTGATGGAACTGTTTCAGATACTCATCTACAGCAAATGCGTCACCGGACGAAACTCGATGGAACGGGATCTGGCTAATACAAGCCACGATAAAAGAAGCATACTGCTTCTCAAGAGCTCGCTGTATCATAGTAACTTCGTCCATCTGACACTGGTCAGAAATCACAACCGGAAAGTAAAAAATAGAGTTAGAGCTGAAAGACGAAATAGACTTGATTCGCCTATTGCCTAGATTCACTTTCTTATTGTGAATGATGTCCTGACTGCTGGTTTTCATGAAATCGAAAAGCTCACTGAACATCTGCAAAACCTCCTTATTATAATAGAATTTACATAAACGTCTGCATAGACGTTTATACATTAATGAAATGTTTGGGCGGTTATTTATGGGGTTTAGAAACAAAAAAGAGGAGGGTATTAACCCTCCTCCATTTCCTCGAGCTTCTTCGCCAACGTGATGTTGGTAATATTAATCGCCAGCACCGTTGCGTAATACGTATTGAACGCTTTATGCATGACAGCGAACGTTTCTTCCACGTTTTGTTTCACGTCGTCAGTCATTTCGAAGTTGCCGTCATGCACCCAGTCATTCATTGCGAGTCGTGCAAGGTTCTCAATTTTAACCGATGCCGAACTAAGATTAGAATCGAAGTGGGCAATTTCGGACAGCTTATTTATAACCTGGGTTGCACGTTCTCTACCGTTTGTCATGGAATCCATGAATCTCAGCACATCATACAAAGATGTAGTCAACTTACTTTCAGCATCCTTGTTGGTCATGATTGTCTCCATGATCTCATCTTTTGTCATATGTATCATCCTTTCATGATAAAAAGATGGGAGCCAATTACTGGCTCCCACTGGTTTAGAAAATGTCAGAAATAAAGTCTTTTACTCCGCTAATGATTGACTTGCCCGGAAGTCCGAAAATCTTCGGGACAACTACAGGTGCTGCATGTTTGATTGCCTTGAATGCAAGTCCGCCCAATCCGTCGAAGCAGTCGTCGCTATCATACGAATTCGAACCAACAATATTGACCGGAAGTACATCTTCCACAGCACTATATACTTTATTCATATTAACCGGGGTCGTATCTTTAATTCCGCATTCTTTTCTGAATTTAGAAGTTCCAGCTTTCATTCGCAGAACACAAGCAAGCATTTCATCCGTATCCTCTTCGAGAATCATATATCCGTTAGAATTGTATTTGCACTGTGCCATAGTAATCTACCTCCTGGTACTGTTTGTCTATTCTTCCACACTAACTACATTGGAACAGACCAGAGGGTACTGCGAATGATATAATCAAACTCCTTCATTCGTTAGTATAATATATAGATGATATTATTCGTTATTCAGCTCGGTAAAGATCTTGGACGGAGCAGGAGAATTAGAATTCTGATACTTTCCATGATACAGCTGCTTGATATGACCATACGGTTTCATGAAGTAGATCTGGGCAATCTCAATATTCGGATAGATACGAGTCGGGAACGCCGACTTAATCTGAAGAGTCCAAGTACCAGAATAACCGAGATCGCCAACGTTACCAGTAGAATGGATAGCAAACCCAAGACGACCAAAAGAGGATCGACCTGCCATAATCGGAACAAACAGATCGGAATGAATGGTCTCATTGGTAGAACCGAGGTAGAACTTCTCCGGATGAATTACATAGCCATACTTCTCTGTAATGGTAGCAGAGATCAGTGCCGGCGGATTCTTTACATCAAGAATGTAATCATCGGTAGCCTTAAGATCGTAAGTCATGATGGTAGGGCTGAGAGTAACGTTGTAGCTGTTCTCATTCAGTCGATCCGGATCAAATCCAGAGATCTCAATATTACCGAGCCGGATCTCTTCGTTGATCTGATCTCCGGTAAGAATCGCTCCAGTATGAAAAATATCCTCCGGACGCATCGTAATCTGCTTATCTACATAGTCTTTATTCATTATATAGCAC
>ERZ1026868.274-NODE-274-length-37905-cov-4.939762_pt1 | contig 37905 bp, 31 predicted proteins | sample MGYA00380164_ERZ1026868 | MGnify/ENA primary metagenome ERZ1026868 (study PRJEB33269, sample SAMEA4719800) | human gut metagenome | biome: human-associated habitat; feature: organic feature; material: feces | place: Cameroon | collected 2013-10 ...
CCGTAGGAGCCTCGCCGTCCAAAGCATCGAACGGAGGGAAATTGGGGGCCATGGCAACGGTGAGCTTGCCTTCGGTTACCAGCTGATAGCTGGGTTTACTGTCTTTTTCTGCGCAACCCGAAAGGCACAGAGAGGCCAACGCCACACAGAGCGCCACCAAAACAGCTGCAAACCGTTTTCCCATGTTCATTCCCTCCCTTCAGTGAAAAACAACTAAGAAGTCTTGTCTCTTATTCGGCTTTCACCGTATCGTCAGCAGATTCAAGCGTAAGGTCGCCTTCCTTGATCCAGCCAATCTTACGCAAAACAAGACCGAATGCGTAGGTTAATACCGCAGGAAGCACGAAACAGATAAGCACCAGACCTGCCCAATCCATAGCGGTAATGGCCGTCATTGCACCCGATGCCATATCGGCAACCCAGCCCGTGTACACACCAATAGGACCAACCAGACCACAAGTACCCATGCCCGACGAAATGGCGGGACCGTTCATCTTGAGCTGGAAAATACAGGTAGCAATGGGGCCAGTGATCATGGAAGCCAACGTAGGAGGAATCCAGATGCGTGGGTTGCGCACGATATTGCCCATCTGCAGCATCGACGTTCCCAAACCTTGCGAAATCAAACCGCCCCAGCGATTTTCCTTGAAGCTCATTACCGCGAAGCCAACCATCTGAGCGCAGCAGCCGGCAACAGCAGCGCCTCCCGCCAAACCAGTGAGGCTCAATGCTGCGCAGATAGCCGCCGAGGAAATTGGCAGCGTAAGGGCAATGCCCACCAAAGCCGACACCAAAATACCCATGAAAAACGGCTGAAGCTCTGTAGCCCACATAATAAGCGAACCCACCGCAGTAGCACCCGCGCCGATGGAAGGCGCGCACGCCATGGAAAGCAAACATCCCACCAGGATGGTGACCGAAGGAGTAACCAGAATGTCTATCTTCGTTTCATTGGCAACCAGCTTGCCGCATTCAGAGGCTACGATGGCAACCACGAGCACTGCCAATGGGCCGCCCGCACCGCCCAAGCTGTTTGCCGCATAGCCAACTGCCACCAGGGAAAACAGCACCAACGATGGTGCCTTCAGCGCAAAACCGATGGATACGGCCATGGCAGGACCGGCGGCGCTTTTGGCAAAATCGCCTACCTGCACCAATACATCGATTCCAGCCTGCTGGCCAATGGTTGAAAGAATGGTACCCATGAGCAGCGAGGCAAACAGGCCTTGCGCCATGGCACCCAGAGCGTCAATCAGATAACGCTGAACAGAAATCTCGATATCCTTACGTTTGCAGAACGCTGCGAACGAACTCATTGGCCCTTTGTTCCTTTCAGTAAAGAAGCCGCGCTTTGGCGGCTTCGCGAGGCAACACAGGCGTTGCCGTTCTTTTAGTTTTCGCCTTCGGTTGCGGGGTTTTCCGGTTCAGCGGCTTGCCCGTCTTCGGCTTCTTTGGCATCAAGCACCTCAAATGCCAAACCATATCCGCCCGCACCGTAGTTCAATGCCTTCGATACGCGGGCGATAGTCGTTGCGGAAGCCCCGGTTGCCTTTTCGATAACAGCGTATGAACTGCCCTTACGCAACATACGCGCCACATCCAAACGCTGCGAGGTGTCTTTGATCTCGCGAACGGTGAACAAATCTTCCAGCAGGGCAAATACATCATCAGGACGGGTTAAGCCCGCAAAGACCTCAAGCAGATCTTCCACTTCTCTCGTTCTAAGCTCCGGCATATCCCATACCCCTTTCACCGTTGATGATTCCCCTGATGCGTTGCCCTCACAGGCAGCGCGCATGTTGTCCCCTGATAAAACAAGCCGCACCCCTGTGCCTTACGGCAAAGGGGGATGCGGCTTGAAGAAAGCGCACTGGTAGCGCAGTTTGATTAGAAGCGAGTGATCCACTCTTCATACTCGGGAGCCTTACCGTAAGCAACCTCGAAATAGCGCTCCTGGAGCTTCTTCGTAATGGGGCCCATAGGACCGATTTCACGGTCGTCTACGCTGCGGACAGGCGTGAGTTCGGCGGCGGAACCGCACATGAACATCTCGTCGGCGATGTACAGATCAGAACGCGTAAGGGATTCCTCGATAGCGAGAATATCCATGTCGGAAGCGATATGCAGGATGGTGTCACGAGTGATGCCCTCAAGCAGGCCGTCGGACAGCGGAGGCGTAGAGAGGATACCGTTGCGAACGGTGAAGAGATTTTCGCCCGTGCCTTCGCAAACATAGCCCTGCTCGTTGAGCATAACGGCTTCCGCATAGCCATGCTTCTTTGCCTCGAGCTTTGCCAGGATGGAATTCATGTAGGAAGCGGAGGACTTAACGGCAGGAGGAATTGCATTGAAGGAACGCTGACGCCAAGAGGAAACACCGACGGGAATACCGTTCTTAAGGGCATCTTCGCCCATGTATGCACCCCAAGGCCATACTGCGATGATAACGTCCACCGGAGCACCCGTGGGGTCTACACCCATCTGGCCATAGCCATAGTAGGCAAGAGGACGAATATAGCAGGACGTCAGTTCGTTCTTCTTGATAAGCTCAACGGTTGCTTCGCACAGCTCGTCTACGCTATAGGGAAGATCCATCATAGCAATCTTGGAACTGCGCTGCAGGCGCTCCATATGGTCGCGAAGGCGGAAGATAACCGTTTCGTCGGTTTCTTCATTGTGATAGCAGCGGATGCCTTCGAAAACGCCGGAACCGTAATGAAGGGCATGGGTCAGAACGTGCGTCGTTGCCTGCTCCCACGGCACCATTTCGCCGTTCTTCCAGATGTACTTAACAGGTTGCACGTCAGCCATTATTCTTCCTTTCGCGGTTCTTCTTCCCCCAAAGCCCAGGACGCGTAAGCACGCCCCGCTGGGAACTTTTTCGGTTTTCTATTCTACTCCAACTAAGTAGAGTGATGTAGTTCAGCACAAAAAGGCAGCAACTGGAGCTTTCTACTCCGTAAAAGGTAGGGGCTTTCCGAAAAGTCGATGCCTCCCGAGGCTGCAACTCTTGCAATCTCCCACGTCAATCCAATTTGCAGGAGCGCAACCTGGCAGCCTAGTGTGAGCACCCCTGCAGCGAAGGCAGGCGGCAGCACCTGAATCTGCGAGGACAGCATTCCCAATGGCTGACAGGGCCCGACCCTGGCAGACAGCCCAAACCTGCAGGGCAAGCATATACGCCATGCCCCCCCAGCAAAGCAACGTTCCAGCCTGTGCGCTACTCGGTTTTCTCACGAACGGCGGCGGCATCGGAAATCGATCGCTGCACCGCGGCCTCGGTTACCGTTTTGGTGCTGGAGGATATAGCGCGCTCAGGCTTTCCTGACGCCGCATCGGCAACGCCAGCAACAACCTTTTCTTGCTCCTCGATCTGAGCGCGACGCCTGCTGGCAGCCTCTTCGACGTCGGACGTCTGCACGGCATGCATCAGGATCTGCATACGGCGCTCAACGTCTTGGATGATATCAGAGCAGTCTTTCAGCTCGTCGAACATGTCAATGCCTTCAACCTTGGCATCCTGCTTGTACTTCAACGTATGCTCAAGCGATGCCCAAAAGTCCATTGCTATCGTGCGCAGCTGGATTTCAACAGGCACATACTGTTTCCGATCAAGAAAATAAACAGGCACCTTCACGATGATATGAAGGCTGCGGTATCCGTTTGGCTTGGGGTGCGTGATGTAGTCCTTCACCTTCACGATCTGCAAGTCGTCCTGCAGGGAAAGAACCTTCAGCAGGGCGCTCACATCGTCAATATAGGAAACGATTACACGCATACCCGCAATATCCAGGATGTTTTCCTCCATGGATTTCAGCGTTACCGGCACACCGTAACGATACAGCTTGTCATACACGCTTTTGGGCGCCTTGATACGCGATTCGATGTGATGAATCGGGTTGCGGCTTAAGCGATACTCCAGATCAGCATCAAGAATCTCGAAACGCGTGCGCATTTCGCGAATAGCAGCCTCGTATTTCTTAAATAGCGGCCTGCTTGCCTGCTCGAACAGCTGATACTGCTCCGTTGATTTGGCCAACTGCTTGCCAGGCGCCTTTTCGCTTGCCATGCTTTTAGACCCTTCGTTGTCGGGAACCGTTTCGCTCCCATCTTAGCCAGCCATGGCAAGTCCGAACAGCACTCCACGAAAGATTCTCCGCACATGTCAATTATCGGGAAAGAACGTTGCAGGTTGGTAACGCTCCGCAACTGAGGGCCGCAAAAGCCTAAGCCGCTCTACTCCCTGGGAATATAGGGACAGGTCCCATTTTCCCAGTTCGGCATAGCGCACAAAGAAAAAGCTCCGCTTGCGTGATACTTAGCAAGCGGAGCTCTCTTCGCAAAGTGGGAAAATGGGACCTGTCCCTATATTCCCGGTTTGGCGTTACGCGTAGAAAAGGATGTCGTTATAAGTGGGAACGGGCCAGTAATCGCGCTCTACCACACATTCAAGAGCATCAATCTCGGCACGAAGGGCATCCATGGCGGGAATTACCTCGTTGGCGTAAGCGTTAGCCTGCTCCTGCGGCGCCTCGATTGCCTCGGCAGCATTGTGAACCTTAATGAGCTCGCGCGTTGCCTTTGCGGCCTTGTCGGCACCAGCGATGATGACCTCAAGAACGCTTTCGGTCTCAGTCATATCAGCACCAGAGATAGCGGCCTTCACCGTAGTGATGTTGCTTGCCAGATCGGCCATGTAGTCGGTGATGGCGGGCAGGTACGTACGGCGAACCATGCGGATCATGGTGCGTGCCTCGATGTTCAGAAGCTTGTTGTACTTGTCGAGCTTTACCTCGTAACGACTACGTACCTCAGGCTCGGTAAGAACGTTGAACTCGTCAAACAGATCGAGCGACTTCTGGTCTACGAAGCAAGGCAGAGCCTCTGCGGTGTTGCGATGGTTTGCAAGGCCGCGCTTCTCGGCTTCCTTTTCCCATTCCTCGGAATAGCCATTGCCGTTGAAGATGATGCGCTGGTGATCGGTAAGCGTCTTCTTGATGTAAGCGATGGCCTTCTTTTCGAAGTCGGCGCCTTCAGCACCCTCAAGCGCATCGGCGAAGCCCTTCAGGCTCTTTGCCATTGCGGTGTTCAGGATCATGTTGCAGTCGGAAAGGTTTACCGAAGAACCAGGCATGCGGAACTCGAACTTGTTGCCCGTGAACGCGAAGGGGCTGGTGCGATTGCGGTCGGTGTTGTCCTTCATGAACTTCGGAAGAACAGCAACGCCCAAATCCATTGCGATAGCATCGGCGGAATGGTATTCGTCGCCAGAGATAAGGGCGTCTACGATAGCGCCCAGCTCGCTACCCAAGAAGATAGAGATGATAGCCGGAGGTGCCTCGTTTGCACCCAGGCGATGATCGTTGCCAGCAGAGGCAACCGACATGCGCAGCAGCTCCTGATATTCATCAACCGATTCGATTACGCAAGCAAGGAACACGAGGAAGCGCAGGTTGTCCATCGGGTCGTCGCCGGGGTCAAGCAGGTTAACCTTGTCGTAGGAAAGCGACCAGTTGTTGTGCTTACCAGAACCGTTGATGCCCTCAAATGGCTTTTCGTGCTGCAGGCAAACCAGGCCATGATGGGATGCATCGAGACGCATCTTTTCCATGGTGAGCAGGTTTTCGTCGATTGCGCGATTCGAGTTGGTGAACAGCGGGGCAAGCTCATGCTGAGCAGGAGCAACCTCGTTGTGCTTGGTTTTTGCGGAAACACCCAGTGCCCACAGGTCGTCATCGACTTCCTTCATGAACTCGTTGACAGTAGGACGGATGGCGCCGAAGTAATGCTCTTCGAGCTCCTGGCCCTTAAGCGGAGCGGCGCCGAACAGGGTGCGGCCCGTCATGACGAGGTCTTGGCGCTTTACGTAATCCTTCTCGGAAATCAGGAAGTACTCCTGCTCTGCACCAACCGTGGAAACCACGCGATGGCCGTCTTCGCCAAAGAACCTCAAAACGCGCTGAGCCTGTTCGTTAACAACGCTCATAGAACGGAGAAGCGGGGTTTTCTTGTCGAGTGCTTCACCGGTGTAGGAGCAAAATGCAGTAGGGATGCACAGCACTTCATCCTTGATGAACGCATAGCTGGTAGGATCCCATGCGGTATAGCCGCGAGCCTCAAACGTGGCACGCAAACCGCCAGAGGGGAAGCTCGATGCATCGGGCTCGCCCTGAATGAGCTCCTTGCCGCTGAAGGTCATGATTGCGGTGCCATCGCCTACGGGGTTCAAGAAGCTATCATGCTTTTCAGAGGTGATGCCTGAAAGGGGCTGGAACCAATGCGTGTAATGGGTAGCACCGTGCTCGATAGCCCATTCCTTCATGGCGTGAGCAACGACATTCGCAACTTCGATGTCGAGAGGCTTACCTTCCTTAATGGTCTTGGTAAGGCTCTTGTAGGTTGCGGAGGGAAGGCGTTCCTTCATGACGTGCTCGTTGAACACCATCGATCCGTAGATTTCAGAAACGTGGGCCATCTTTTCTCCTTTTAGGTATTGACGCTTATGCGACTGCTTAACGGCTTTTGGTTATTTTGCCATAACCATCGCCGCCTTTTCGGTACCTCTCAACCCTAATCAGCATTTGTTTCAATCAGTTTTCGCTCGCGAAACGGGTTTGTTTCACTCATTGGAGCATGGTTTTGGCACTTTTTCACACGCAAGCGGAAGGTAGTAGCGGTAAGTGGCCAAACACCATCTCGCCTAGCTGATTTGGCACAATCCTAAAAGAACATCCGCTGCCAGCTTATGCCTCAGCGAAAACCAGACAGGCACCACAAAAAACGACCCGAGCGCTACGCCCAGGCCGTTTCACCATCGATAAAGTGTGTTGTACTCGGTTTCCGCCTAGCCAAATGCGGGGGAAACATATGCAGGGGCTGCCGCCGTGCCCGATAAGCTTGCGATAAGCATGTCCAAGCAACCGGTGTTGATGAGAACAACCAACAGGAAGGTGTTAACCGCAAAGCCTGCCCACACAGCCCATTCGGACTGCTTACGCTGCTCAAAGCCCATCTTGGTAGGAAGAGCGAGCTTGGCGATCATGGCGAAAATTCCGCCAAGCAAGCCGAGCGCAAACCAACGCGTCTTTGCCATGAAGGAAAGAGGATCGGTCAGCTGCGTTTCCGTAGGTGGGTTCGGAGCTGTTGCCCTCTGCTGCAGTCCTTGTTCGCTAGCGTACGAATACGCTACGTTTACCTTGCTTTGATCATGCTGTCCCTTTTGCATCATGAACACATCCCCTCGACAGTGTTCAGAAAACGCAATGACGCTGGCTCAGGTATTCCCGTTCCTGAATAACGAACACGTTTTAGAACACGTTTTGAACGCGTTCTATATTAACTCAATAATCGAGGAAAACGGTGAGCACTCATAAAATCGATGAATTCTTGTACGACTTTTGGCTGGCGACCTTCATCGCGACTGACCACATAGGTTTTATGGAAGTCAATCGGCGCCTCACGCACAGGAATGCACACCACGTCATCGAATGCGTTGATCATCAACGAGTAGCAGAACAGAGCGGTCTTCGCTTCGTTACCAGCAACCAACGATGAAAGCGTGATCTCGTCATCGTAAGAGAACTGCACGTTAAGGTCGTAGCCTTCAATTAAGTCAACGATCTCTTGGTAAACGGGCGAAGCAGGATCGTAGGAAAGAATTTCCTGCCCCTTCAGCTCAGCAAGCGAAACCTCTTTCTTTTTTGCCAACGGATGCTTTTTGTTGACGCCCAGAACCAACGGCTGAGACCAGCAAAGGTTGTAACGCAAGTCGGGCGTGTCCTCTATACGACTGGCAAAAGCAACGTCGAGCTGCCCTGTGCGCAATCTGCGAAGTAGTTCGCGCGAATAAGCCTGCGTAACCGTGATATGCGGATCGAACGGACTCTTTTCTCGGAATTCGAACAGAGCCTGCGACCAGAACTTGCCCTGCATGGCGTAGATGGTTCCAAGATTGATCGTGGCGTTTTCTGTGCCAAGGGATTCTTCGGCAAGCACGCGCGCCCTGTCGAGGCTGCGCAGAGCGCCGGTAACGCAATCTGAGATATCCCGCCCAATATCAGTAAGTTCAACCGTGGAACGATTGCGCGAAAACAATTGCACGCCCCATTCTTCTTCAAGGCGCTTGATTGCCAATGAAAGCGTTGGCTGTGAAATGTCTAGATCTTTTGACGCGCGTGTGTAGTTGAGCACTTCAGCAAGATGCTCAAAGTAGCGTAAATCTTCAACTCTCATTTCCCCCTCCTCTGCAGAACACGAGCTGCCCGGTATAAACCAAGCTGCGCATTCGTGCATGCAAAACGATCATAACAGCAAAGCCCCATGTAAAGACCATCGAACACGTTCAATTTGGAACACGTTTTCAACGCTAACCATTCGCAGGATGAACGTGTTCGGGGAATCAGCCTTGAGGAAAACCATGGGTCACAGCTCAAAAAGAGCAGCTCGCTGCCGCTGCCGACGAGCCTCTACGCGTCTTTTGCGTGATTTGCCCTGTTGCGACAGCCTACCCGCCGCAAAAAACAAAAATACCGACTTTCTTGCAACTTCTTTGCGATTACGGACTCTTTTCCATCCGCTTAAAGGGGAAACGGGCTGTCGCACAGCCGATTACCTGCGCTTTTGCGATGCAATCCGCGGTCAGGGGAAGCTGAACAATCCGCAATCGCAAAAAAGTTGCAATCCGAGCCGATTTTCTGTTTTCAGTCTCCCCGCAACGACTTCGGAGCGGTGTCGGGGACGGGGCAACCTGGAATCGGCACTGCGGGATGATCTAGAGGCGGCAAAAGTTCTGCGTTGCGGGATGACCCGGGCGCGACACAAATTCGACACTGCAGGATGATCTGGACGGGGCGGCTCGGGCTCGGCACTGCGGGATGACCCGACGGCACTCCAGACGCGGCGCTGCGGGATGGCCCACCGACCGCCCAAGGCGCTGCGAGATGACCCTGCGGTTGCCAAAGCCCGTTGCTGCGAGATGACCAGGAATGATCTTGGACGGTGACCCAAGTGCAGTACTCTGGGCAAAGCAACACGGATGCGATCATAAAACAAAAAGCCAGGCAAAAGCCTGGCTTGCATGAGCGAAAATGATGCCCCTCCTTGTGGGCCTCAAATCCTAGAATGCAGCGGGCGCCCTTACGAGCGCCCTCTCCACATAAGCAACCTCACTCCCCTGCAAGATTGCCAGTTGGTGAACTCCGATCCCCATTGGCGTTCACCTTCCCATTACTACGTGCCCCCCAGCACGTTTGAACGGGAGCCACGCTCTTACTTCCCCAAGCAAGAGCAGTAACTTGCTGTGATTTCATTATTGCGCACTGTTGCGCAATTCTCTTATTAGAGATAATTGAGATGAGCATGTTCTATTTACAGAAATAATAAGCGATTAGCGATGAAGGCATTTTGGTGGCACTAATCGGAAAACGCCTGCTTTTGGGCCTCATCGAGCACAGCAGTTCAGCAAGCAATTGCACGAACGGCATAGACGTGGCTCAGTATGATGGCGACCGCAGCCGTTATCGCCGCAATCCCTGGACTTCATAAACAGGACAGCACGATTTACGCTCCCCAAATCGCCCATTAAAATCGGCATAAACTGTACTTACGCCCTATAAAGAACCACCAAGCGGTTCAATCGCCCTACGCAGACCATCGGATACACGAGATAGCAAGATGGATTAGCCCTCAGCTTTAATGTCGCCATCACCAGGGTGCTTCGCGAGAACGAATACCGTAGCCATGATGAATACAAAACCAACAATGTCGATCCAGCTGAACGAGGTTCCCAGCCACAGCACCGCGAACATAGTTGCCGAAACCGTTTCGATGCTGGCCACAATGCCCGTTTTCGTTGCGCCAATGTCTTTGACCGCTTGGAAATACAACGTAAAACCGATGATGGTGCCAAACAGCACCAAGCCAAAGAACAGGAGCAACCAACCCGAGAAGTCGAACCCAGGGTTTACCGTCCACGACTGAAGAACGATGGAAAGCATAATGCCGCCAATAAGAAGCGCGCCAGCAACAACAGGAACGCTCCCGTAGTGGAGCATCAGCCTACGAGGGATAAGGGTGTACATAGCATACGTAACCGCCGAAACCAGCGACCAAAACAAACCTGCAGGAGTCAGAGCCAGCGAGTTAGGATTTCCGTGTGTGGCAACAAGGAACGTGCCCATCATCACGAGCGCGATTGCCAAAACCTCGCGTTTAAGAGGGCGGCGATGGCTCCGTACGCACAAATACAGTACGACAAGGACGGGGGCAATGTATTGGATCACCGTTGCCGTACCCGCGTTCGAGTTCTGGATTGCGAGCAAGTAGGTAATCTGGCATGACGCCAGGCCAAACACCGAGAAAATCACAAGCGATGCCACCGTGCTTCGATTGCGCCACATCGCAAGGAACGGACCACGCGCTACCGCAAGGGCAAATGCGCACAGCACGATACCAGCGCACAACATTCGAACCGAGGACACCCAGAGCGGATCAACGTTGTAATGATGAAAGAGGTACTGTGCACAGGCGCCAGAGAAGCCCCAACTGATGCCTCCAAGCAGTGCAAAACAGAAACCTCGTATGTTCTTTGAAATAGTCATGGCGAATAAGAGTAGCACCCTTCTTCCGCGCATGCCATACATACTTCTGGCTTTCACCAACTCTGTACCACTCGCCGCCAAAGTCCAACCGAACCGAATCACGCATTCACAATTCGATGCAATTCGCCCATTGCACACAAATAAAAAGGTCCCTTACGGGACCTTTTTCAAGCTTGTTTAGTTATTGAAAGTTCAACGTCAAACGACTACTTGGCGAAGCTAGCTGCAGCCTCATCAAACTGACGCAGGTATACGTTGCGAGACTCAACTGCGAACTGAGCCTGCTTCTGAGCGCGAGCCTCGGAAGCCTTAGCCTCGAGCTGAGCACCGTTGCCGCAATCGTACTTAATGAACATGCCGAATGCCGCAACAACAAAGAATGCGGAAATAGCTACTACATATGCCATAGATGATCAATCCTCCTGGACGTAACCGGTTTCTTTCAAACCGAAATTAAAACCATTGCTTGGCAACTGAAATCCGCTTTGCGCTGAACTCAAATTGCGGGTTCATATTACGACCGTCAGAATGGAATGCAAGGCTTCAAACGAGGCTTTTGCTTGTTTTGATGCATGAACGGGTTATGATCACGTTCAAAACGTGTTCATCTGAAATAATTACCCATTTGGACAATATTGATGGCTATTTCCACCACATTTCCTTCATAAGCGCTATTTTTTCACACAAAAAGCCACTATAATACTCACTTTTTAATTACGGCATTATTGCGTATTTCAATACAACGCTTCGAACAGGCTTTTTGCCGTTTGAGCATTTCGAACGTCCTTCATCATCGATAAGCGATGGCGGCTTAGAAGCAGATACCTGCAAACAGTGCCGAATCAGTCACGAGCCACCCTTCAGAAGGGTGGCTCCCCAGAAGGGCCGCTCGCCAGAACAATTGCTCACCAGAAGGGCCGCTCGCCTTCCGCTGCCTTTCAGGGGTCAAGCCGGGATCAGCCGCAAAGACAAACACGCGCAAGTCGGTCAGAACAGCATAGAACTGCGACTTAACCGCTTCGTGGCATTCAAGATCACGTGGTTCCGCAAGCTGCCTACCGCACAGAGGCCCAAACAAAAAGAAGGCCCCCAAAACGGGAGCCTTCCAATACATCGCGTAGATAACGTAACGCTTAGCGCTTCGAGAACTGCGGACGCTTACGAGCCTTCTTCAGGCCGTACTTCTTGCGCTCAACCATACGGGAGTCGCGCGTAAGGTAGCCAGCCTTCTTCAGGTCTGCACGGTAGTCGCCAGCCTCGAGAAGAGCGCGAGCGATGCCGTGACGCAGAGCGCCAGCCTGGCCGGAAACGCCGCCGCCATTGCAGCGAGCGATTACGTCGAAGTGACCCTGAGTGTCGGTAACAACGAACGGAGTGGTTGCGTAGTCGAGAAGAGCCTGACGGCCGAAGAACTCAACACCTTCGCGACCGTTAACGGTTACCTTGCCAGTGCCGGGAACGATGCGAACGCGAGCAACAGCGTTCTTGCGACGGCCGGTGCCGTAATACATTGCTTCGCCTGCCATTAGTTATCCTCCATCTTGATCTCGCGGGGCTGCTGCGCTGCATGCGGATGCTCTGCGCCAGCGTAAACCTTGAGCTTCATGCCCATTGCACGACCGAGCGTGTTCTTGGGGAGCATGCCCTTTACTGCGTGCTCGATAACACGCTCGGGATGCTTCTGCATGGCCTCCTGGAAGGTTTCGCACTTCAGGCCGCCGGGATAACCGCTGTGACGATAGTATTCCTTGCTGGTAGCCTTAACGCCAGAGATCTTGATCTTGTCAGCGTTGATGATTACGACGAAGTCGCCGGTGTCAACGTGAGGCGTGTAGGTGGGCTTGTGCTTACCCTTGAGAATATGAGCGGCCTTCGAAGCGACGCGACCAAGAACCTGGTCCTCAGCGTCGATGAGAAGCCATTCGCGCTCAACTTCGTTGGGCTTTGCGTAATAGGTCTTCACAGTGTTCCTCCAATAAAGTAACAAGTGTCGTTTTTCAAAAGTTGCTGCCAACCCGAGGCGCGGGATCCTACTCCGCATCTCTTTCCTTCCCACAAAAACGGTGCTACCGAAAAGCTCTGGACCAGCTTGGCCGGCGCAGGGACGTTTCCCAGGCGGAAAAGAGTTCGAATCGCAAGCATGTACGGGGCTTTTGAAAGCGAACTTTTGCAGTTTATACTGCATTCGCATCCTTCGTCAATCATCGCAACGAACTGATTTGGGCCTTTGCAGAAATCTTCACGTTTTCTGCAGGATTTTCAGGCAAACAGACTGCCTAGAGGCACGAGCCTCGCCCAGCTCTGCTTTAGGACAACTTGTATCCTTGCTCGGGGGCAAGCGTTGAACGCTGATCCCACAATGCAGCAGCAAGGTCGCTAACCTCAGCACGGCTGGTTTCGCCGTCGGCAAGGTTCGTCATGATCGTAATAAGGTAGTATTTGCCATCTTCTTCGATGATGCCGGCATCGCATACGGAGTCATCGCTCGACCCGTTGATCCAACCAGCTTTGTCATACACCGTTACTGACTCGTCGGCCGAACTCGCTTTTGCCTTCTTGGCTTCGCCAACTTCTACCGTCTTCTTGCCAGTGCACAACGCGCCAAGAAGCTCCTTGGTCACGCTTTCCATCTTTTCGCGGCTTACCGGATTGGAGTTTGGGTTCACGCCGTTACGTACCATCGAAACGGCAGTGCCAGAGAACATCTTTTTCACCCACTCAGTGATTTCTTTATTGGAATCAGACGAGTTCAAATAGAGGAATGTGTTCATCCACAGCTTTAGCGATTCGCGAGCCGAGTAGTGGGGAAAAGACGTGTCGTTGGCAAGCGTAGTAGAGATATTCATGGACGAAAGCCACGCAGAAAGCGATTCGGAGGCCGAGCTTTCAAACACGCTGCGCATGCGGTAATAAGAAGCATTGTCGGAATTTATGATGGCATCTTGCGCGCTGGAGTTCACCCGTGAAATGCTCGTTTTCCCCGTTTCAAGCGCCTGCTGACATCCATAGATCAGCACATGGCCCTTGAATGAAGAAGCACCGTATACGCGTTGATCGAGGTTGTAGACGTATCCGCTGCCAGTTTGCAGGTCAATAAAGGCAAAACCAACAGCCTTGTTGTTCGCAGTAATGGCAGAAATGGCATCCCGCACCTGCGCGGCGCCCTCTTCGCTTAATTGCGGCACATAGTTCGCATTCGAGTCGGCTAGAGAAATGCCCTGGACGTTGGTTCCTGGATCCGACACACCATCGATGGCTTGAACAGAGGGTGTGTAACTGATTTCCATTTGATCGGCCTGCGAAGCATCGCCTTGCGAGGAATTATTGGCCGAGCTTGCGCAAGAACCAATACTGGTTACCAGGAAAATGGCAATCAGCACTACGACAACTATGCATAAGACAGGTGCCACCGTGGCAAACGGCAACGAAGACGAAGCGACGCGATCGGCCATCCACGAAGAACTAAGGCCCTGACCCTTGCGAGGGCTGAAGCCACGATTGCTCGAGCCCACATGCGCTTCGCGCTCGCGCGTGCTGCCGCCACGACGAGAAGAGAAATCGTCGGAATTGCGACTGGTACGGTTTCCGCCTTCGGAATAGCTGCGTGCCGCACGAGCAGATTCGTGTCCGTGCCTTTCGCCGCGCATCTGACGTTCAGAGCGAGCACCGCGCACATCATGATCGTGGAAATCACGTTCTTCATGATCACGTGAGCCGCGCCCACGGGCAGATTCGTCTCGACCACCAGAACGGCTCGAGGAGCGCTCAGAACCAGCACGCGCTTCATTTGAGCGCGTGCTCTTGGAACGATCCGTGCGGCTGCCCGATCGGGAAGATCGTTCTTCTCGGTGCTGGCTCCCGCTTCGCGAAGAAGATGTCTGACGATTTTGCATGAGCGCATAATAGCAAGCGAGCACCCGTTATTGACACCCAATTGGCTAAAAATTAATCGTGTAGTTTCAAACACGCCCAGAGCGATAAACAAATCAAATCCTTTTGCCCAGTTTCTCAAACGCGAGCTTCGATACTCGCCTCCTTGAGCATTGAAATATCTACCAATGAGACACTTAGATAATCTTATAAAAGGTTACAGAACGGTACCTAATTAGAACTCTCGGTATTCGAGTGCTAAGAAGCGCGTAATATTTCAGTTGTCAAAAGAAACAACAGCCACGCAAGGGAATCAGCAAGCCAACAATCCCTTACGTGGCAGAGGAAGAAGATGATAACCATGTTGGCACGTAGGAACTTTTTCAATGACTTTATGAGCGATCCCTTCGATTTCGGATTCTTCGGAACCGAGCCGGCACCGAAGGCAAACGCCTCCCTGATGAAGACCGACGTCAAGGAAACCGACAAAGCCTACGAACTCGACATCGATTTGCCTGGGTTCGATAAGAAAAACGTCCAAATCGAGCTAAACGATGGCTACCTCACCATCAACGCTTCTACCAATGAAGAGAAGGAAGACAAGAACGAAAACGGCACCTTCCTTCGTAAGGAGCGTTTCGTTGGCTCATGCCGCCGCAGCTTCTACGTTGGCGACGACGTTTCAGAAGACGACATTACCGCCAAGTTCGAAAACGGCATCTTGAGCATCAACGTACCCAAGAAGGAACTGCCCAAGCCTGAAGATCGCAAGCGCCTCATTTCCATCGATTAGTCCTAGCGCCTGCCATCCCCATCCAGGTAGCTCTAACATAGCCGGAACAACGCTCTGGCCTTTCAATTGCCTCCCATTTCCCAACCACGAGAAATGGGAGGCATTCTTTTGGCGCAAGCCAATTCAGGCGGAATCGGAAGCGGTACAGACCTGGTGGTTTCCCGTATACTAAATAGAGTAGAAGGTGCTTCGCGTCGTATGGCTTCGCAGGCCAATCTCTATCGCGAAACCCATTCAAAGCACCGTTTCGTACGCAGCAAAGCGAGGGGCCGACATGTCGTACATCGAATTCAACAACGTTGTTAAGCGGTACGGGTCGGGCGCCGCGGAAATCAGGGCCCTCGATGGCGCATCTTTTTCCGTCGAGAAAGGCGAACTCGCCGTAATCCTTGGCGCATCGGGCGCCGGCAAAACCACCGCTCTGAACATTTTGGGCGGCATGGACAGCGCCACCGATGGCAACGTGCTCATCGACGGGCAGGATATCGCTCACAGCAGCGAATCGCAGCTGGTGGAATACCGCCGCGCCGCCGTGGGGTTCGTATTCCAGTTCTACAACTTGGTTCCCAACCTTACGGCGCTTGAAAATGTTGAGCTTGCTTCACAGATCTGCCCCGATTCCCTCGATGCCGCCGAAACGCTCTGCCGCGTTGGGCTGGAAAAGCGCCTCAACAACTTCCCCGCCCAGCTCTCCGGCGGCGAACAACAACGCGTTGCCATCGCCCGAGCACTTGCGAAAAACCCCAAGCTCCTCTTGTGCGATGAGCCCACAGGAGCCCTCGATTACCGCACCGGTAAACAGATTCTTCAGCTGTTGCAAGACACCTGTCGCTCTTCGCACATTACCGCACTGGTTATCACCCACAACGCGGCCCTTGCTCCTATGGCCGACCGCGTTATCCGCATGAACAGCGGACAGGTAACCAGCATCGAAACAAACGCACACCCCACGCCTATTGCCGAAATTGAATGGTAGCCAATCATGGCACGGGCATTTTCAAAAGACACCTTCCGCACTATTGCCAACAGCAAGAAGCGCTTTATTTCCATCCTGGTCATTTGCGCATTGGGCGTAACCATGGTGTGCGGCCTGCGCGCATCCTGCGTAGACCTGCGCAATTCCGCCGACACCTTCTTCAACGAGCAAGGCCTCTACGATGTATGCGTACAGTCAACCTTAGGGCTGACCGAAGATGATGTTGCTGCCGTTTCCTCACTAGAAGGCGTTGCCGCCGCAGAAGGAGCCTGGGAAGAAGAGACCTATACGCCACTTGGCCAAAAACGCGCAAGCGTAGGGGTGAAGGCCCTTTCAAGCGAAGGGTTCAACATGCCCAAAGTTCTTGATGGCTCCCTGCCTGCAAATGAGCACGAAGTTGCTGTAACGGAAAACTACCTTACCGACTCGGGACTTTCGCTCGGCGACACCGTAACGCTTGAAGAAAACGACAACGAGGTGTTCGAGCGAACCCAATACACCATCACCGCTAGCGTGATCGACCCAACCGAGCTCACCAACCCCAATGGATCCATCGCCATACGAGCCAGCGCATCGCCCGACTACTCATTCTTCGTAACACCCGATGCTGTAACCGCCGATGTATTCACCGCCATATATGTGAAAGCCGAGAACAACGCAGGAGCGAAAAGCTTTTCACCCGAATATTCCTCACTTCTTGACAACCTCACCACCCAAATAGAAGGGATTAAGAAGCAGCGCGAAGAAGCGCGGACAGAACAGATCCGTCAAGATGCACTCGACGAAATCGCTAAAGCAGAAGCCGAAGCAAATGAAGAACTTTCCGATGCACAGCAAAAAATCGATGACGCGCAAAGCACGCTTGATTCAGGCAAACGGGAAATTGCCACGAACAAGCGCACTTTGCGCACCAGCGAAAACACCCTAGCCCAATCGGAAGCCGAGCTTCGACAGCAGGAGGATCAGCTGGCAAGCGCTTCAAAGCAAATCGAAGAAGGCTATGCCGCAATCTCAAACGCGCAAGCCCAGATCGACGAAGGCCGAACCCAGGCAAATGCCGCTTGCGATGATGCAGCGGCGCAAGTTAAAGCCGCTTTGGCTGCCGGCATGATAAGCGAAGAGGAAGCCTCGGCGCAGCTTGCGGGCATTGAAGCTCAGCGCGCTCAAACGCTCGCCCAACTCGATGCCCAGGAAAAACAGCTTTCTGCAGGCAAGCAGGAGCTCGACGCCCAGGCAGCGCAGGTTTCAGCGGGGATGAAAGCAATCTCGCAGGGCAAGGAACAGCTTTCCGCAGGTAAGCAACAGTTGAAATCGGGCAAACAGCAGCTTTCCGCCGCCGAGACAGAGCTCACAGAAGGTCAGGCTGAGCTCGATGAACAGCGCGCACAGTTCGAAAGCAGCAAAGCTGAAGCCCACGCAAAATTCGAAGACGCCCGGGCTAAAGTCGACGACATCGAGCAAGGGCGCTGGTACGTGCAAACGCGCGAATCAAACGCAGGCTATGCCAGCGTCGAATCGGACGCTTCTTCCATTGAAGCCATCGGATTCGTGTTCCCCGTGGTGTTCATCGTAGTTGCCGTGCTCATCGCGCTTACCACCATCACCCGTTTGGTCGAAGAAGAACGCGGGCTTATCGGCACCTACAAATCACTGGGGTACCGCAACCGCACCATCTTGGGCAAGTACCTGACGTACGCACTTTTGGCGTGTCTCCTGGGCAGCGCTGTGGGCGAGTTCTGCGGATTCGTGCTTTTCCCCGCATTCCTGTTCACCGTGTTCCAGATGATGTATCTTTTGCCCACGTACCTGCTTTCATTCGACACGTTCTACGGCGTGGGCAGCATGCTGTTCTTCATTGCGGGAATTGTTGGAGCTGCAGTATTCGCCTGCCGCGCCGAGCTGGCGCAAACACCCGCCACGCTCATGCGCCCGAAAGCGCCCCGTTCCGGCTCGCGTATCCTCCTTGAGCGAATCCCCTTCGTCTGGAAGCGCTTGGCATTCCTGGATAAGGTAACGGCACGCAACTTGCTTCGCTACAAGAAGCGCTTCTTCATGACGGTATTCGGAATCATGGGATGCATGGCTTTGCTTATCTGCGGATTTGCCATCAAAGACTCCGTGCATGCCCTTTCCCCCATGCAATATGGTGACATTTATCGCTATGACGCCTTGGCAGTCACCAACCCCAGCGACTTCAAAGAATGCGAAACGTTGCTAGAGGGAAGCGAGGAAGTTTCCTCTATCCAAGAAGTTGCCGTTGATTCGGTAACCCTCACCTCCAACGGCGACGACGAATCGCTGCAACTGTTCGTGCTCCCCGATGGCGCTGATCTTTCTCCCTACGTTTCGCTCAAAAGCGGCGAAGAGGCCCTGTCTCTTTCCGACAGCGGCATGATTCTCACGCGAAACGCTGCCGACCTTTTAGGGGTAGGCGCAAACGACGAAATCACCGTGAAAACCAGCGCACTCGATGAAGCGACCGTGCCTATAGCCCACGTTGCAGACAACTACTTGGGCAACGCCGCTTATCTTACGCAAAGCGCCTATGAACAGCTGTTCGATGAAGAGGTTCAGCCCAACGGCTTCTATCTTGCGCTTTCAGGCAACGGCATCGAAAAAGAGGCATTCGCCGACAGCCTGGCTGAACGCAGCGAATTCCTTTCCGTTTCCAGCACTCAGCAGATGAACGAGGAATTCTCAAAGTCGTTCGACCTGATCAACACCATTGTGTACGTTATCGTCTTCTTAGCAGCGGCGTTGGCATTCGTGGTGCTGTTCACGCTTTCCACAACCAACATATCCGAACGCACGCGCGAACTGGCAACCATCAAGGTGCTGGGCTTCCGCAAGCGCGAAGTTAACCACTATGTGAATAAGGAAACGGTGTTGCTAACCATTATCGGCGTAGTTTTAGGCATCCCCGCAGGATACGCATTCAGCCACATGCTCACCTATGTGCTGAAAATGCCTTCCATCTACTTCGCGGTAACCATCGATCCAATCAGCTACGCCTACGCATGCGGCCTCACGCTTCTGTTCGCCTTCATCGTGGCGCTGCTTTCCAACCGCACCCTGGCAAAGATCAACATGATCGAAGCACTGAAGAGCATCGAGTAGGCACCCACGTTTACGGAGTGACAGCTCTTCTGCCCATCGGCTCGCTTTACGCCAGAACCCTATCCTGTTCGAGCTCTACTGGTCCTGCTTAGGCTCTTGAGGCTCCCTGCTCTCGGGCTTGCGACGAGGGTTGAAATGGTGGCTCAGAGCATCGCCCAACAGACGAAGCTTCACAATAGCGTACGCCGTAACCGCGCAGGCAATAAGGAAGATGGGGATGCGCACCAGATTGTCGGCCCAGGTAATGATTACGCCACAGGCGGCAAGGAGTGCCGTCCAAGCCCACATGATAAGCACGGTTGCGCGTTGGCTGAATCCTGCACGCATCAGGCGATGGTGAATGTGCCCCTTGTCCGCTTCGTCGATAGGACGATGCTCGCGCTTTCGGCGCACAATGGCGAAGAACGTATCGAGGATCGGAACACCCGCCGCCAGAATAGGCACCAGCAACGAAACGAACAAGGCCGACCGCGCTACAGCAAACAGAGAAATGATGCCCAGCGCAAAACCAAGAAGCAGTGCGCCTGAATCACCCATGAAGATAGATGCAGGGAAGAAATTGGACTTCAGGAAGCCTGCACAGACACCAACAAGAATGACGCTGAACAGCGCCGCATCGAAGCGTCCGGTAAGCACCGCGAACAGCAAGATGGTTATCGCGGAAATACCCGTAATGCCCGCCGCCAAGCCGTCGAGGCCGTCAATCAAATTGATGACGTTGGCAAACGCCACCAGGTAAAACACCGTCAGAGGGTAGGCAACCCAACCAAATTCAATGTATCCTTCGCCAAAAGGATTGTGGATGCTGGAAAACAACAGGCCAGAACAGGCAACCACGCAAGCAGCAACTATCTGTCCCAGCATCTTCGCTTTGGGGTTCAGGTCAACCACATCATCCACGGCACCCACGAGAAACATCAAAACTGTTCCCAGCAAAACGCCCCAATAGTTGACCTCGATACCGTTGTAGTCAACGAAAGGATCAATCCATCCGAAAACATGGACGCCCAGTTCGGCAACGACGAGCGCCGCCAAAATGCCGCCGAAAATAGCCACACCGCCCATACGCGGGATAGGAAGCATGTTTACGCGGCGAGCACTGGGGTAATCGATGGCATCAAGTTTGATAGCAAGCTTGCGGGCAAGAGGGGTCAAGGCAATGGTAACCACTGCGGCAACGGCAAAGAGAACGCCGTATTCAAGCCAGTCCATGCGCCCCCCCTCTTTCTCGAACTTATTGGATAGCGCGGCAGAACGCGCTCACGCCAAATGATGATTATATACCGAAGAGACGGTTCTCCCGACTACAGCTACCTAACGGCATCGCAAGCGCAAAGAGAGAGGGCCGTCATCTACGTCGGCGCAGAAAAGCAACCGCCAAAGCCGCTTCGGGAACCGCAACCGCGAAGAAGCCCACAAACCACCCCGCGCCCATGCCGAAGAACCCTACAGTTCTCCTCTGTCGACAGCTTACTTTTGCAGCCTTTGTGGAGAGCAGCCACCAAAACGTGGAAGTACCTTGTACTCCCCGCCAGGCAACACATTCGGCACTGTTGCATTGTGTAGAATGAGCGAGTTGAAACCCGTAGATTCAGGAGAAGGTGTTCGTGTCACACAGTCCCGCGATAAGCGTCATTATTCCTGTCTACAACGTAGAATCCTGGCTGCGTCGTGCCGTTGGCTCGCTGCAGAATCAAACATGCACTAGCTACGAGATTCTGTTGGTAGACGATGGAAGCACCGATGGCAGTGGCGCTCTGTGCGACAAACTTGCCGATGACGATGTGCGTATCCGCGTAATCCACCAGGAAAACCAAGGAGCCGCCGCCGCACGCAACGCCGCTATCGAAATTGCTCGTGGCGATTACCTGTACTTCATGGACGGAGACGATTGGTGCGACCGCACCATGCTGAAGGACATGTACCGCGTTGCCTCCGAGCACGACCTGGACCTTCTTATTACCGGCTTTACCATCGACACGTACTATGACGACGAAGGCAAGTACTATCGCGAGCTGCGTAATGCGCCCGATCGCATCTTCAAATCGCAAGAAGAATTCCGCGCAAATGCCTGCCAGCTTTTCGATGCTCAGCTTCTGTATGCGCCGTGGAACAAGCTGTATCGTCGCAACTACATCAAAGAAAAGGGCATCCGGTTCCCTGGCACGTTTTGGGACGACCTGCCGTTCAACCTCGATGTTATGCGAGACGTTGAGCGCGTAGGCTGCATCGACGGTCACTACTACCACTTCCTGCGCGCTCGCGCCGAAAGCGAAAACACCAAGTACCGTCCCGACATGTACGACAAACGCGAAGAAGAACATCGCTGGATGAATGAGCTGTACGCGTATTGGAACCTGAATTCTCCCGAAATCGAAGAGTTTTTGGCACGCCGCTACGCAGAACGGCTGGTTGGCTGCATCGAAAACGTAACCAACTGCAATTGCACACTTTCAAAAGAAGAGAAGCGCGCCGCCATTAAGCAGATGATATCTACCCCCCACGCACGCGAAGCGCTGAAAAAAGCGCGGCCCCGCACCAAGATGATGCACCTGGTGCTGGCGCCCTTGCGTATGGGCAACATCACGCTCACCATGACGGAAAGCGAATTCATAAGCTGGGTACGCCAAAACAGCACCAGCCTTTTCGCACGCCTAAAAGCAAACCGCTAATCAAGAGCTCGCCACTGCGAGCTCTTTCTTTTTTTTCGCCCAAGGGATTACGACAAAAGCGCATCAGCCAAGAACGATTCGCGAAGCCTGAAAAACTCACTACAATCAGCTGCTTTTTGTTAGGTTCGGAATGCGCGCCGCATGGCGGTGTCGGGCTGGGGTCTGGAGCCGCGAACGCCACTCTGAACGCCATTCCTGTTAGATGCTCAAAGAGCATCTTCATTCAATGCTTGAAGCAATGCAGCGCATGAAAAAGGAGGCCCGTAGCCTCCTTTTGAACAGCGGAATGGGTGGCTTGAGGCGCTCCAAACCCCAGCCCGACACCGCCATGCGGCGCGCATTCCGAACACACTTACTTAATTAAAAGCACGCAGCCAATTACGGTTAGCAGGACGTAGGTGAACTTCACGAACTGCTCTTGGCTGATGCGCTTCTGGATAAGACCGCCCAGCCAGGTGGAAAGAATAAGCAGAGGAATGCACACTGCCAGCGTAAGCAAGCCATCGCCACCAAGGGAGCCGCCCTGAATGCCATAAAGGGCATAGGCGCCGTTCAGGAACACCCAGGTCATAGTAGTGGTTGCTCGAAATGCTTCCTTGTCCCTAATCTTCTGCAAGGCGTAAATAGCCAGGAAAGAGCCGCCAGAAACAAACATACCCTGAATAAGGCCGGCTATGGCAAGAATGCAGTACAGGAGCCAATCGGGTAAAAGCTTATTTTTCTTGTTAAAGAACAAACCGCGGATAGCAATGATCAAAACCGCAACGCCGTATACCTTGGAAAGGATGCTCAGCGGAGCAATGGTGTTGATCCACGCGCCAATGGCCATGAAAATCGCCATAATCACGCACATCTTCGCCAGTTCTTTCCACACCACATGCTTGATGCCCGTGAAGGCGATAAGCACGCTGGCAAGGAATCCGGTGCAGTTCAGCACCACGATGGACTCTTCGTGGCCGATGGTGACCATGCCCACCGGCATTGCGAAGATATTGCCCGCGAAGCCGGTAATACCGTTAATTAGATAGGCAAAGAAAAACGTGCCCCAAAATAGGTACTTTTCCATATGTTCCCCTTTAATGCGCCTCCCCCAGGCGCATTTCATCTGTGAATATGGAAGTCACTTTACTCTTGTGGAGTGAATAGTGCAAAACCAATAGAGAAAAGCATCCCGCAGGCTTCATTAGCAGTCAAAGCACTGTCAGCTTCTTCGCCCGATGCGGGTTTCGCTGGACTTCCCGGACGATACAGGATCCGTCAGACCCCGCATAATGCAGTCCTCACAAGGTTTCGCTATCGGCACAAGGTGCGCCAAGCGCCGATCTCGTGGGTTTTTGCGCTCGGTGCAGATTAAACGGGTTTTGTGCCCAGCGAGATGTCGCACCAACGCCTTCTTCAACGCGCGCCACGCAAGTTCCCGCACCCGCCTCGTCGACTGACGACGCGCACAAGCACGGTACTTATTTCCGCCGTTTTCACCGCATCGCCCGATTACGCTACACTTAAACGGATTTGCACGACGCGCTTAAACCGCCGCGCAAATCCAAAACAATCCACCTCTTGCGGTTGTCGCAAGCCGTCAAATAGGCAGACGCATTTGCATAGCCGCAGCAAAGCGCTCGGAACCAAACACGATAAGTAGGCATATATGAATATCGAAGAACTCAATACCGCTCTTGCTCAAGTCTTTGCCAGCGACGACCTGCTAAAAAATGAGCCCATGAGCAAACACACCACATTCCGCTGCGGCGGTCCCGCTCAGTTCTTTGTACGAGCAAGCAATGCTGCGGACATCACCGCAGCTATCAACGCCGCCAAAAAGGCAGATGCCCCCTGGTGGATCGTAGGCTGCGGAAGCGATTTGCTCGTTTCCGATGCGGGCTTGCCTGGCGTGGTTATCGAAATTGGCGAGCGCATGGCTCGCATTTCCATCGACGGATCCGTTGTTCAAGCACAAGCGGGAGCCACCAATGAAGCAGTTGCGCAAGCGGCACTCGAAGCAGAACTTACGGGCTACGAGTTTGCCAGTGGAATCCCAGGTTCTGTTGGTGGAGCAGCAATCATGAACGCAGGCGCCTACGATGGCGAGTTCAAGGATGTTGCGATAAGCGTTTCCTGCCTCTTCCCCGACGGCACGGTTCGCGAAATCCCTGCAGAAGAAGCCGATTGGAGCTATCGACACAGCATGATGAGCGACGAAGGGCTTGTTGTGCTGGGAGCAACCCTTCAGCTTGCAGCGGGAAGCAAGGATGATATTCGCGCCAAGATGGACGACTTGGCCCAGCGCCGCTCTTCCAAGCAGCCCCTTGAAATGGCAAGCGCGGGCAGCACGTTCAAGCGCCCCGAAGGCTATTTTGCGGGCAAGCTCATTCAGGACGCAGGCATGCAGGGTCATTCAGTTGGAGATGCCCAGGTTTCCACCAAACATGCCGGCTTCGTGGTAAACACCGGCAACGCAAGCGCAGCCGATGTTCTGCAGGTTATCCGCGACGTGCAAGCAGCGGTAAAGAGCCAGTTCGGCGTTGCACTTGAAACCGAGGTGCGCATGTGGGGGTTTGACGCCGCAAATAACTAGTGCGACGTCTTGCCGATTTAATGCGCCTCACGCAGATCGACAGTCATAGCGTAAGCAAGATAAAAGGCAACAGCCGCCACCGCCGCAAAGACCGCAGCCCAAGCCCAAGCCGCTTCAGCGACGGAAAACGCTACGATGCCAGAGGATAATGCACCCGCAACAAGCGTCATGGCACGAGCGACTTTACGCATGGGAACATACTTCAGGCCTTCTGCCTGCACCTTACTTACGTTCTTCGTATTTTTTGCCATAACCGCACCTCCGATGAATTACAGAGGGTGCCCCATTCACTCATGAAACGGGGCACCATCGTTTGTTTTCACATTCATCGTAACTGCGAAGTATTTCCGTTGCGAAACAGGCTTGTTGCCATGTTGGGTCGTTTTTCGAATCGTCCTGTCGAAATACGAAAGCCACTCAGGCCGTAAGCATCTTACAGATGGGGCTGATCGAAGCTCGGCTTCATGCTGCCATCCTCTGGGCGATTGAATAGCGTTTCCTCGCCACAATCTTTGCATGTGCCCACCAGAACCTTGCGGGGCATGAACGTGAGTACGACGTAAGCGATAGCGAACGCGATAGAGAAATATGGCATTACGAATGCAATGCCGATAATGATGATCGCTGTGATTACATGCACATACCATTTACTGGGAACGCGGCGCTTTTCGGCCGTGTACTCAAAATGGGTACCGCCGCAATACGGGCAGATAATCACCGTTTCGTCGTTCTTTCTTTTATCGGGATTGGTTTTCTGGTTCTTTTTCTTGGAGCTCATCCAGCATCCCTCCGTACAAATTCACCCAGCATGATTGCCATGCCGAATGCCCTCTCTCTACATGCACGCCATTTCCCCTTTGCTGCTTCGCCCTAAACGCAGAGCGCAGCCTCGCCACCAAAGGCAAAGCTCAACGATCCCTCTTCACTTTGCCACGAGCACACACTGCTTCAAATGTATGCTTCGCTTTAAACGCAGGGCACACCCAAAAGGCGCGCGTTTTATACGATGTGCATAAGAATACCACCTGTACCACTGGGCATCTGCGCGGCGACACCATCCGTTACCTATCTATATTCGTAAGAAATGAATCCATAGAAATTGAATGGGATCGGCGAATAGATTCCCAATAGATTGGAGAACTATTCACCTCTTCCTCGCATCATAGCTACAGGCTATCGATTTCTGTTTGAAAATGAATATTACCCATTCGCATCGAACATGTTCGGTTTTTTGCCGAGGGGTAGCATACACAGACGTTTGCACATCCGTGCAATAGAACTCTACGAATCCAAGGCGTCATGAGTGGGCCCGAGGGAGGCTCCTTGCAGGGGATACCGTCTTCGTTTCAAACGAGCAGAATGTCCAAAGAATGTAAGGAGAACGAATTGTCTGCAGCAGCAGAAAAGGTAAAGCACTACGGCTTTGCGCTGGCAACGGTGTACATGTGCTATTTCACCTACGGCATCCAGGCCCTGATCTTGAGCCAGAACAAAGTTAACTTCTATACCCAATGGGGCATCACCGATCCCACCGCAGGTTCCGCCGCGGTTTCGATGGCAATTGCTGCCATGGGATTCGGCAAACTACTAAGCGTATGGATTGGCGGCGAGCTCTCCGACCGCGTCGGACGTAAGAAGTTCGCCGTCGCAGGCGCTGTTGCCTACATCATCTGCTTCACTATGATGCTGCTGGCAACCGACGCAACCGCTTGCTACATCGCCGCCTTCTTGTCCGGCGTTGCAACATCTGGCTTCTGGGATGCAGCACTCTATCCCGCCGCACAGGAAGCAGAGCCGAAATACGCTGCTTCTGGCGTTATCGGCATCAAGGCCGCCGTTTCCGTTATGGGTGTTATCTACCCCATCTTCGTTGCAGCATTCAGCGCACCTCATATTTGGCACGTTAACATCTATCTGCCAATCGTGCTTTCCGTTGTATGCCTGATCATGACCATCATCACGCCCTTCCGCTACGACGACGAACGCGCCACCAAAACCGATAGCGACAACGGCATGGACGAAGCTCAAGCTGAAATCCAGGCGGCAAAAGACGCCATGCTCAAGAAGCCAGGCGTGCTGGTTCAGGTATTTACCCTGGTCATGGCATTCATCTGCATGTTTATCATGTACGGCGCACAGCAGTACACCAAAGCATTCGGCATGGCCAACCTTGGTCTCGACGAAATGGGCGGCGCAGCTCTTGCCTCCATTTACACCGTGGGCTCCATTACCGCTGTGTTCTTCTGGGCGGTAGTAATGGGCAAGCTCCGCTGGAACCCGCTGAAGGTTCTGCTGATCGACTTCGCCTTCTCCGCTTTGGCTCTGGCGTTGGTGCTGGTTGTTCCCAACGTTGCCATCGTGTACGTCGCCATCGCACTGCTCGGCTTCTTCGCCGCTGGTGGCGCTTTGCAGACGGGCCTGGTTGTTCGCCAGAACTACTGCCCCGGCCCTAAGGGTCGCAACACCGGAATGTACATGACCTTCATGGGCGTTGGCGCAACCTTCTTGCCCTTCATCGTTGGCGCAATGACCACCGCCATGGGAGAAACCGGCGCACTGTACACCATGATGGGTCTGCTGCTCGCAGCGGCTATCGTTGGCCTGTTGTTCTGCATCTACCTGGCAATTCAGTCGAAGCCCCTGTTCGGCTACGGCATCAACCACAAGATGGATTAGCGCATAACGCTACAAGCAAGAACTTGCTCCAGGGGCTCGGCACTGTTGCCGAGCCCCTTTCTTTTCACTTGCCGATTGCTCCAAGCGCAGAGACGCAACCAGAATTCCGGCAGGGCAATCAAGCAGCGTTTATTCGCCACGCTGTTTCGCACGCAGCTCGTGAGCGGCCCAGGTTATGCGGAGGGTGTTCATAGCATTATCGAGCGTGCTCGTGCATTCAGCGCCAGGCACACCGCGCAGAACATCAACGATGTCCTGAATCTGACCATTTCCCGGATAGCTCTCCACAGGCGGGCACAACTCTTCTTGCATCAGATCCGCCTCCTTGCGAACGCCACCCATCACGCCCTCATGCGCTACCGCATCGCCATCGGCAAGCGTCTCGATGCGAATCGGCGCAGCGTTATCGTAATAAGAGAACTCGACGCTTCCCTTGTCTCCATAAATAAGGAATCGGTCGATAGCCTTATACGTGGCATAGCACCAAATCCCCGAAACCATAACGTGGTTTTCAGTCTCGCCCGAAAGAGCAACCGTATCTTCGCCGGGGTAAAATCCCGTGCGGTTGTCTACCTTCAGGCTGAAATCAGTGATGGTTCCTGCAAGAAACGCAATAAGGTCAAGCATATGTGCATCGCCCTCGAAGAAATGGCTGCCCCCAGAGACCTCAGGGCGAACACGCCAAGGCTTCTCCGCTTCAGGAAGCATCTCTTCGGCAGTTTGGCGCTGAGTACGAATAACCTGAACGCCACGAACAGTGCCGATCTTGCCCGCATCAAGCACCTGCTTAAGCTCGCGATAACGTGGCATTCCACGACGATAATGAGCTACAAAGCAACGCTTCCCAGCCTTCTCGAACGCGGCTTTTGTCTCTTGCGCCTCGTCCCATGAGAGCGCAATAGGCTTTTCGAGATAGCAGTCTTTGCCCGCCTCGGCCACGGCAATGGCGTGCTCTTTGTGGCAGTTCGGCGTTGTGGCAACGTAGATAATATCTATGTCTGGGCAGTTCAGAAGCTCGTCCAGCGAATCAAATGCACGCCCATGACCGTGGCGCGCGCACCAGTCAACCGCTTTCTGCTTCGTGCGATTCCAGATACCGACCAATTCCGATCCGTCGGCAAGGTAAAGGCCAGGGCCGTTTTTCGTTTCCACAACGTCACCGCAACCGATGATGCCCCACCTAATTACCTCTTTCTGAGTCATGATGCCCTCCTCTCATACGCACCCAAAACCCCACACATAATTGGCCCCTCAACGCTGGGGCCAACCAAAAAGGCGCGCATTCCGTTACGCAAACTGTAGCATCGCTGCAAGCAAAATACGCAGCAGAATGAGGCGGAGCGGCACAGGAGGTTCGAGAGGCGAAGGCGCGGCGAAACATGTAGCCTGGACGCAGAGCACGCTCGTACTGACAATTGGTCTAATATCCAATCTATTGCGTTTTTATTCGCGCTATTATCGCAAAAGAACGGTTTTGCTTTTGGGTTTAGCATTCGGCTTGCCCCTCTGCCCTATACGGCGAAACCGGCAATACGCACATTTCGAGGAGGCACCGTGGCCAACTCCCAGCCGAACATATGGCATGCCCCCATGCCGCTCATCTGCTCGTCTTTCGAGCCAGGGAACCTCGACGTCGTTATCGAGGCCATGCCCGACAACGACTACCGAACCATCGCGTTGGCAGAAGCCGCTTATTTTCGCGGCAACGCCGACGAAGCATGCCGCCTCGCAGAGCCCTTCCTTACCTCAGACATCTTGGCATTGCGCGTTTCATCATGTTTCATCTGCGGATTCGCAAACCTATCGCTTGACCACGCCCACGCCGCTCGCGCCTGTCTGCTCAACCTAGCGTCATCAGAAGAACACCTGAACGACGAATACGGCGACCAAGAACGTGCCGCCTATTTACTATTCACGGCCTCATCGAACGTCCTGCTGCACCTGAAGCCTCCCGTAACCGCAGATGACTTCTACAAAGTTGCGCCTCTGTTACCTGAAGGCCTTCGCCTATTCGCGACCTACGCCATGGCCCATCAGGCATATCTCGCCGGCGATTACGGCCGCTGCATAGGAATGGCAGAAAACGCCCTGGGGATGAAGCAGGCGCGCTACCCCATCTCTGAAATGTTCCTTCATCTTGTGGCGGCAATGGGATGGATGAGCAAACGACAGCCCGAAAAGGCAGAGCGCCACTTTATGGAAGCTTGGAACATAGCCCAAGCAGACGACCTGATCGAAACAATTGGGGAACACCACGGTCTTCTTCAGGGTTTGCCAGAAGCATGCCTCAAAAAAGATTACCCTCACGAATTTGCGCGAGTAATTGAAATCACTTACCGATTCAGCCGCGGATGGCGGCATGTCCATAACCCCGCAGCACACAAAACCGTTGCCGACAGTCTTACCACAACGGAATTCGCCATTTCAATGCTGGCATGCCGCGGTTGGTCCAATACCGAAATCGCAGATCATATGGGGATTTCACGCGGTACGGTGAAAAACAGGCTTTCAACAACGTATGCGAAGCTGGGAATAACCAGCCGATCGGGACTGAAGGAATTCATGCTGAAGTAGTGTGGCTGGCACCGCACTGGCACCAGCCACATTGAGCAAATCGTCCAAGCGAAACGCGCGCTTCGCCCAAATCGCGGCCCTTATTCTCGCTTGCGGCGAACAACGAACCCAGCCAGCAGAGCGGCCAAGCTCGCGAATGTCGCAGCCACGCCAGCGAAAGCTGTGGCAGCAAGCCCTACAGGCGATGCGTCCCCCGTCGCAGGAAGGTTCTTCTTTGCCTCCGCAGGCTCGACCTTGGCGCCCGGCACGAGCGTTTGCTGCTTGGCTGGCTTCACCACGGGCGTGGTCTCCTCGGGATTAGCCTCGGGCTTGGTCTCCTCGGGAGGTGCGATTACCGCGCTCTTGGCGACGGCTTCGTCATAGGGGGAGTCGACTACAACATCGCCCGTGCCAATGGTTTGGCCTGCCTCGTAAACGATGCCATCGCTGAGCTCTTCCTTGTTGCGATAGTCAATGACCTTGCCGCCTTCAGGTGTCAGGATGGTGGCGCCTTCGATTTCGATGATGCCGATCGCCTTGCCGTCCGCGCTCATGGCAAGGGCGAAGATTGCCGCCGTGTCTCCCTCGGCCGTAACCTTACTGCGGACGATCGAGATGGTAGCGGGCGTGATGCCTTCGTAGGTCTGGGCAAAGATGCCGAGGTTCATGCCCTCGCGCTCGGGGATGACCTCGCCGCCCTGGTCGTTGCTGTAGTGGTCGGGGCCGTCGCCACCGGTCTCGGCATAGCGGGCTATAGCTTTGACAACAGAGTCGCTGATGTAGATATGGCCGCCCGCGTCGTTGGGCTCGTCGTTTCTGGTAGAGATTGCAACCGAGAACCTGCCTTCTGCGAGCGCGTCCACGGTCGAGCCGTTCTTGATGACGATGTCGTCCTCGTCGGTGAAGAGGGCGAGGACGTCGTCGCCGTCTGAGCTTGCGCGGACCATCACGGTCGCGCCATCGAGCGTGATGCCCTTGTGGGTGTAGACGCCATATCCAACACCATGTGCGTTAAGGGATGCGTTCGAGACTGTGAGGCTGCCATTTGCTTTAACGGCATAGTCTTCCTCGGAGCTTGCCTTGACCTGACTGCCGCCTGAAATCTCGATGTTACCTTCGGCCCGAATCGCCTCGTCCTCGGCAGAGCTCGCCTCTACCTTACCACCGCCTTTGATGATCAGGTCGCTGCCTGCGGCAATGCCTCTCCGCTCCCCTTTTGCGATCACGGTGCCAGAGGAGTCGATGGTGGCATTGCCCCCAGATTGGATGCCTTCAGTACCACCTGTGGCATTCACGGTACCCGAGCCCGTGATAGAGAAATCGCCCTTTGCCTCAATTCCGTCGGAACGGGTACTTGTGGTGTTCACGGTGCCCGGACCTGAAATGGAGAGATCACCTGAGGATTTAATTGCATCGGCCTCGGCTGTCACATTGAGCTCATCTGAACTCTTCGAGCTCGTTATGTTCAACTCTGCTTTCTGGCTGGCGCCGTTCTCCGCTTTGATGGCAGCTCCGGCGGAATCGGGGTCAGTTTTCACGGTGTTCTTGCCCTCGTAGGCAACGTTGAGCTTGCCCGCGGCCTTGATTGCGCCGCCGTTGTAGCCGTTAAGCTTCATGTCGTCGGCGCCGTCCCAACTCCAGGTGCCGGCGTCGTCGCTTGCGGCAGTGCCGGCGTTGTACTGGGTGCCGCCGACGTCGACCCACTCGGCTGCGATCGCGGCGCTCGGCACCATCAGCGACCCCGCGGTGGCAACGGCTGCCACCCCTGCGACGACACCCCACGTCACCTTGCGCCAGCCGCCCTGCGCGGTTACCACGCCGAAGCGCTCAGACGTCTTGGCGAAGCCGCCTTCGGTGCAGCTTTCCGTTCTGTGCATGTTGTCCCTGGCATTCATGACCGCTCCCCTCGTTCATGTGTTCGTCAGATGGAAAAATCGTATCGGGCGGGCACGGGAAGCGGTAGTGCCATACGAACGGGAAAATGGCCAAACGGCAGGCCAGGCGCCCCGCCGCACAAAAAGCGACGCCGCCCCGAACATGGGAACGGCGTCGCAAATCAGTGAAACAGGCGGGCAAGGCAGCAAGGGCGAAAACTGCAGCCCTTCTATTCTTCAGAGAGGAAATCGAAGGCATACTGCGCTGCGGCAAGCGAGCCACCCACCAGAACGCTTTCGTCGACATTGTAGAAACAACTGTGCTGCGGATACGTTGCACCCACTTCCGGATTACGGGCGCCAATAAACACGAGCACGCCGGGAACCTTTGCCAGGTACTCGGTGAAGTCTTCGCCCGAAAGCGTACCTTCGTAATGGCAAAGCGTTTCTTCACCAAGAACCTTTGCAATGGCGTTTTGTGCACGTGCGGCGCAAGCCTCGTCGTTCACCAGGCACGAATTGCCGTACGTCCACTCGAACTTCGCAGTCGCACCGTACGAAAGCGCCACTTCTTCGACCACGTGCGCCATGCGTTCCTTGATGTAATCGCGCACTTCGGGCGTGAACGAGCGAACCGTGCCCGTTAGGTACGCTGTGCCCGCCATGATGTTTCGCGCAACACCGCCATGGAATTCCCCGATTGTGATAACCGCAGGATCAAACGGGGAAACGTCGCGGCTAACGATAACCTGCAGCGCGTCGATAACCGCTGCGCCCACAACGATGGCATCGACGCCCTTGTGGGGCATGGCACCATGCGCACTAGCGCCCGCAACATCAATGCGGAACCAGTCGCAATTTGCCATGCGCGGCCCCGCTTCGGCGGAAATGGTACCCGCTTCCACTTCGCTCCAAATATGGGCAGCGTAAATGGTGTCCACCCCATCGAGCGCACCCTCGGCGATCATCTTGCGCGAACCGACCGATATCTCTTCCGCTGGCTGGAACAGAACACGTACCTCGCCATGCAGTTGGTCGCGAATGCCCAAAAGCAGATGAACAGCGCCGAGCATCATTGCCATGTGGCAGTCGTGGCCACAGGCATGCATAACCCCTTCGTTCCGCGACGCGAAGGGGAGCTTGGTCTGCTCCAAAACGGGCAACGCATCCATGTCGGTTCGAAGTGCAATGCGACGGCGCGGCTTGCCCTCTTCGTCATATGCATCGGGCGCGGTGCCTTTGATGGTGGCAATGAGCCCCGTTCCCCCCGCTCGCACATATTCGACACCAAGCTTATCGAGCTCTTCGGCAATCGTGCGCGAAGTGGAGACCTCACGAGCGCTCAATTCGGGATACGCATGGAAGTGGCGCCGCCGCTCGATAACGTAAGGCTCGAGCTCTCGCGCATGGGCTTTCAACTTCTCGGTTACGTTTGCCGATTCGGTGGCATTCGGGTTGCTGCAGGTCATAATGGCCGCCTTTCGATTCTCCCCATCAGACTACCACGACTGGCACCTACGGCAGCATCGGAACGGTGTGCGTAACACTCCGCGTAACACGAGCCGGCGCAATTGGCGCCCAGACGAGCGCAGCCAACACCCGCCGGAACGTATGCAGCTTTAGAAAAAACGATGAACACAAGCATACTTCTTAATTTTCGTTTACAATTCTGAACGTATTGTCGTTTAGCGGTCGAACTTACCCTATGAACGGGCGTTTGCCGCACGGTCGAAAGGCGCATCATCCCCATGATGAAGCGAACCAAGATCATCTGCACTTTGGGTCCCGCTGTAGACTCTGAGTCAGCATTGAAAAATCTTGTGCTAGCAGGCATGGACGTTGCCCGCTGCAACTTTTCGCATGGCTCCCATGCCGAGCATAAAGCACGTATGGACCGCCTGAAAAAGGTCCGTCGCGAACTGGACGCACCCTGCGCCCTCATGCTCGATACGAAAGGGCCCTCCATCCGCACCGGCAAGCTTGAGGGCAACGAACCTGTGTTGCTCCGCGCGGGCGACAACTTCTTCCTCACCGAAGAAGACATTGCCGGCACTTCCCGCCGCGTGCACCAAACATTCAAAGGGCTTTATAAGTATGTTGAGCCTGGCACCATTATCCTTATCGACGACGGCTTGATCGAACTCGCCGTCGATCGTGTCCTGGGATCCGACATCCAGTGCACCGTTCAGAACTCCGGTATGCTCGGCGAATGCAAACAGCTGAACCTGCCTGGTACCAACGTGCCCCTGCCCGTCATGACTGAGCAGGACAAGGAAGACCTCCTGTTCGGCATTCAACAGGGCGTCGATTTCGTAGCAGCATCGTTCGTAAGCTGCGGTGAAGACGTGCGCGCCATTCGCGCATTCCTCGCCGAGAACGGCGGCGAAAGCATTCGCATCGTGGCAAAAATCGAAAATGCGCACGCAGTAGACCACATCGAAGAAATCATCGAAGTCTCCGATGCCGTAATGGTGGCCCGCGGCGACTTGGGCGTAGAGGTTCCCTCCAACCAGGTTCCGCACCTTCAAAAGAAGATCATCAAAGCCTGCAACCGCGCTTACCGTCCGGTTATCACCGCCACGCAGATGCTCGATTCCATGATCCGCAACCCCCGCCCAACGCGCGCAGAAGTTGCCGACGTGGCAAACGCCATCTATGACGGCACCGATGCCGTTACCCTTTCCGGCGAAACCGCCATCGGTATGTATCCAGTTCCCGCAGTACAAACCATGGCACGCATTGCCGAGGCAAGCGAATCGCATATCTACGACGAAGGCTCCATCCCCAACCGCAACGCAGAGCAGAAGAGCATTTCCGCTGTTGTAGGCTTGGCTGCCGTAACCGCCGCAGAAAACGTGGGCGCTTGCTGCATCGTTACCCCTACGATGACCGGTCGCACGGCCCGCATCGTTTCCAATTACCGTCCGAAGATGCCCATCTATGCGGTAACCACTTCGGAAGAATACCGTCGCTCCTTGCAGCTGAACTGGGGCGTTACGCCGCTTTTGGGCAAAGTTGTTGGTGACGCCTCGTACGTTCTTGAGCAAGCTCGCAGCGTCGTTGTGAAAAAGAACTTCGTGAACAAAGGCGATATCTGCGTATTCACTTTGGGAGACCGCACCACTTCTCCCCGCATCGGCCAAACAGGCGACGCTGTAAGCTTCGACCCAACTGCGCCTTCGCCGCGCCCCACCAACGTAATGCAGATAGTGCAAATCGGCGTTGAAGCAGAGGGGGATAACTAATGGAAATCAAAACCAACTGCTATGCCGCCGTCGATATCGGCGCCTCTTCCGGCCGCGTGGTAATCGGCGAGGTTACCCCGCAGGGAACCATCGAGCTTACCGAAATCCATCGCTTCGATAATATCCAGAAACGCTCCGGCGGTCACGACTGCTGGGACGTGGATATGCTGTTCCGCGAAACCGTTGCCGGCTTGGCAAAATGCAAAGAAGCAGGCTATGCGCCTAAAACCGTGGGTATCGACACCTGGGCGGTCGACTTCGTGCTGCTCGATGCTGAAGACAACATGCTCGGTGATGCGGTAGCCTACCGCGATGAGCGCACCAGCGGCATGTACGCCGTGGCAGATGCTATCGTTTCGCCTGATGAGGTGTATCGCCGCACGGGTATTCAGCGCCAGCCGTTCAATACCATCTATCAGCTGCTGGCGCTCCAGCGTGAGCATCCCGAGCAGATTGAAAACGCTGAAACGTTTTTGATGATCCCCGACTACCTGGCCTTCCTGCTAACCGGCACCAAGGCCAACGAATACACCAACGCTTCCACCACATGCCTGATGAACGCACGCACCCAGCAGTGGGATGAAACCATCTTGGAGGCATTCGGCATTCCGCGCAGCATGTTCTGCGACGTGGTTATGCCCGGCACCGATTTGGGTGCCGTCACCGCTGAAATCGAAGAGAAGATCGGCTACCCCACGCATATCATCGCGCCTGCCACGCATGACACGGGCAGCGCTTACCTGGCTGTTCCCGCGCGCGACGCCGATGCGGTGTTCCTTTCTTCGGGCACCTGGAGCTTGCTGGGCGTTGAAAACGAAGGCCCCATCACCTCAGATGCCTCCCGTTTCCAGAACTTCACCAACGAAGGCGGTTTTGAACTGCGCTTCCGCTTCTTGAAGAACATCATGGGCCTGTGGATGATCCAGTCTATTCGCCGCGAGCTGAACGGCGTTTCCTACGTAGAGGGAAAAGACACCCATCAACAAGCCGGTGAAGATGAGCTGCCCCCCTTCACGCATGAGGCAATCGAGTGGGGCTTCCCCGACCTCATTGCCCACGCAAAAGAGGCAGACAGCTTCGAAGCCCACGTGAACGTGAACGACGACCGCTTCCTGGCGCCTGATTCCATGATCGACGAGATTCGCCGCGCCTGCTTCGAAACCGGGCAGGACGTGCCCCAAACCGTCGGTCAGCTTATGCGCTGCGTATATGTAAGCCTTTCCTCCTGCTATGCGGAATCCATTGCGGAAATGGCATCACTTACCGGACGCACCTACACTTCCATCAACATCGTTGGAGGCGGCTGCCAAGACGCATATCTGAACGAACTCACCACGCGCGCGTGCGGCATTCCCGTATTCGCCGGCCCGGTTGAAGGCACGAGCTTGGGCAACCTTGCCGTGCAGATGATCGCCGACGGCGCATTCCCCGACCTCCAAAGTGTCCGCGATGCTATCGCAACGTCATTCGACGTGAAGCGCTTTGAATAACAGTAACCAACCTTTTAGGTACAGATAAGGAGCATTCATGACCACTATGTACGAATTGGCACGCGAAGCGTATGCCAAGCAGGGCATCGACACCGAGGCAGTGATCGAGACCCTGGCAAACAAGGCCATCTCCATGCACTGCTGGCAGGGCGACGACGTAGTCGGCTTCGACCAGGGCGACGATAATGCAGCTTCCGGTGGCATCATGACCACGGGCAACTACCCTGGCCGCGCTGCCACCCCCGAACAGCTCATGGCCGACTTCGAGAAGGCAGCAAGCCTGATCCCCGGCAAAAAGCGCATCAACCTGCACGCAAGCTACGCTATCTTCACCGAGGAAAACCCCTGGGTTGACCGCGACAAGCTTGAGTACAAGCACTTCGAGCCTTGGGTAACCTGGGCAAAGAAGAACGGCTTCGGCATCGACTTCAACCCCACCCTGTTCAGCCACCCGCTGGTAAAGGAAGGCCTTACCGTTTCCAGCCCCGAAAAGGACGTGCGTGATTTCTGGATCCGTCACTGCATCGCCTGCCGCCAGATCGCAGAGCGCATCGGCGAGGAAATGGACGATATGGTCCTGAACAACTTCTGGATTCCCGACGGCCTGAAGGACTATGCCGCCGACGCCTATGGCCTGCGCGCACGCCTGAAGGATTCCCTCGATGAGATCTATTCCTTCGAAACCCCGCATGTTATCGATGCGGTTGAGCAGAAGGTATTCGGCATCGGTGTTGAAGGCTTCACCACCGGCAACCAGGAGTTCTACGTATCCTACGCTGCCAAGAAGGGCGGCAACCATGTAGTGCTCATCGATGCGGGTCACTTCAACCCCATGGAAAGCATTTCCGACAAGCTGCCCAGCCTGCTGCAGTTCTTCCCCTACGTGCCGCTGCACGTTACCCGCTCCATGCATTGGGACTCCGACCACGTTGTTCTGTTCGAAGATTCCATCAAGGACATCGCTGCTGAGGTTGTTCGCTGTCCCGAGGGTATGGACAAGGTCCTTATCGGCATGGACTTCTTCGACGCTTCCATCAACCGCATCGGCGCTTGGGCTACCGGCATGCGCGCCATGGAAAAGTGCCTGCTGTTCGAGCTGCTGCAGCCATGGGATCGCCTGAAGGAGCTGCAGGACACCTACCAGTTCTCCGAGAAGATGATCGTTACCGAGCAGTTCAAGACCATGCCTTGGACCGCGGTTTGGGACGAGTACTGCGCACGTCAGGGCGTAGTCGCCGAAGACCAGCTGTGGGACGAGGTTAAGGCTTACGAAGACGAAGTGCTCTCCAAGCGCCAGTAAGCCCTGCGCATTTTCCAGCGCCCCTCTTCCCGAGGGGCGCTTTCTGCGCCCAGAAGTCATGGTCGGGAACATCCGGCGCCGAGGGAGCCACGGCAGGGGGGCGCATCGGGTACCGGAAGGCCCTCGCCGGGGCATCCGGCGCCAGATGCTTTCGGCATGGGGCTTT
>ERZ1026868.275-NODE-275-length-37871-cov-8.230696_pt1 | contig 37871 bp, 24 predicted proteins | sample MGYA00380164_ERZ1026868 | MGnify/ENA primary metagenome ERZ1026868 (study PRJEB33269, sample SAMEA4719800) | human gut metagenome | biome: human-associated habitat; feature: organic feature; material: feces | place: Cameroon | collected 2013-10 ...
GTCTCGTGGGCTCGGAGATGTGTATAAGAGACAGCTTTATTCCCAAAATGCTAAATTATGTGAAAAAACAAGGAGGCACTGATATAAAAAAGAAAAGAATCCGTGCAATTCTGAATTTGGTACAGGGCGTTGCGGATGCGAACTTAAATCCCATCAGTGCCCCGCTGTTGATTACATAAGCAACTGCTATTGTGAATGCCCGGTCACTCATAGCACCCATTCTACTGAAGAAGCAGTTTTTCATGACAACACCTATCATCTTTCTACTTGTTCCTGCGGCCGTCACTTTTTTGAAGAACACGAGAAAGATGCTCATAGCATCTGTAAGCAATGTCATACACTAGTCTAGGAGGAAAAAGAAATGAAGAAAATCATAGGAAGCATACTTTTGGCTTTAACCTTAACCGGTTGTGCAAACAAGTATACGTTATCAGATAATCAGGAAGTATCCATTTGTCCAAGTATCTCACAATCTTCCATTGATCCAACAGCCACCACTACCAAACCACACACTCCAAATACAGTTACTATCTACTATTTTCAAATCTATGTAGATCAGAATCTTGTACAGGGAAATGATAACGTGGATTATTGCTTTGAACTGAATTATCCTTATGGAACAAATCTGATTCAATATGGGCTTCCATCTTCGACTTGCAGGCAGTTCAGACCAAAGGAACAGTTTACTGAAATGAATTTGAAGCAGTACTATTTCACTAATTTGGATCCTCTACTCTATGAAGAAGACAAACTGACTTCGTTAGACCACGATAGGGTTGTCTATTTTGCTAACGCAAAATAATCCAACACCATGGGCTAAATTAGGAGGAAACAATGATGAAGAAGAAAATATTATTAAGTATATTGATGACTTTTGCTTTATGCAGCTGCACGCATTCTGTTGATAAGGGTATAGCAAACAAATATGCAGTTAATGGCATTGAAGACAACGTCAAAGACATCATACCAGATTCCGATAAGACGCAGGTTCCTAACACAGTCAGCGTTTATTACTTTCAGATTTATGTGGCGGAAGGCACGGATACTCCTATCCGCATTCACAGCAATGTGGATTATCGTTTCAAGCAGGCCTATCCTTATGGAACAAATCTAATTCAGACTGGTTTTTCAAAGCAATGTGATGAATACGAGCCGATTGATTTTTTCGGAGATGGCGGTTGGAGGCAGTTCTTCTTCACTAATTTGGATCCTCTACTCTATGAAGAAGACAAACTGACTTCGTTAGACCACGATAGGGTAGTCTATTTTGCTAACTTGAAATAAGAATGAAAGAGATTTTCAAGGAAGCTATCATAATCGTAGAGAGCATCCTCTATATGGAAATAGAGAAGGGAAAAATCAAGCTCACGAGTCAAATAATGGTTGAGCTCGTTCCTCCCTTGTCGATCTTCTGGCTGAGGTAATAACAAGGATGGGAACAGACCAAAATCTCCCCATCCTTTTTTCTTGATCCTATAAGGATAACGGGAATCCGAGATATCAAAGACGTAATCATATTTTTCCTGATTTTCTTGAAACAGATTCAAGATATTCTCGGGTATTTTCTTAAAATCAATGACTTTTCTGTAAATTCCATCATTACTAAGATAGGTGTAATGAAGGCCTTGGATTCGATTATCTAGAAGAGTAACAGGAGAAAGAAGAAGGACACTTGTTCCAACACGGATTCCATTGATGAGAGAAGCATCCTTCCTAAGCTTGGAGTTTAAGAGAATAACATCATCGAAGCAATTATCTTCCCTCAAAAATAAATCGAGAGGAGAGGCAAGACAGATCGGATACCACTTAGATAATAAGGAAAATAAGGAGTTTCCTAGTTCATCGGTCAGCAAGGTTTCTACTTTCGTAGAAAGCAGTTTCCTTTTCCTGTCCCTGTATCGAACCTCTTTCTGGTTCTTCCTCTGGTTTTCCTGTAAAAGGGAAAGCAGATAGGAGTCATCTTCTTCGCTTGCTTTCTTTGCTTGATGATTCCTCTGCCCCAACAAGGCAATGTAATCCTTAAGATAAGGAGTAAATCTTTCTTTTCCAGCCTGATAGAAGGAAAGATAGACGGAATGGAAGAATTCTTCTTTCAAGTGAAGCAAGGAACGATGTTTCCATATGTATTGTTCTTTCCTTGCTGTCTGCATCAGATAAGATGCAGACCTCCTTTCCTTATGGAAGAAAGAAAAGTCGCAGAATTCTTCAAAACTTCCCTTCCTTCGCTTATCAATCTGTTTCGAGCATTCCTCAAAAGGAAGACTGTTCCTTTCTTCCAGCGGGAAGAAAAAGTGGTATTCCTTCGATAAAGACAAGAAATCATGCGAAAGCTTTTCAAGAGAGTGAGCAGTAAGAAGAATATCTCTACGATAGCTTTCATCCTGGTAGAGATGCTCTATAAACTCGTTCTTGAAAGAAAAAGACGGATTCTTCTTCTCTCGTTCTTCAAACTCATGAACATAGTTCCTGCGAGTCTCACTCTCTGTAACATAACTCCTTGTTGCTACATTCTCGCCATAGACTTTCCTATACAGCGGAAGATTCTTCTGAAGCAAAGAATAGTTCTTCCAATAGTTTGAAAGCCTCTTAACCAGAGAATCATAATCCGGTTTCTTCTTGTTCTTAAGATAACTCCGAATCCTCTTTTTTCCTTTTCTACGTTCAAAATAAGAGTCACTCTGTGCTTCTTTCAGCCTACTCTGAATATCACTATGAAAGACCGAATCATCGAAAAAGTCTTTAATAATCAGTTTGATAGAAGAAACAGCCTGGAACCTCTTCTTCAAACTGCTTAACGGAAATTGTTGAGATTGACTAGCAGAAAGAGAGAACATCTGCAGAGAGAAACCATCATATCGTTCTACAAACTTCCTCTCTTCAAACCTTTCTTCTAACTGACGAAAAGTATTTAAAGGCTTATAGTAGGAGTTCCTCTTAGTCTGAATCAGATGAATCATCTGCCCCCTAGTTTCTTTCCTATGAGCTAAAAGATTCTGTAAGTCCTGATATTTTGACTCTTCCTCATTACTATCAAGTCCGTAAAAAGGATGGTTCCATAAGTCAGCAGACAAAAGAGAACCTCTTCCTGCTATCTCATCCCTGATTTTATTGTCTTTCTCAGCATCTGCAGAAGTATACGATAAGACATCCAAAGGATAAGAAAGAGACTCCCTCGTCTCTCTTTTAAATAAAAACTCCTGCCTCTTCTCTCCGCGGAAGAAAGAAGGATAAAGAAAACAATCCTGTCTCTTATTCTCGAAGGATTCGAATCTTTGTTCCCTTAAAGAGAAGCTGTTATTAAAAAGAGACTCTTCCTCGGCATCTTTCAATAGTCTCTTTTTGTCATGGAAAGAGAAACGATTCAAATCCAAAACATCATCCTGAAGATGATGGCGGATTAGAAACTCATTCCTTCCTTTTGTTTCCTTTTCCGGTACGACAAGAAGAAGAGAACGATTCTTCTTCCTAGCCGAAAGCAGAGCACGAAAAAGAATATCATCCGAGACTTCTTTCTCATCATAGGAAACTTCGCTTGCCTTATACTGTTCCCTTCTAAGAAGAGAACGTTCCTGTTTCGAAAAATATCCGATATTTTCCTGCTTCAGAACCTTTTCTTTTTCTTCTTCTTTTACTTCCTGAAAAAGACCACGGTATTTTTCCTCTTTCCTTTGCTGATTCTGACTCCTTAAGAAAAGCGGATAAATCGAATGATAAAGAAGAGCTTCCTTTGGAAAGAACGAATACGAAAAAGCAAACGATACCCGGTCAGCAAGCCTAAGAGAATCAATCAAGCCAGAGAGAGTATTTACAAAGCTTTCCAAGGAAGAAAAAGAAACGTTTTCTCTTTCAATCAGGTTCCTCTTTCTTAGAAACTCTTTTGCAGCATTGTTCCTCTCCGGTTTCTCATTGGAAAGAGAAACATACGGATTACCATCCCTCCTTGAGAACACAGGAAGAAAGAAAAATACAGGATAATAGATCTGATTGACCTTATCACACACAAGAAGCGGCGCAAAGAAGTCATCTTTTTTACCAGAAAGAGGAATCGCATCACCACTCGAAAGATGAATGAAATCCAGCTGGATCCTAGGACAAAGCCTATCACTTTGTCCAACAGGAAAAGAGAGCATCTGCTCAGCTTTCTTCTCCAATTCGATAAAATCAATCCGTTCATTCGTCAGCATGCTTCTATTTTACCAAGTTCTATAGAAAGGTACAAAAAACACAAAAGAAAAAAGCCACCAGGGGTTTCCTTGGCGGCTTTCATTCTTTTTTCTAGAAGACTACTTAGCAGTCTTTTCTAACTTCTTGTTGAACTTAGCAACACGGCCAGTATCGGCAGTGAAAGTCCTCTTTCCAGTATAGAAAGAATGGCACTTGTTGCAGGTATCAACCTTAAGTTCCGGCTCAGTAGAACCAGTTTCGAAGGTGTTTCCGCAGGTCCTGCAGGTAACCTTGCAACGGTAATATTTCGGATGGATATCTTTCTTCATTTTCAGTTTCCTCCCTTAATCCGGCAAAAGCACGTTACCAAGCGTGCTAAGCATTAAAAAGCATACCACAGCAAAGGAAATTAAACAAGAAAAAATCAGAAATTCCGGAACCGGTTTCCGCAGTATTTGCAGTACTCGGCATCTTTGTCATTAATGCCTTTGCATTTCGGACAAATCTTGGTCTGATTTCCTTTTGGAAGTGGCTTTTTCGCAATCCGATACAGGCATTGGACAATGATCAAAGAAACAATAGAAAGAATCAATAAGCAGATACAGAGAACCGAAGAGCTGTTCAAATCAGATGCGTTTTTCCTTGAAAAGATAAGACCGACCACGCTACCGATAAACCTAGCAAAACAGGAATAGACTAACACACGATATAAAACACGATTCATGGAACAAACACCTCAAGAAAGAAGAAAAAGAGGGAGGTTAGTAGCCTCCCTCTCGTATTTTTGGAACAGATTAAGCAGCTAAAGCAGAAGTGATGAGAGTATCGTAAGTAGACTTTGCGCTTCCGATATCTTTCAGGGAGAAGTCAAGCCTAGATCCCCGATAATATTTGCCATCAGTATACCTAGCATCAAGCTGGATATTGAAAGCAGTAACAGAACCATCGGATGCAGTCTCTGTATTGATAAGAGTGAAGTAAGTCAGATCGTTACGTTCCAAATACTGTTCAAGCTGAGCACCAGTGATTCCGAAGAAGAAGAGACCAAAAGCATCATAGCAGTTCGAATTAGACCTGTAATTGTTGTAATACGGAGTGCTATCGCCACCCCAGAACGGAGCAGCTTCATCGGATAACCTGTAGAGAGCACCACTGGCATCAAGAAGGGCTCCGAATCCACCATCGACGAAGTAACCGCTTGGAGCAAACTCGGTCCTAGCATTTAATGTAACTTCCTGAGTAGCACCAGAAGAGGTCTGACCCTTTAAGACATCACCGACTTCGACATGAGCTGCAACAGAACCTGCTTCAGCAACGTAGGAAAGTTCATGGACCTTACCATCTTTAGCAATACCATAACCGATGTTTTCGCCAGCTTTTTTGGTGGTGTCATCACTTCCCCATGCATTGCCGGTATCAGCCTGATACTGGGTCTTAGAAGCTTCCGGAACCTCTAAGAATACATAGTTCTTAGTATAATGCCAATAACGATAGACAGTGCCGTAGGCTTTCTTTCCATCTTTAGTGTAATCATACTGAATCGGCTCAGTGTAAGTATAGCTATCTGCGCTGAAAGCAGCCTTCCTTGCTTTCTTAGCAGCATTCCTTCCAGGATTCTGAACCTTGATGTCAGTAACAAGATAGTTCCTGATATCGGAATCAAGAACAGTGCTGCCGACATTAGAAATAGTTCCAACCATAGCCGGATAAGAAGCCTCTTTCGAAGAGCCTTCAGCAACGATACGGGTTAAACCAGCGCCCTGAACCGGAGTGATTGTAATCTTGATATCAGTAGCATCAATGACTTCGACAGAGGTATCAATCCAAGAAGCGGCATCGACATAGGTATAGACCTTTTTAGCCTGCCTATTCGAAATCATGCCAGAAGGATCGACCCTGTTCCAAAGCCTGCACTCAAGAATAGCAAGATAAGTGGATTCATCCGTTTCGGAAGTTCCACCAGCGATTTCATAGATGTTATCATCAGCCTTGGTAGACGGACCCCAAGCCGGATTGATCAAAGAGAAGGAATTGAACAGATAGCTGCCGAAAGCTTCAGAATCACCGGCAAAGTTGTCACCATCGAGGAAGCCCTGAGAAGAACTGACGGCAAGGATTGCAGAAGAACGGAAGTTTTCATCTGTTACAACCTTTTCATTTTCGGTATCAATGTGCCTGTTCTTATCGATATAGAAAGCATTGTTCTCGCCGTTGACAGCAATACCATAACGGGCATAGTAATCAGCATCCTTATCATCAATAGCTTTAGAAGTCCAAAGATTTCCCTGCTTGCCATCCGTGACAGTAAGAGCCTTTTCAACACGTTTCGTGATGGTAGTCGTTACATTGTTCTTAAGGCTTTCATCTTCCGGAGCACCAGTGAAGGTGTAGTTCTTAGCAGAAGCTAAAGCAGTAAGAGCCTCTTTTAACGTCGGTTTAGCGGCAATGACAGTCAGAACAAAAGTCTTGGAATTGCCGGTTTCGACAGAAGTGACTTTCCTGTTGATAGTTCCAGGTTCAATACCAAGGAGCTTAACGTTGGAAACACTATTAGCATGGTCATCAACATCGCCGCTTGTTAAAGAGACACCGGCAACATTCGGATTGTCGATTTCAACGTTGACAGTCTTGTTACGAATAGCACTGGTAACATTGAAACGGAATGTAGCAGTCTGATTGACTTCAAAAGTCGTGTTGCCACGCCTGGTGATGGTGTTATCATTCGTGTTGATAGTAGAAGTAGGTGTTTCTGTTGCAGGTTGATCCGAAACAGACGGAGTCGGAGTCGGCTTGTTGTTGCAGCCAACAAGTCCAAGGGCAGTGAAAGCAACAACTGTCATTAATAAACTTTTCTTTTTCATATCTATAAACCCTCCCAAAAAGTTATATTACAGATTTTAAGCTTCTCTATTTTACCGAGAATTTTATTTTAATTAAGGATAGTGGAAGAACAGAAGAGGCTCTTCACCATCTCATGGTGAGAGCCTCTTTTGCTAAAAATGCCGTATTTCAGGGAATATTTAGAATTTCGGATGTTTTATCTGCTTACTACATTTAATTGCTGTAAGCGGTAACAGCCCTAATATTCGATTCCCTGTTTCTTCCGCAGTTCTTCTTTTTCTGCGCTTTTCTTATCGTCTTCGACAATCCTTTCTTTATACTTAGCGATTTCCTTAGAAGAAGCTAAGACAAAGTGTCCAGGAACAATCTCGACGAATTTCGGTTTTTCTTCCCGATAGTCGTGTTCCTTTGCCGGATTATAGACGATACGTTTCCGCTTCTTTTCGCTTAGCGGATCCGGTTTTGGAATTGCCGAGAGAAGAGCACGCGTATAGGGATGAAGCGGATGAGCGAAGAGCTCATCACTGCTTGCCATCTCGACCATCTCGCCGAAGTACCTGACAGCAATACGATCGCAGAAGTACTTAACAACCGATAAGTCGTGGGCAATGAACCTCAGGGTAAGACCGTGGTTCACTTTTAAGTCATTGAGAAGATTGATAATCTGAGCACGGATAGAGACATCCAATGCAGAGATTGGCTCATCGCAGATCCTGAATTCCGGGTTCCTGATGATAGCACGGGCGATACCAATACGCTGACGCTGTCCTCCAGAGAACTCATTTGGATAACGCGAGCAGTAATCCGGAATCAAGCCGACTTCCTCTAAGACCTTGACCGCTTTCTCATGGTTTTCCTGACGATTGCGGTAGCCTTGAATCTTCAAGCCTTCCTGAATGATGTCTTCGACCGTCCTACGAGGATCCAGAGAGTCAATCGGATCCTGGAAGATCCTTTGCCTCTTACTCCTCAGCTTCGGGTCAACATGACGGTTATCGTAATGGATTCTCTTGATCTTCTGAACCTGTTCCCGTTTGATTTCGGCAACATGTTCTTTGATCTTCTGGACTTCTTTTTCGTAGTGGTCCTTAACTGCGTTGTACTGAATCTGCTCTTCTAAGGTGTTGTTGTTCCTTTCGGAGAGCTCACTCTTCTCCTTCTGGCGGATTTCCTTGATCTTGGCATCGCCTTTGATCTTAGACCACTTGATTTCCTTCTGGTTCCACCGGTCACCAGCGGCAACACGATAGCCTTTGAAGTAAATAGATCCGCTCGTCGGCTGATAAAGACGGATGATGGAACGTCCCGTTGTGGTCTTACCGCATCCGGATTCACCGACTAAGCCGAAGCATTCGCCTTTCTTGATATCGAAGGAAACATCGTGGACAGCTTTCAGCTTCTTACCGCCTCCCCTAGGGAAGAACCTCTTCAGATGGCGGACAGAGACGAGAATGTTCTGATCGACAAGCTCCTCTTTATAGGTAACCCCATGAACCTTCTTTTCCTTATTCGAGGAGATAAACTGCTGAATCGGATTATTTTTCGAGTTCTGATTCATTTTTCACACCTGCCTTAAGTAAGCTGGCTTTGATACGCTGAGAAACAATCTTCGGTTTCTCCACATGGGGAGCGCGTTTATCAAGAAGCCAAGTCGACGCATAATGAGTTTCGCTGATCTTGAAGTAGGGAGGTTCCTGAACAAAGTCGATAGCCATAGCATACTTGTTACGGGCTGCAAAGGCATCGCCTTTCGGAGGATTGAGCAGATACGGCGGAGTTCCAGGGATTGCTTCCAGTTGTTCATGGGAATCAATATCCGGAATAGAAGATAACAGAGCCCAAGTATATGGATGACGAGGATCATAGAAGATCTCGTTTGCCGTACCGACTTCCACAATCTTACCAGCATACCTGACAGCGACACGGTCTGCCCTATTGGCAACAACGCCTAAGTCGTGGCTGATGAAGATGATAGACCTGTGACGTTCAGCTTTTAGACGATTGATCAGTTCCAGAATCTGAGCCTGAATCGTGACATCCAGAGCGGTTGTCGGTTCATCGCAGATCAGGATTTCCGGATTTGCGGTAAGGGCAATAGCGATAACAATACGCTGACGCCTACCACCGGAGAACTCAAACGGATACTGATTGAAACGGACTTCCGGCTGAGGAATACCGACTTCGGCCATGACCTTTAAAGCAATCTGTTTTGCTTCTTTGCGGGTCAGTCTGAACTTCTTCTTGTATTCTTCGTTCTCTTTTCCAATCTTGCTGGCGATTTCGTCATACCCAGCCTTATAGGAAACAAGTTTTTCCTTCAGAGAAGGACGGGATTTCTTATCCCTCTTCGTCCATTCAATGAAATCTTTCTTTGAATTTTCGAGATACTGTTTCTTCTCTTCTTTCAGAGGAGCTAGGTTCTTATTATGCTCTGCATCGGCTTCCGCTTTATAGGCTTGATTCTCTTCCTTAGCTTTCTTCTTTGCCTCATCCAAGGCAGCTTTCAGAGAAGGATATTCTGCCTTATAGGCTTCATTTGCTTCTTTTCTAGCTGAAGCAATCAAGCTAGATAACTGTTTGTGAGCAGCTTTCTTCTCTGCTTTGACAGCAGCAATCTGCTTTGCTGTCTCATCCTTCAGAGAATTATACTCAACAAGCTTATCAGCATAAGAAGCATCATCCTTCTTTAAGGAAGAAAGTTCGTTCTTCTTATCCCGAAGAGCATTCTCCAAAGTCGAAATCTTGTCATTAAAGGAAGAATCTGAAGCTAAGACCTTGTTCTTAGCTTCCCTGATCTTGCTCTTCCGTTTGACTTTGCAGTTCTTATAAGCGGCTTCCTCAACAGAAATCCTCTTATCAAAACGCTCTTTCCTATGATTCGAATTAACAAGCCTGGCTTCCGTAATCTGCTTGCCTACTTTCCTAATCGGATTCAAGGAAGAGAGAGGATCCTGGAAGATCCTTCCAATCTTATGGCCACGGATACGATGGAATTCGCTTTCCTCGACCTTGGTAAGATCTTCGCCTTCATACCTGACACTTCCGCTTTCAATGATAGCAGAGGCAGGAAGAATACCCATAATCGTCTTAGAAGTAACCGATTTACCAGAGCCGGACTCACCGACGATACAAAGAGTTTCCCCTTGATGCAAATCAAAGGAAACACCACGGACAGCATGTACTAAGCCTTCATCCGTCTTGAACGATACACGGAGATCCTGAACAGAAAGGATAACCGGAGACTGTTTCTTTTCGTTTTCCATGATTAATCCGTTCCTTTCAGTGATGGGTTGAAGGCATCACGCAAGCCATTGCCAAAGAGGTTGAAGCAAATCATCAATAAGGAAATGATGACAGCAGGAACAATCCTTTGGTAAGGATAACTCTGCCTGACGTTCTGAACATCCGACAGGATGACACCAAGAGAATCCGCATTCTTAAGTCCTAAGCCTAAGTAAGAAATCGTTGCTTCGTTGAAGATGACAGAAGGAATCCTTAAGACAGAAGAAGTAACAATGGTACCAATAGCATTTGGAAGAATATGACGGAAGATCAATCGAGGCGCTTTCGCACCAAGAGTCTTCGCCGCCAATACGTATTCTCGGTTCTTGTATCGGTAGAACTGAGAACGGGTAATCGATTCCGTTCCAATCCAGCCGGTTAAGCAGAGAGCAAGGGCAAAGACAAAGAAGTTCTGTCCAAGCTTCAGGGTAAGAACCGTCATTAAGATGATCCACGGCATACCAGAGAGAATATCAACGATACGTTCCCTAGTTAAGTCGGTAAGTCCGCCGAAGAAACCAGAGATAGATCCCCAGACAACACCGATTAAGATGTTGATAGCAGAGACAATAACACCTAAGATCAAGGAAGTACGAAGACCGGAGAAGACATACTTAAGCAAGTCTTTTCCTTGGGCTTCTGTTCCAAGAAGATGCTTCGGAATCGAAGTATAGCCGAGGTACTTATACCTCCTGACCGTACATTTCAAAGAGAAGGTAGAGACACCTTCGATGGTCGTAGCGGTAGCAGAATCAACGGAAACGACATAGACATCGTTCCGCTTGGATCCTTCTTCCGTAATAGAGAATCCTTTGGTCGGATTGGTCTCATCAAAGGTGATATAGCCTTTTTCTTTCCAGTCTTTCCTAGTAGACCTTGCAACCGGCCTATCCGCCTTAAGTCCGTAGGCAATCTGGTATTCGTCATAAAGGACATCACAGCGTTTGGTGATAACATCGCAAGGAGTAACAGCGGTATCTGTCTTCGTAGTCCAATAGCGCGGGTTCTCCTTGCCATCGACCGTCTTAGACTCACCAACCATTGCATTGGCATCATGGAAGGAGCGATAGCCAAGCTCTCGTTTTTCAATCTTAGAAGAAGAATTAGAGGAGAGATCAAAGTTCTTAAGATAAAGAGAAGTGCTGGAAGTATTCTTCGTATAGAACCTGATACCTAAGGAACCCTTGATGTTTTTTCCGCTGCCAAGAAGAGCAGAGACCTGCTCGTTCTTCTTAAGAGCATCGGTAATATCTAGGGTGACAGTCTCGTAAGTGGAAATCTTCTGACCTTCGTCAGTTGCTTTTTCAGCAATAGCAGGATAGACGGAAGTGCGATCTAAGGCAATAAACTGATTGTTCGTGAAGAAAAGGAGAGAGTAGTCCGGCCTGACACCATCTTGATCCGTAGATTGGCCAAGCGTATAGGAGAGGGTATAGGTATTGTTTAAATCGTAGGTATAGGCATAAGAGTACCTATAACGGATTTCTTCCTTATCCTTCTTATCACCGACAAGACGGACAAAGCCGCCGTTTGCATCATCGGCATGGCCATCGCCATAGCCTTCCCGGACATTGTCGATTTTGACGATATAGTCATCGGAAGCATATTGTCCGATGTAGTTTCCGTCCTTGTCATAAGGATAAGCTTCGTTCTTATGCCAACGGGTTCCATCCCAGAAACCATTGGATGCTGCTGCAATCTTCGGAGGAAGGTTCGTCTCATAGTTATGCTTAGAAGAGATATCGAACGGAACGACACCATTGATAGGCAGGATTAAAGACAGGACAAAAAGAACACCTAAGATAACACCGCCGACAACAGAAGAACGGTTCTTGACAAACCGGTGCCTTGCATCTTTGAAGAAGGTCGTCGGTTTTGTCGTGAACTTAAGATCATGGATGCTCTTGTCCTGCTGGACAAGCTTGAAATCATCCGCGGTAATCTTCTTTCCGTTGAGTTCATCCACCTGCGTATTGGCAGGAATCCTGTTCTCTGTAGAAGAGAGCTGGAAATCTTCGTATTTGTTTTCTTCCATACTTTAGGCTCCCTTCGCACCCCTGCGGATACGGGGATCGACAATGCCATAGCTTAAGTCAACTGCTAAGTTGGCAACAAGTCCGATGACAGTGTAGACAGCCATATCAACAAGTAAGACGTTCCAGTCTTTTGCATTCAGTGCTTCAATGTAAAGACGTCCGATACCATTGATGGAATACAGCTGCTCAAGGATGATAGATCCAGAAAGGATGGAGATAAACTGACCGATAACCATCGGAATAATCGGAACCATAGAGTTACGAAGCGCATGACGGATAACGCACTGGCGCTTCGTTAATCCCTTTGTACGAGCAAGAAGCAAGAATTCGCTAGACCTGACTTCGGTAAGCTCAGCACGGGTATAACGGGTGAAACCAGCAATCGTACCAAAACTGATAGATAAGACCGGGATAACCCTAGCCTTAATATAATCTCCAACAGAAGTGGAGGATGCCGGCCAACGGGATGGAAGCCATCCAGTCTTAAAGGACAGTCCAAGCATCAAGAGAGAAATAACAACAAAGGACGGAACAGAAATAAAGACCATAACAAGAGTAGAGATGATGTGGTCAGTGGTCGTGTTTTTCTTCAAAGCAGCCCAGATACCAAAGGCAAAGCCAAGAGGAAGAGCAACGAGAAGAGAAACAACATTGACAAGGACCGTCGGTTTGATACGGGTTACGATAATAGCCCTAGCTGTACGGCCTGGGTCAACAGCAGAGGAAGTTCCCCAATCCCATTTGGTAAAGATGCCTTTCAACCAAGCACCATACTGTTGGATCCTTGGTTTCCGGTAGAAATACCAAGTCAAACCCGTCGGGTCTGTATAAGGATTGATAATTAGCTTTCCAAGCCCTGCCTGTTCGGAATTGAAGGCCACATAATAGCCTTTGGCAACTTGGCTTTCGCAGTAAGAGAACTGCGCTGCTTCATTACCGGAGATAGCTGCATCCGGCAGCCTCTTGATCAAGAAGAAGGTTATGGTGAGAATGATGAAGGTCGTGACCAAGAGGAGCAGGATACGCTCTATTGTGTATTTTAGTAAGTAAGGTACTTGTTTTTTCATGATAGGCTCTAAAGAACGGCTTATTTCTTAACGGCAGAGATATAGGACTGAAGTTTAATGGTTTCTTCGCTATCGATAGCAATGCCATTGACAGTGATGGAGTAAGAGACAGTCAGAACAATCTGATCTGTGTTGTTGCCATCATCATCTTTGTTGCAGACATTGGTGAGAGTGACATTGAGGTTCGGATTTGCACTCGTGATAGCATGAACACCCTGTTCACCGAAGATAGCAGTGACTTCTGCTTTATCGGTTGCACCGGTTTCGCTAAGGCTTGCAGTAGAGTAGGTCTTAGAACCGACCGTGATGAAGAGTTCCTTGATAACAGCACCGGCATCGGTGAAGCCTTTGAAGGAGAGAGCATAAGTAACAGCCCTCTTAGTCTTATCAATAGACTGATACTTCCTTCCATCTTTGGTGGTTCCGCCATTGGAGACGTTCTTAATCTGTGCAAGACGGCCTTCATTGTCTAAGGCAGCAACCGTGGTTCCGGCTTTCCATAAGCCATCGTAGGACCACTTCTTTCCATCGTAGACAATGCTATCGGAAACTTCAGAAGTATCCGGTCCCCAGTTAAGGGTGAAACCAGAAGAGTTATCGGACTTAAGGACTTCGAAGAAGGAGAGAGGATCTAAGTCGTTTCCGGAAATGGCACCGAAGCCAAGCTGGAATTCGCCCTGTTTCCTAGCATTATAAACATCCTGGGCGTTAGCAGTACCATCAATCTGATTGACTGCGAATTCATAGCTTCCTCCGTATTCAGACCTGAGGAAGTCATTTGCAATCTTTGTCCAGGAATCGAAGACATCGCCATAGGACTTTTGATCGCCGGAGTTCATCCATTTCCTGTCGAGAGTGATCCTGTACGGGTTAGCACTGGTTCCAGCAACACCAGAGTTGTTCTTTGTCTTCAGCTTGTCTTTGTTAGGAATGATAACGTCTTCCATTGCTAAGGCAAGTTCGTTTTCAGCAGCATCGGCATTATAGCCATAGGTATCGTTGTAACGATCGGCTAAGACAGCCTTATGGGCTTCCGTAGAGTTATAGGCAATAGAGTTCTCAGGATCGATTAAGTAGTTATCGGAGAGATATTCCTGAGTCGGAGTCCTACCACGGGAAGCACAGATAGTCTGACGATCAAGACCATAGCTTAAGAAGTTCAAGAAGTGCTTGTTGGAGAGGTAGAAGACCGTATACTGACTTGCAGTTACAGAAGAGTCATGTTTATAAACACTTCCGTTTGTTCCGAAGAACTTGTTCCACTGTTCTTCCGTTGTTGCGTTGACATTGATCTTGAAGTTAGAGTCAGCTTTGGTCTTGTAGCTCTTCCACTGCCTCTTGTCATTGCCGCCACTCGGGTTAGCAACACCATTAGAGCCAAAGGAACCGCTCTTTAAAGCGTCCTTATCCGGAGAATAGGAATCTGTCTGGCCATCTAAGAAACGCTGCTGGCTGATACTGTTCTGACTTCCGATCAGCTGCCAATCAAAGCCTTTGATCTGATAAATCGGACGAGTCGTACCATCGGAGAAGGTATCGACGGTCTCATGATAGCCAGTATTCTTCTCGACATAGATATGATCGCCTGCTTTCCAATCCTTAATATAGTAAGGACCAACGGAAAGAGTCGTATCTGTTGCATTGGTATTCTTATCGCTCTTTAAATTCTGTCCATAATCGGTTTTGACAAGCTCTAAGAATTTTTTCGGAAGCGGAGCGTAGAGGTTCGAAGAGAGATAGTACCTAGCATAGAACTGGGTGCAAGGATAGAGAAGGTTGAATTCGATGTATTCGCCGTTTTTATCCGTTCCAACGAAAAGATTCTTTGTATCTGTCCTGTACTTATCCCAAAGTGCATCGTTCCAGATAGCGCCATCAGACGGTTTCTGGCTAGTATGGTTAAAGTAGTTAGCAGCACCAGTGATACCGGAAACACCAGTGGTGATTTCAGCACCACGATACCTTCCGTTATAACGGGTAAGCCTAAATTTCAGACGGGTCAGATAATCTTCGAGTTTGACTTCGGTTCCATTGAACTTACTGTAATCGGCTTTCTTAGAACCAGAAGCATATTTCGGAGCATCCGCGCCAGTACGGACATAAATACGCCAACGACGGTTAAGGGTTGCATCATTCGGCTGCTCGTTATCGCCGATAGCAATCGGACGAGGGCAGTTTGCCTTAGCAAGAACCGGAACCCACTCATAACCATCCGCCTGGGAATTCAGACGGGTTCCATAGAAGGCAGAAGAAATATAAGCATCGAAATCCGAAATATCAGAACCGCTTCCGTTCCTAGCATTGGCATGCTGAGGAAGAGCAGAAGTTGCAATCTGATAATGCCACGGATCACCGCCGGAAGTCAGGTTTTTAATTTTTTCAGTGAGTTTACCCTCACGCCTTGTACCCCAGCCATAACCGGAGATGTATTCCTTCGGAGTCGGGACATAACGGGAGTTGTAGCAAACATAGCTGCCGTTAGAGAACCTGGTGATACCAGTCAGATAGTTATCAACAGCATATTTTTCAAGAGAGCCTAAGATCTTAGCACGCTCATCAAAGCTCTCCGTTGCATAAGACTGGATACCTGTTGCTAAGGAAACATCCTTGACTGTGAAATTCAGCGAAAGCTTACCGGAAGCACCGCCATCAACAGTGATGACAGCAGTTCCAGCTTTCTTCGGATTAAGAAGACCGCTATGCTGATCGACAGCAAGAACAGAATCATCGCTAGAGGAGAACGTTGCCGTTGCACCATCAACAGCGATTTGTCCAGTAGTCGAGCCAACAGTGATTTCGAGATTTGCACCATTCTCGACTTCTTTTCCATCATAAGTGACGATTAAATCACTATCATCTGCACTTGCCGATGTGTTCGTAGATGGCTTGACATTAGAATCAGAAATGCCCTCCTTGTGGCAAGCGCCAAGAAGCATGACACTTCCTAAGAGAGGTAGCCTAGTTAGCCTAATTGTTTTTTTCTTCATTTTCGTTTTCCTCCTTAATATAAAAATAGAGAGTGGACGGCAGTTTATCAACATATCTTACCATAACAGAAAAGGGTATTCCGGAAAACCGGAAAAGAAGAGCGCATAGCAATATATGATACCGCTTTCTGACCTATAATACAAACGCTAAAACAATTCCGACAATCAAATAAATACCGCCAAGAATCAAATAGGGAAGATAGTCAAACCGACTTCCATCCCGAAGACGTTTCTTTGCCCTCTTATAATCTCCGGCATTATCGTATCTTTTCGGAGATCCTTTGCGGAAGGAATTGACCAGATTCTGGAACTGATAAACAAAGATATCAAACGTTCCTGCACGTTCGATAAAAGCAAGAACGGCAAAGATGAGATAAGCAGCACCTGGAATAATAAAGCAATCGGAGAGTCCCCTTTTCGCAACAAAGTAGCAAAGGAGAATCGAAAGCAGGGATAAGAGGATAAGAACGGACCAAGTGATGATTTTTTTCTTTGTTTCTGGATTGATCCTCATTGTATTTTCCTTGAAAGAAAGGCCTAGCTGAGAAAATCAGCCAGGCCTTTTGATAAGCAGAAACGAAACGGATTAGTCTTCTTTCTTCTTTTTGCCAAGTGCACGGACAGCTAATCCAGCAGCGAATAAGCCAAGAGCACCGGTTAAGGAAGAAGCAACGATGACAGATCCTCCGCAGCCTTTCTTTCCGCTTTCTGCAGAAGAAGGTGCAGAGCTCGGAGTGGACGGCTTCTGGCTAGAAGAATCCTGGGAAGGAGTATCGGAATTGTTGGCTTCAGTAGCAGTCTTTGGAGCTGCATCTAAAGCGACAGGGCAATAGTTCCTAGAGACAGAAACACCCTTCTTCGGCCTGATCAGAGTAACAAAGCCAGTAACGGAATCATAGGTGAATTTAGTCTCTGCATCGTCAACGTAAATCTCAAGATCATTGATAGATAAGCCAGCACCGACATGGATAAGGACTGTGTAATCCTTGGTCGGATTGATATCTTCATTCTTAGCACCAGTCAGAGAGACATCGAAGTAGATGTAATTGGAATCAAGGTTGGTCTGCCTGTAGACGAAGTCATACTTATCATTCTTTAAATCATCAGAGATAACAGAGACAGAGTAATCACTCGGGTGAGCGACAAATCCAGTAGAGTTGCCAGCGTAATTCGAAAGCTGAGCATAGATCTTATCGTTGGTTTCCCTAGCGCTCGTAACATTGAATTTGGCAACGCCATTATCGGTTGTAACCGTGCTTCCGCCGGCAGAGACATAATCAGCATCCGTATTCAAAGCAAGCTGAGTAGTTCCACGTTTCGTAGTAGCAAGCTTGTAGCCAGTAGCAGTAGCAGTGGACTTATCGATAACAAGTTTGTAATCCTTGGTCTGTTGAGTAATGTTAGTGGCAAGCGGAGTGAAGGAAAAGTTCAGTGTGTAGTTGCCTTCGGCTAAAGAAGAAAGATCGATATCGATGAAGCCACGATTGACGTTCCTAGATTCATTGAGCCAGGACTTGTAGAGCTTTCCTTCGTTATCGATAGCCTGGAAGGTGCCTCCATAGCTCCTAAGCCTCTTGATCTTACCGGTAGAGACAGTTGCTCCGCTAGCATTCTTGATGGTGTAGCTAGAATCGGCAATGGTACGATTGACGAAGAACGTAGCAACAATGTGGTCGGAATAACCAGCAGCACCAGCGTAGATGGTATCAAGGTTATTTCCATCGGCAAACGGAACCTGGAATTCAGAGTTGATAGTCTTCCTAGCAGCAGTGTCAAGGGATCCGATCTTATTGATAACACTATCGGTGACTTTTCCACCATGTAAGGCAAGAGTGGAACCGGTGTAGGCTTTGCTCTTTGCATAGGTTCCATTCAGGTTCTTCCTGCGGGAATCGATAAGCTCAGAAGTATAGACGTGGTTCTGTTCCTTTTCATCGGAGAACGGTTCAACGGCAGCACCTTTGGTGTAGTCGCCATAGAATCCAAGATAAGGAATGTTGAGGTCTAAGTTCTTATCAGAGGTAGAAGCAGAGTTCTGGAAGGAAAGGAATCCTTCGACATAGCTTCCGCCTGCATTCTTGAAGTACTTTGCAAAGTATTCACGTAAAGTACCAGAGAAAGACTCGGTAAAGGTTTCATCCGTTGTGAACTTACGTTCATAGTGGAGATTATCAATACGGACTTTCCTTGTTCCAGACTTTGTGCTGTTGGCAGCAACCGTGATCTGGCCTTTGGAAGATCCCTGATAAGCACCATCTGTGACAGTCACAGCATCATCAAGAACAGACCTCGTGATCTGATCGATTAAGCTTTCCGGAGTATCTTTGGTATTTCCAGTCGAATCTTCTTTGTCGTACTGGGCCTTAGTGACCTGAGTACGGAGAAGCGGAATCTGGAGGTTGATGGAAGGAGTGTAGGTCTGCTCCGTGCTGCTCGTATTGTGAATCGTATAAGGAATCTCAATAAAGGCTTCTTTATTCTGAGATAAATCAGTATTCAGAGTTCCATTGTTAGCAAGTTCGGCTTTTGCATCTCCGAAAGCAGAGCCATCATCGAGCAGATTCAGATCCGTAGTGACATAGTTTCCGGAATCAAGGATACGTTTGACATTGATACGTCCAGCACCCTGGATACGGATAGAAGCATTCTGCTTTTCAGTGGAAGAATCATGGAGAGAGTCAGCAGTAGACATAGCAACCATGGAAAGGTTCTTCTTGTAGGTTGCATAGTCGGCATCATCCTTATGCTGGCTTAAAGCAACAGCAAAGGCACCCGTGAGGTTCGGAGTAGCCATAGAGGTACCATCGAAGTACTCATAGCCATAGAGGTAAGAAGTATCAATGGTAGTTCCCTCGGCAGTCTGTCCGTGCTTATCGGCCTGGATAGCACCGATGATCTGATAACCAGGAGCAGAGATTGTCGGAGAGATATCAAGGTTAGCATCCGAGCCATCGGAGGAGAAGGAAGCGTAAACACCACCGGCCGGAGAGTCCATAACGGTATTCTGAGCAAGGGTGAGTTTGCCTTCCGTATTGGCAGCACCGAAATAAGAACCAGTGCTCTGGAAAACGAAGACAACCGGGATTTCCGGCTTGTAGCCGTTGAAGTCCATGTTCCTGTTGAAAGTGACGCCAGGAACGTTGTTGACCATAATCAATGCAGCAGCTTCGTTCTTAACAGCGAAAGTAGCCTTTTCACGGAAGGTGGAGCTACCACGATCGACAACAGCAATCTTGCCTTTGACGGAATGTCCGGCAGCAGCTGCAGCCTGATAATCCGTATCATCACCATATCCGCCAATACGGACATAGGATAATTCTTTCTGCTTTTCGCCGCCTAAGAGTTCAGTAAGCGGATGTTCGGTCTGATATTTGTCTTTGTCTTCCCTGCCACGACGGTTCGTAACCTGATCAGAGAAGGAAACAGCTTTTCCGTCGACAACCATGACAGAATCAAAGAAGGCACGTTCCGGGTTGGAGGCAGCAATGACATTGGTCTTTTCATCCCTTAAGGCATAGCTTCCTAAGATACCCGTTTCGACATCGTCGGTCGTCCAGTCGGAATAACCGGTATCACCGGCATAGGTGGACTTACCAGCGTTTCCAGCAGCGAAATTGACGATGACGCCAGCTGCTTCGCAGGCCTTGATAGCATTCTGAGTGGAAGAGCTAGTAGAAGAACGGAATTCATCCAAATCGGAGCCTAAAGAAAGGTTAACAACATCGAGTTTCCTCTGAGCAGCATATTCCAATGCCTTGCTGACAGAAGCATCGCTTGCACCGGAAGCATTGTTTCCGAAGACCTTGAAGATAGCGACCTGGGCTTCCGGAGCAATACCCTGGAATTCATCGCCATTTGCAGCGGATAAAGAAGCAACGTGGGTACCATGAACGTTGTCCTCAGTACCACCAGTAGGATCGACATTGTTGTCACCATCGGCAACATCGATAGCAAACGGAATCTTGTTGTTGATAAAGGTGAAATCCGGAGCTTTGACAATCCCGTTTTTGTCTTTGAACCTAGCAGAGACTTCCTCTTTGTTGTGCCAGCCATCGGATGCGACTTCATCATTGCTTAAATCCTTGAAGGCAGCAGCATTCAAAAGGCTCTTGCCGTTTTCTTTCGGCGGGTTCTGTTCTAAGGAAGTACGCTGACTTGTTCCTTCGACCTGGTTCAGGTATAAACCGGTATCCATGATACCAATCTTGATGCCTTTGCCCCTCTTAGCATCACTGCCAAGAATGTCTTTGGTAACACGCCTTGTTTCAGCAGAGTAGTTCTTCAGCTTCAGTTCCTTGTTCTGGTTGTAAACACTGGTAGAGGCCTCCTTTGTCGAGACACCATCATCCTCTGTTCCAAAGGAAGAAGTCTCTTCTGGAGCAGCATAACGATGAGAAAGCTCGACGCTCTTAACACCGGTAATCTGCTTGAGGATTTCAGAGGCAGCATCGTTTTTGACTTCAATTGCAAAGCCGTTGAACAGAGTATCGTAATCATAAGTGATGGCGTAGGAATCAGCAGGGAGACGATACTTGATTTCATTCAGAACACGATTCTTCTCAATCCGAGCCTGGTACGGATTCTTCTTAACATCTCCGGCAACGGTGATCCTATACGTGCTCTTCTCAGCTTCCGGAGCAATCTTGGATAAATCTAAGCTGCTCCCAGACTTATAGCTGACGGCAGATAAGGCAAGCATCGTACCGAAAGATAAGACAGTAAAAAGTTTTTTCATCTTGTCATCCTCCTTATACGGATAAAACGAAATAGTTTCAGCGTTTAATTTTAATTCTCTTTGCACCTGTTTAAAAGCCAAAGCATCTCTTTTCAATCCTATTTATATAGGACATTTTATTTGTTTTTTCTTGTTTTGTTAAGATTTCTTCGGTTTTTCTTGAAAAACAGGTGATTTTTCGACTATTTTCTATATTTGTGTAAACGCTTCCAGCTTTTAAGCTTTCCTGAGTTCTTTCACAACCAAAGACCTCTGCTTCCTCTGGTCGATGTCGACATACTCATAAGGTCCATGCCTGTTATAGTCGCCAGTGCCTAGATTCGGACACGGCAGACCCTTGAAGGAAAGCTGGCTTCCCGTTGTTCCGCCACGGACAGCAACTTCAATGGCGGGCCTATTCAGCTTCTGATAGGCGTCCTTCCTCTCCTTCACGATTTCCGGATACTGATCTAAAATTGTCTTCCTGTTGTGGTATTGATCTGCAATCTCAACCTGGATGATGTCATCTTGGAAAAGCTCATTCCTTCTTCTCGCAGTGAAAAGAGCTAAAGAGGCAAGCCTTTGGATTTCCTGTTCATCGAAGGAACGGATAATGTAGTCCATCTCAGCATGCTCCTCATTTCCAGTCAGAGAGCAGAGATGATAGAAAGGCTCTTTGTTGTCGGTATGCTCCGGACGAAGATACTTCGGAAGAGCGTTCTGGAAGTCAATGGCAACATTGACAGCCGAGACAAGTTTGTCTTTTGCTTCGCCAGGATGAATCGACTTTCCCTTGATATGGACTTTCCTGCTCTTTGCAGTGAAGGTCTCGATATTGACAGCCCTATTGTCCCCGCCATCGATGGTATAGCCATACTTGGCTTTGACGATTTCCATAGAGACATGCTCGGCATCAACACCAATTTCCTCATCGGTCGTAAAGATGATTTCAAGCGGACGATGCGGAATCTTATTCTGAAGAATATCTGTCAGGCTGTCCCTGATAATAGCAATACCGGCTTTATCATCTCCGCCTAATAAAGTCGTTCCATCGCTATGAATGATGGAATGATGAAGAGAATGAGCTAAAAGCGGAAATTCTTTTTCGGATAAGACTTTGCCATCTCCTAGGACAATATCCTTGCCTTCATAGACATCAATCTTGGTCTTCACATTGGTGTCGCTTGCCTGGGGAGAGGTATCCCTATGGGCAAGAAGAGCAATCCTTGGCTTATCTCCGGTTCCCTTGAACTTCGCATCGACAATGCCATAGCGGTTGACAGAGATTTCATCTGGATTCAGTTTCTGAAGTTCTTCTAAGAGCTTTTCCGATAGATTCAGAATCTTAGGATCCGATGCACTGTCTTCTTTTGGCTCTCCGGCCTTGGTATCGACTTCGACGTAGGATTTAAAGCGTTCGACAATATCCATACTATGATTCTCTCTTTCTATTTCACGTGAAATTATTTATTGTTTCTTGATTTCGTATCCGTAGTTGTAAAGGACATAGTTCTCTTTGAAATTGTAGATGAGGGCAAAGTTTGCATTGATGAACTTGGATTCCCCAAGCCTTTCCTTTGGAATGTTGAGCCTAGGCAGAATCTCCGGTCCAATATGAATGGTCCGTTTGATGGTAGAGTCAATCCTAGAGACCTGAAGCAGATGATAGTAGACAGCTCTCCTGTCGCTGTCATTGGTCTCTGTAAGCCTGTTTTCGAACGTCAGATGGCGATAGGAGAAGGGAAGCATGACTTGGTCTAAGACAAGAATAGCATTGAGTTTTCCTTCCTTCTTGAAGGCATTTCGGTAAGAGTTAATTAAAGTAGCAAAACTCAGTACTTCCTGATAAGCACCCTCTTTCCTGCCATCGAAAATCAAAAAGGCATAGCTGTCCTTAGGAGAACGCATCGAGCTCTTCCTTTCCCTGAAGGAAAGCGGGCAAGCACGATGGACCGTCTTATCGAGAAGATCGAAGAAGTCAGAAAGGTCTTCCTTCTTGATTTCGTCTCCGCTGTTTGGTACGACACGGACAAAGAGATAAAGGACAGGGGTTGTCTTTTTCTGATTGAACCGGGTAATCTCCCTTGCCTTAGGAAGATCATAGATATCGTAGACATCATCAAGAGAAGAGAAACGATATCCTTGGTCTGTCTTCTCAAGTTGATACGTGAATCCGTTTGTCTTGAAGGATTCCTTTAAGGAAATATCCTTCCTGGTCTGGAGAGAGGCAATAAAGTAGCTGGATTTCTTGTCTTCGTCCAGAAGCGGATCATACCTCTTATAGTCCCATCCATAAGGACTTTCTTCCCGCCGGAAGTCGTCTTTCTTGATAATGCGTCCTGCAAAATCACAGGCTTCCTTTTTTTCTTTTCCGTAGAGATATTCAAAGACCGGAATACTAAGTATCGCAGCTTTCCGTTTTGTTTCAACGAAAGAGACATCTTCCTCAATGACTTCTTTCCTCTTACCACGGAGAGGATAGACATTCGTGTCTTCTTTTCGCTTCCAGAACGGATTCTCGTTAATTGCCTTTCGGACATGTTCTTCATCGAAAGGATAAGAATGATCACCCCTATAGAAAAGGAAGGAATCATAATACTCTTCATCTCCGCCGGAGAAATAGAAGAGATACTTTTTCTTCTTATCATCGAGCTGACTGCTGAGACTGTCTTTGGCCTCGGTCAGAGTCGAGATTTCCTGAATATAGTCCTTCTTCTCCTTTTCCCACTGTTCCTTTTCTTTTGCGTTATCGGAAAGAAGGTTCGTGTACTTGGTATTGTACTCCCTAGACGTCTTCCTCCTATGATCCCGTTCCTCTTTCCTGGCATTCAAGGAAGAAGCAGCCTGCTTATTTTCCTCCGTCCTATCTTTGATCTGGCTCTGATAATCTAAGATAACCTGTTTGTTATTTTCATTTTCGTTCTTAATGTCAGAGAGCTCATTATTCGTATCATGAAGGGAATCATTGAGGTTCTTGATTTCCTCTTCCAGCTGGGCTTTCTGATCATCAACAAGGACAGACTGAGCATCCAACTGAGAGTAGTTCTTCTCCAGATCGTCATAGTTCTTTGCTTTTGCGTCCCTTTCCTTTTTCCTTGCGGTAAGACTATCGTTTAGAAGAAGGACTTCCTGTTTGAGCTTTTCGTTCTCAGACTGTAACGAAGAATAGGCAGCATCCGATTTTGCTTCGTTATCGTTCGCTTCTTTCTCTTTCTGGTTCAAAGCAAATTCCAAGGAAGAAATCCGGGCTTCTCTTTCCTGAATCTTACTCTTCAGTTCCTCGTTTTCATTCTTCAAGGAAGAAGACTGTTCCTGATAGGAAGCAGAAGCCTGGTTCTTGTCTTTCTCGCTTTCTTCCTTATAGGTAGCAAAAGAGGAAGAGAGAGATTCTTTCTCCTCTTTCAGCTGATTCAGTTCCCTATTCAGCTGATCTTTTTCTTCCTGGTAAGAAGAGAACTTATTCTGCCTATCTTCCTTCTCCTTGAGAAGAGTGTTCTTCTCTTCTTGAGAAGATACTTTCTGCTTCTCAAGCTCTTCTTTTTCTCTCTTGATTGCTTCCAGCTGAAGAAGAATCTCTTCTTTTTCTTTGTCTTTCGATAAAGCTTCTTCATTTAAAGAAGAAACCTTGGCAGACAGAGCATCATTCTTCTCTTTGTAAGAAGCCGTCAGTTCCTCGTTCTTGCTGCTAAGCTCGTTGTTTTCGTTTTCAAGATGAATGATCTTGTCTTGTAGAGCATCCAGCTCATTCTGAAGAGAAAGAATCTCCTCATTCAGTTCATCCCTCTTATCTTCTTCCGCAAAGGAAATCGGTTGCTTCACACTCGAAGGAGCTTCCATAGGAGAGGGCTTTTCATCTTCTAAGACAAGCTCTTTTTCCGTCCTGGAAGAAACTTCCTGTGCTTCTTCTGGCAGTTGCTCCTTGGCCTTTTCCATGCTAGGAGCTTCTTCCTCAGGAACCTTTTCTTCTTCCCTGACAAGCTGATTCTCCAAAACAGTCTCCGGAGCAGTCTCCCTCTTCTGCTGGGCTTGTTCCTCAATCGGATCTTCTTCCTTGACTTCATTAAGAATAGAAGGACTATCCTCTTCCTCATCCAAAGGCATCTCAATAATAGGCTGAGAGGAAATTAGACCCTTCGTATTCTCCTTGAAATAAGCCTGTCCAATCGCAGAAGGATTCTTCAGATTGAATTTTTCCTGCTTCTTTCCGTAAATCAGATTAAAACGGTTCCGGTTATAGAACTCATTCTGATTATCCAAGTCCGGTTCCCTGTTGAACGGATGATTCCGGTCCGTGACATCAAAAAGAGCATAGGTTCCGTATTTTCTGCCTTTCCGGACTTCGAAAATCGCATTTCCGATACGGAAATTCGATTTTCCGTCACGCCTATCATAGCTTGACTGGCTTTCAATCCTGAGATTCGAAGGAACATTCCTGCCTCCGCTTGTCAGAGGACGGATATAGTCCTCTCTCCAGCAATAGAAGGAGTCTGGATTCCTATAGTCTTCCTTATGGATTTCCTGTGCTGCGAAATCATAAGCGACTGTCTTCTCTCCGTATAGGCTCTCCCAGAGCCGTTGTGCTTGAATTTTATCCATATTCTACTCCCTTGAAGCGAACTCATCATAGAGTTCCTGATTTAGTTTCTTCCTTGTCTCACTATCGATTTTCTGATGTTTCCGGTTATAGTCCAATAATCCGTTGGCTTCTGTCTCGCAATCGCCAAGCTCGGTATAGATAACACCGTTTAATCCTTGTTCTTTGATCTGCGGAAGGACGTCCTTAAGATAGAGCTTCGTCCTCTTTTTCTTCAGATCTTCCCGATTCTTTGCATTGGAATGACCAAACCTCTTTGGATAGGGGAAACCTTCTTCTTTTAGTCCGATTCCCCCGATTTCACTTAGGATGAAGAGACGATGGAACGTATTCTTCCGTTTCCTATTGGGAATGGTGTAGGTATGAATCGAAAAGACATCAGAACGATTTGCTTCATACCATCCAGATGCCGTATCGAAAATCCTCTTGGAATCCAGTTTCTTAGCTAAGTCGTAATAATAAGAAGGATTTGCTTCACCCCAGCCTTCATTGAAGATTGTTTCCCTGATAATGGAAGGATGATTATGGAAGAAAGGAATCCATTCCTTCCTCTCTTTTTCAAATACAGCTAAGGAAGCATCATCTTTTCGTCCTAGTTTTTCCCGATGGATGTGTTTTTCCTTCGAATAGGAAGGGAAAAGACGCGGAAGAACGGTCGGAATGAATTTCGGACGATAACCTCCGCAAGGAAAATCCTGAATCAAAAGGATGCCGCAGCGATCCGCAAGATAGTAGAAATAAGGAATCTCTGTTTTCCTATGGACTCTTAGACAGTTGAATCCCATCTCTTTTGTTTTCAGGATATCATCCAGATAGTCCTGATAAGAGGAAGGAGTCAGCCTAGAAGTACCGTAGTATCCTTGATCAAGAAGACCAGAGAGGAAGACGGGGTGTCCGTTCAGATACAGACGCCTGTACCCGTCTTTTTCCTTGATTTCCATCTTTCTTAGTCCGAAATAGGAGTAGACAATGTCATCTCGATAGGTGAGCTTCACACTATAGAGATAAGGATCCTTATCACTCCAAAGATGGAGGTCTTCTTTTAGATAAAGAAAGGTTTCCTTACCGATTTCGACTTCGTATTCCTTGTTCAGGATCAAAACTTTTGCGGTTCCTTTGTCATTCGCCTTGACTAAGACTTTGACACCATGATGCTCGATATCTTCCGTAAAGGAAAAGTCCGTCAGATGGAAAGAAGAAACATTTTCCATCCAGATTGGCTTGTAAACACCAGAAGAAGAGGAATATCTCCATCCAGATGGCTTTAAGGTCTGCTTTCCGTTGGTGTAGTAGAGAGCATCCGTCCTATCCTTGACCCGTAAGACAAGATCAAGCGGGAAAGAAGAAGGAGAGACTTCAACCTGGAAAGGAGTCCTTCCGCCTTCGTGTGTCCAAACAAGCTGATGATTTAAGAAAACAGAGCAGATCTGATCAACTCCTTCGAAGTGAAGAATGATTTTGTCTTCGGTGAAGTTCTCAGGAAGATCAATGACTTTGTGATAATACCTGTAGTCATCTGGATTCACTAAGCGGTTTATAAGAGAATCCATCGTCTCAACCGCAAAAGGAACCCTGATTTTCTGACGATAAGAAAGAGGAAGATAGTCTTCCTTTGTCCTTGCAAAATCCCATTGTCCGTTCAAACTAACATAGGATTCCCGCTGGAATGAAGGATTCGGATGTTCCTTAAGAGGAAGATTCGTCTGTGGTCTGTAGTTTTCGTCTTTCAGAAGATATCCGTTATTGACGCCTTTGTTCTTCACGCATTGCATGATTTCTTTTCCTCCCGGAAATAGAAGTAAATCGGAATAAGGCTCAACGCTAAGATGCCAAGTCCCCTATAGTACCCATAGCTCGATGGTGTCTGATTCCTGACTTCCGGAAACACCGGGTCAACGAAGCTTCCACCATAACGGGAATTAAAGGCATCGCCGATAAAAGGACCGATGCACCTAGGCAAAGCAACCACAAAGAGCCTTCTCACGCCCCTGAAGACTCCTTCCTTTCCTTCTGGAATTTTTTCACGGACTAAGGCATTGATAATGGTCGGAATGCCGACAAATCCGAATATCATCAAAAGACCTGAAATGGTTGCATAGACCGTACGGATACTGCTTCCGTCTTTTCCAATTTCCGGAATCAAGGCCATCCTGACAAGTGAGATTCCATAAAGTGCGAAAACAGGAAGAATCCTCTTTTTCTTTCCAACCTTATCCGAGACAAATCCGAGAAGGACAGTCAGAAGAGAACCGACTAAGAGTGCAATTGCCATAACAATTGCAAAAGGAGTCAGGATTCCGCTTTCCGCAGTATTTGCAATCTTACAGGTATGTTCCAAATAAACCATCAAGTAGGGGAAGAAAACGTTGTTTGCAGTACCAAAGACAAAATAGATGAGAAGAACGAGATAAAGAGATTTGTTTTCTTTGATCGTCTTAAGCTTAAAGCCTTCGATAAGAAGAGAAAGATAATTTTCGTTCCGATGCCTCTTCTCATCTTCTTTTTCTTTTGGAATCAGGAAGAAGGAAACAATGCCAGCGAGAATGACAACGCCGCCAATCAAATAGAAGAAGAGATCCCATCTTGCATCATGGACACCGGTCTTAGAGTCTGTTGTCAGTCCGTTGAACCCAACAAAGAGAATCAGCCTGGAAATCAAAGGAAGAACGGAAAGAACGCCTTCTGCCTTTCCTTTGTCCTTCTGTCCGATGTTCTTTGTGACATACGAGTTAAAGGAAGCATCATTGGCCGTTGAACCAAAGAACGTCCTTGTACAGTCAAGAATAATGACCCAGACCGCGGCTAAGGAAGAGCTCCTTGCCAAAGGAATCAGTTTATTGACGGAATTGACGTTCAATAAGCCAAAGCAGGCGGTTGCAATACCCCAAAGAAGATAGCCGCCAGAGATAAATTCTCTCCGGTGCCCGACTTTGTCAGTCAGGGTTCCCCTGAAAATGGTCGTCAGTGTGGCAACAATTGCAGAAAATGCAGTCGTTAGCGCAATATACCTCGAATAGTCAAATCGTTCTCCGATAGGAGAAGAGAAGTTGATATAGGTGATGAAGGTATTGAGATACCTGTTTTCTAATGACCAAGCAAGTTGTCCAACTAGTCCGATAAGGATGAGGAAGAACCACCTGCGGAGGGAAATCCCTTTCTGCTTCATAATCGTGATTCGTTAATTGTAGGAAGAGAGACGGATTGGGGTGATGATCTGGATATTCTCCGGATCTTTGTTCTTCGCCATGAACCTGCGGTTTGGAGAAGAGAAGGTAAGCGTGATTTCATCGCTCTGAAGTGCTTTGACAGCGGCTGTCACATAATCGACATTGAAGCCGACTTCAAAGACATTCTCATTTTCCGGCCTGACTAAAGAGAGAGGCTTAAGGGTTTCGGAAGCATTTCCCATAGAAGTAGAATTAGCACTGATTGTCACACCAGAGTCCTTGCTTAAGGTCAAGCGGACACGATTGTTTCGATCATCTGCATTCAGGATAATGATCTTGACACGGTCTGCAGCAACAAGGAATTCCTGTGCTTTCAGAGTGACCTGATAAGGGAAGGACGGAGGAATGATGCGGTCTGGAGTCGGGAAGTCACCTTGAATCAAACGAGTAGAGACCCTGCAGTTCTTTCCGACAAAGAGAGCACGCTGATCATCAAGATAAATCGTGACCCTGTCTTCCGGATTGAGTCCGGTCACCCTGTTGAGAGTCTTAACGGAGCAGGTGAAGTTGAATTCAGCAGCCTGGTCTTCGACAGAGACAGCATTTCTTGCCATGCGATAGGAATCCGTTGCCAAGAAGTAGAGCTTTCCGCCCTGAGCGCGGACATTGACACCGAAGAAGAGCGGCTTTGGTCCTCTTGAGGCAGCAGCATAGGCAGTAGTATCAAACAGTTTCTTCCTGTCCTTGACCTGGACCTTGAAGCCCATTTTTCCTTCTGGAACCGATAAGGCAACATCCGGATATTCTTCTCCGGCTTTTGTAATCAGGTTATAGTTGGAGACATCATCGGAGACATTCAGGAAGTTTGTGTCGACCCTGACAAGAGTGACAATGTCCGAAGAAAGCTTGGCCCTGATTTCAAGAAGGGTCTTAGCCTGAACTTGGATAAGACCGGGTTCTAAGCTGAGAATGATATCGTTTCCTTTTTCGTCTTTCCTTGGAGAGGAGGCCTTGCAGGACCTGTCTCCGTCGCTGGCGATGACGGAGACTCCGTCTTCTTTGACCTCGATAAGATAGTTCCTGTATTGAGCTTCTGCAGAGCGAGAAGGAACAGCCTGGGCGGTGAAGCTCAGCCTGCGAAGAAATTCGTTTCGTTTGATTGTAAGTTTCATGAGTATAGACTCCCTTTAAAATACTTATATTATAAAGAAAATATAAGTTTTATAAAAGACCTATTTAACGCGTGAGAGCCGTTTCCCTTTTCTCGGATTTCTTTTAAATAGTTAAATCAGAAAAATAAAGATAAGGATAAGGACCGGTGGATTTGTGGATAACTAGTGATTTTAAGAATCTGTTTTAATTTAATTACTTAGAAAATTGGCTTAGACAAAGAAAAAATTAAAAAAATCAAATAGTAAAACGAATCACGAATATGTAGTGGATAAACCGGTCTTTTTCTCTTTCTTATCCACAGGGATGGTGGACAGGAGGAAACAAAGAAAAAGAAGACAAAAAACATAAAAAGAAAAAGGACCGCTGCTGTGCGGTCCTTTCTAGGCTTAATTGACGGCTTTCAGCTTGCTTATTAGCCCATCTACGGCGTGTTTCAGGGCTTGGTCGCTATCGTAGTTCTTCTCAATCTTCTGGACGTTGTTCCTGACGGTCGTATGGTCTTTTCCAAAGGCCTTTCCGATTTCCTGATAGGAGATATTCCTCCTCTTTCGACTTAAGTACCTTGCTATCTGTCTTGCAAGGGCGATTTGAGAAGTACGGACCTTGCTTTTCAGCTGGGTTTCTGTCCTGGAATAGTAGTCTGCGACTTCTTTGATAATACGATCGACATCAATCTTTCCCTTGCTTGTCTTTCTCTTTTCATCGTTTTCAAAGACATGACGGACAAAATCGAGGGAAATCTTACCTTGTGGCTTATGAATGGCAATAGCGAACAAAAGATTGGTGAATGCGCCTTCTAATTCACGGACGTTTTTGGAATAGTTGGAAGAGAGATAGTCGAGGACTTCTGGTTCAAAGTCTTCGATAGTCCTGTTACTGATACGGATCTTCCTTTGAAGAATACCGATTAAAGTATTCTTTTCCGGTGGACGGATAGAGACAGAAAGTCCCGATGAGAAGCGGGAGACTAAACGATCGGGGAGTCCTTTTAGTTCACTTGGTGCCCGATCGGAGGTAAGAACAATCTGTCTCTGATGGGAAACAAGGAAGTTGAAGATATTGAAGAACCTGTCTTGGGTCTTCTCTTTGTTCGCAAGGGACTGGATATCATCAACAAGCAGCCTATCGACGGTTGTGAAGAAATCCTTCCTGTTCTTGCTTCCTTTGCCAAGGACGAAGTTGACGTATTCATCGACAAAGGCATCGGCAGTAATATAGAGGACCTTTCGGTCTGGATGCTTTGAAAGAAAATCGTTTCCAATAGCCTGAAGAAGATGCGTTTTTCCAAGACCAGAGCGGGAATAGAAGAAAATCGGGTTTGCCATGCAGGGCTTAGAAGATGCTGATAAAGCAGCCCTATAAGCATCTCGGTTGGAATCTCCGACAATAAAGTTCTCAAACGTATACTGAGGTTCTAAACGGCTGTTTTTAAAGAAGGTCTCATCTGCCTGTTCCAAGGCATGGTTCCGCCTAAGATAGCTTTTCTCATCAAGGACTTCGACTTCAATGGGGGTCTCCCTCAGTTCTTTTAAAGCAGACTGGACAAGGGAAAGCCTTGTGTTTTTGAAGATGATACAGTTTGTAGAACTCTGACAGACAAAGAGTGCTTTGTTTCCAGAGATGGATTTCAGTTCAACGGCATTTGGGAACATGACATCGAAGAGTTTCGGATCGACGTTAGGACGTATCTTTTCTAAAAGCTGAGAGTAGAGTTCACTGACCTGACGGTCTTTCTGGGTTTCGTACATGGATGCTGTGTTCTCCTTTACGATAAATGATTATAGGAAAAGAACCCCTGTTTGTTAAGCATGGATTTTGCTAAGAGAAAAGTTATCTACCATATATTTTGAGTGGGATTCCATCCAAAAAAACAGTCTCCGTTATCCACTATCCACCAAGGCGTCAATGTGGATAACTAGGGGATAAACTATAGGTGGATAACTTTCCCGGTGGATAAGTGGATAACTATTCACATTCTGGAAAACTATCCACAAAGTAAAATATCGATAATATAGGAACTTTTTATACTTTTCCACTGCTTTTAAAAAGTGCAATCCACCGCCTGTTGATAACCTCTAAAATGGTGGATAAGCAGTGGATAAGTGAATAAATTTATCCACAATGCAAAAATAAATGTGGTGGATTGTCCACCTAAAAATAAAAGCAAAACAGAGGGAAAAGAGTTTAAGCAAAATTTCTATTTTTGTCTGTTTTAAAAGATTGTGGATAACTTTTTTCTAGCAAAGAAAAACACCTAGTTTTTCCTAGGTGTCTTTCGTTTCAGTAGTTCTTTTTCTGATGCTCTGGATTGTCAGGAAGGGTCCTGATGGTTACGTCTTTGAGATTATCGAAGTGCTTCCTTAAGGCTTCTTTCCTCTTGTCGGAGAGCCTGTCTGCTTCTTTCAGGGTCTTCTCTTGGTCTTCTAATAAGACGATATCGAGATAGAACTTTTCCGAAAATATACGGGACTTTACTTCTTTGATTTTGCTTCGGTCAATGTACTTGGACAGGATATCTTTAACCTCTTTCCTTTTATCGTGATCAATTGCGTGGTCTGTGAGTTCTCGTGTTGACTGTTTAAAGGTTTCAATTCCGATGAAGATAACCCTTACTGCGATTGGATAGGATAGAATCGGATCTAAGATGTTTTTTCCGTTCCTATAGTAGAATCCGGTTAAGGCTATGATAGCAGCGATGGAGCTAAGAGCATCAATAATCTGATGCCAGGCATCTGCAACCCTTGCTTTCGAGTGTGCTTTCTTCGCTCCATACCTCGTGATAAAGAACCTGATGAATTTGATAGCAACGGATGCAATCGCTAAGGAGAGGGAGGCGTAGAAGAAGGGGGAGCCGACATTGCTTGATGGTCCATCGTTTCCTTCTTTCAGAATCTCAGCTAAGGATTCCGAAGACTCAATAATGATTTCTCCTGCAGTGACAAAGAGGATGATGGCTAGGACGAGACAGGCAATCGATGCCCAACGTTCATGTCCGTAGTTATAAGTCCGACTGCTTTTCTTTGCAGCTACCCAGACAGAGATGACGGCAATGATGGTTGTCAGTACATCACCGGTAGAATGGATACCATCGGAGAACACGGCGTTGTATCCCATGGTTTTTCCGATGATCCTTTTTGAAACACCAAGTCCAAGGTTCAATAAGGCGGTTATGATACCGATGATGGTTGCTACTTTGACAGGCTCTTTTTCGCTTGGGACTAAATCGATTTTATTTTTATTCTTTTCCATTCTTCCTCCTTCGGTAGGACGATGATGAGTCTTCCTTTTCTGACTTGAATATAGCCTTCCTTTCCAATCAGTTCATTCGAACAGCCAAGACTTGTTGAAAAAGAAAGCTCTTTTTCACTTAGCGTATACTTCCTGTTTTCAATGGTTACGCCTTGGCTTATTTTATAGTAACTGAAGACAGAAATGAAGCCATGATCTTTCGCAGAAAGAAGAACTGCTTCATTCTCAATCCTGATCCTCTTCCTTTTTCCGTCATCGGAATAAAGGACAGCATTTGCGCCCCTGTCTTTCAAATGGGAAAGAAGATTCAGACTTGCAAGCGTCTGATCCCTTCTTCCTCCATACCTTCCATAGAGATGAAAGTCCGTATACCCTTCTTTTAAAAGAACATCTACGGCATGGAAGGAGTCCGTATCATCCTTAATTGGATTTAGGGAAATGATTCGTTTCGGATTTCCGATTTTATCTTTTGGAAAGGTATCAAAGTCACCGACAAGAAGATCGGGTTCCCTTCCAATATCTTTTAGATAATGATATCCGCCGTCACAGCAGACAAGGAGACTATCTTCTAAATCTGGCCTTTCTTTCCTTGGACCAGCTCCGAATAAAATGACTTTCTTCATTCAATGTATCCAGGAAGAAAAATCCCGTCCTCCTTGGCTTTTTCAATCGTTTCCATCTCTCCTTTTAGATTTCCTTTTTCACTTTGCCTAAGCAGCCTTCCGAAATAACCGCTAGGCTCATGAAGACAACTTGCTTGATAAAAGGCTTCATAGGCTTTCTCCCTGTTCTTCTCAAAGAGGATTCCATCATGAAGAAGATGTCCCCTTCTGGCATAGGCTTTCGGCCTTTGGTAGACACATGCCCTTCTTAAATGATTGCGGCTTTTTACTGGGTCTGTATCCTGGTAGAGAAGATGAAGGTAGTAGTGTCCTTTAAAGTTTTTCTCATCGATGGCAAGTTGGGCCTGTTGGATGGCTTCCTTCTTGCTGACATAGAAGAACGAATTATCTGGATTCAGATAACATTCCACCAGAAAAAGGTGATTCCTTCCTTTAAAGGAAGAGGAAGAAATCATAATTCGTCGGATATCATTCTTCTGTTCATCGCTTGTGAAGGGATTCCTTACCTTTTCAAGCAATCCGTTGAAGAGCTCTTCTCGGCTTAATTGCTTTTCCATATCTTACTTATTATATCTTAAATAGTACTTTAAAATTTCTTTCGCTTCTTTCGAAATCCGCTATAATTGAAAGGATATTTCTCAGACTGACTTTGAAGGAGCATAGAACTATGCAGGAAACAATCGTCCGTGCTTATGCGAAAATCAATCTCGCTATCGATATAAAAGAAAAACGGGAAGACGGATATCATGAACTCGACAGGGTCACAGTCCCCTTGAAACTTCATGATTCTATTGAAATTTCCCCTTTAGGAGCATCCAGCGGAAAAGATACTTATCTCTACTGCGATGATCCAACCATCATTTGCGATGAATCCAATCTTGCCTATAAGGCACTTGACTTCAGGCGAGAAAACCACCAAGTCAATGGATCCTATCAGATTCTGATTCATAAACGAATTCCAGTTAGGGCTGGACTTGGCGGAGGCAGTGCCGATGCGGCTGCTGTCAGGCATGCTGTTGAGCACTACAATCCCTCTAAGGAAAAAGAGGAAATCGAGAAGAGAAGGGCTGTCAATGTCTCTTCCGATGTTCCTTTCTGTCTTTTGAATAAGCCATGCCGTGTACAAGGCAAAGGAGAAATCCTGACTCCGATTGAAATCAAGGATGACTACCACGTTTTGATAGTCAAACCAAAAGAAGGATTATCGACGAAATCCGTCTTTGAAGCCTATGACCTCATTGATCAGGACGAAGTCGTCCATCCGAATATTGATGCGTTAAGGAAAGGCCTCAGAGAAGGAAAGGAGGATTTGATTCAACAGAACAGGATCAATGTCCTCTCTCTTCCTGCCATCAAAGCACTTCCGCTGATTGGAGAAATCCTGAAACAAATGCAGGATAGGAAGCTTTCTTTATGCGGAAGGTCTGGTACAGGAAGCGCATGCTATGCTCTTTCCAAAGACAAGAAAAAGATTGAAGCTGCCTATCACTTCTTTGAACAAAAAGGATACGAAGTTTATTCCACTCAGTTCCTTTTATGTTGATTGAGTCGGTTTTTTCTTTGAATTTGAAAGATAAGGCGTACAATAGATAACGTGTTTGGAGGTTATCATGAAGCTTGATAGTAACGCAGTCATCTTCGCTCTCTCCGCTAATGTCGAGTTGGCCAAATCCGTCGCTCATCTTCTTTCTACTGAACTTTCTCCTGTCCATCTTGCCCACTTCCCATCTGGTGAAGTCTTATGCTGTCCGGAAGAAACTGTTCGTGGAAAACAGGTTTTCATCATCCAGTCAACCTGCCCGCCGGTTAATGACAATCTCAGGGAAGTACTGATTTTCATCGATTCCCTGCGCCGTGCTTCTGCTGGCGAAATCAACGTCATCATTCCGTATTTCGGCTATGCACGGCAGGATCGTAAATCCAAGCCGCGTGAACCGATTTCTTCGAAATTAGTTGCAGACAGGCTTGTGACTGCTGGTGCAAATCGTGTCATTACTGTTAATCTTCATGCTCCTCAGCTGCAGGGATTCTTCTCCTGCCTTGAGGATGATAGGTCTGCTATTCCGCTCTTAGGACATGTTTTATATAATGATCCTGAGATTGACCGGAAAAATTTAGTTGCTGTTTCTCCAGATCATGGCGGAGTCACCCGTGCCCGTCAGATTGCAGATAAGCTTGATACTCCAATTGCTATTATCGACAAGCGTCGTAACAACAAGTATCAGCCGGAAGTCAGGAACATCATCGGTGATGTCGATGGCAAGGATTGTGTCATCATCGACGATAGGATCGATACTGCTGGATCTGCTATCGCTGCTGCCAAAGCTCTTAAGAGCCATGGCGCAAAGAGAATCAGGATGGCAGCTGCTCATGCAGTCTTCTCTGATCCTGCTTATGAACGTCTGACAACTGAAAAAGTCTTTGAAAAGATCTATGTAACGGATTCTATCCCGCTTACTGAGAAATTCAAGAACAGCAAAGATATCAAGATTCAGGTTGTTTCCCTTGATACCAGGCTTGCTGACGTTATCCAGTCTATCTCTCACAACAGCTCTATTTCTGAAGTCTATTCCCGTTTCGTCGACTAATTGAACACGGAAGACTTTCACTAATCTCTTGTACTGAACCCCTCTAATTGGACCCAGTGGCATCATAGCTTGCTTTAAGCCATTAGAGGGGTTTTTGTGTGAAGTAGAAAGGAAGAACTCATCTTCAAAGGCATCCAAGATTGAGAGTTCAGAGAAATAAGCTTAAAGAAAAAACTACGGAAAAAGCTCTACTGTTTTCTAAAAATTAAGAGAACAGTTGAGAAATGATAAATATAACAACAGGAACAATTGCTTGCTTCTTTGCTTTTTTATAATTCTACTTAAACCCAACATTAAGAAATTAGCACAAATACATTATAAATAGAGACTTACAAATTGTCTCTATAGAAAATAAACTAATCGACACTAGAAGACTTACTTTCTTCCTTTACTAATTTAATAAATTCGCTTGGCGTATAGACGGGGATAACTGCTTTTTTGTAATTGGATGTATTCCGAGCAACGATGCAATCTAATTTTGAACGTATGGCTGTTTCAATCCTTACTGCGTCTTCAAAGTCAGAGACTTCAGATGATATTGCCTTTTGAATGTCCAGGCTTGTTGTATCTAGTAAATGAAATAGATTGCATAACGTTCTTAGGATTTTTCTTATTTCCTCATTGCTGTGTGTTTGGTGATGAATAAGATGATCAATGTCGGTAATGGTTTTTGTATTAAGGAAACCATCGAATTTTAAATTAGCACAAAGGAGGAAAATTGATTTAGCTTCAGAAAAGAACGGCTCTCTTTTTTGTAAGGCATCTACGACAATACAGGTATCAATTATTGCCTTCATATTTTACTAAGTCTTTCCTTTTTTGATTCCTCTAATGTCCTATCATCAGAAAGGATTCCAAATAAAGATTCGGCCATATTTACTCGATCTTGATTTGGGTTTGTGAGTTTAGCAACGACTTTGCCATTACGTGTGATGAAAATGTCGATTGTTTCCGCAAGCAAAAGATATTTCCCTAGATTTTTCTTAAATTCTGTAGCGGTTATTGACATAACGCATTCTTCTTTCGCTTTAATTTTATTTTAATCGAACGATAAAAAGAAGCAAAGCGTACAAAGGTATATGAAAAATCATACGACCTATTTTTATCTTTCATCTCCTATTGATTGTTTCTTTAATTTGCAAATATGTTTTCTTTTTAACCGGAATCGTATGAACCAGTGAAAGAAGAATTTTTTAGAATATCAGCATTTCTGTTTAATGCAGATTTTTTCATACTTTTCTCAAAAGAGTGATGAATTTGGGTGAGGTCTACTTAGTTCCACGGATTCTCCAGATGAAGGATATAAGGAAGAAAAATTGAATACAGTCTTGTTGAATCTGAATTTGAAAGTAACTCAACAGCCCGTTTGTTTCACTAATATAAAAT
>ERZ1026868.277-NODE-277-length-37702-cov-7.508009_pt1 | contig 37702 bp, 77 predicted proteins | sample MGYA00380164_ERZ1026868 | MGnify/ENA primary metagenome ERZ1026868 (study PRJEB33269, sample SAMEA4719800) | human gut metagenome | biome: human-associated habitat; feature: organic feature; material: feces | place: Cameroon | collected 2013-10 ...
GCCTATGGAGGAGATGGAGGAGATGGGGGGTCCACGATATACTCGGACAGTTCCAGCTCATTTGTTAGAACACATGGGTCTCATGGCAAAGGATATGGAGCAGGTGCAGGCGGGATGACAGGGTATATTTCAAGTTCGGATAGTATTAGGTTGATGAATGGAGGCGGAGGAGGCGGAGGTATCGGTTCATCCTACGTTAAGAGCGCATCCAGCCCAGATGGTGCGCCAGGTTGCGTCCTGATAAGGTGGTTATCATGAAGTTGGTCCAGATCGTGAATAATCAAGTATATGTCATCGAGACCCGTTGGCCGACAGCGGAGGAGGCCAGAAAGCATTTCGCTCCGAACATCGAGTTCGAGGATGCCCCAGATTGGGTCGGAATCGGATTCGCCTTCGTCCCATCCGCCACGACCGACGAGGAGAGATGGCTCAAGCCTGGTCTTCCCGAAGGCTGGTCCTGGGACGACCAGGGGAATCCCTGGGAACCCGAACTGTCCCGTGAGAATGAGATGGCCGAGCGGAAGATGGCGGTCGATACAGACTATCTCGAAGCCCTCAAGGCCATCCGCAAGGGTGACACGTCGAAAGATTGGGAGGCGAAAGCGACGGCTATCGAAGCCTATCTCGACGCACTCGATGCCGTGCCGTCTCAGGCGGGCTACCCGATAACGGTCGAGTGGCCTGAGTACCCAACAAAACCCTGAAAACCGGAGGAGATCGCATCTCCTCCGAATTTCCTTTATAAGCACATACTGCGATTCCAAAACCATGTCCGGAATCGCGGAGATCCCGCGCTTCTGTCCGTACTGCAAAAAGGATCTGGATGCCGTCTACTCCAAGGCCGGGGCGTGCAAGCACATCTAGAGATGCTCAAAACAGCGCATCCCGACCTACACGTATCGCGCATCCGCAGATGATTCTTAAGCCTTTTTTAAAAGCCCCTTAAATCCGCACACTCCGATAATCATCATGCTCGGAAGAGCAGGAGGTGTGGCATGGACGAGACTCATGACGACATGACGAGCTACCAGAAATGGGAACACGGCATGATCGAAGACATCGGACACGACACCGACTCCATCATCAAGATGTTAGGGAGTGAGAAAATGGGTGAATCATTCGACTCGGGTGCCCTCATGGGCATGCTGGCGAACAAGGGCGTGGATCCGGGCATCATCGCGATGCTCAACGACTGCAAGGAAAAGGGATCATGGGGCGACGGCGGAATGCTGATCGTGCTCTTCCTGATCCTCATCCTCGGATTCGGAGGGAACGGGGGCTTTTTCGGGCGCGGACAGGCGGGCGAGGTCGCAGGCGTGGACCGTACCGTTGTCAACGAGGCCAACTACTCGCGTATGCTCGATGCCATCGGAGGCAACCGCGAGGCCATCAGCCAGCTGGCGCAGACACTCAACTGCACCCAGGGACAGATAACCGCCGCATTGGCGGGAGTGGACAAGCAGATCGCTGTCAACCAGGGATCGATCATCAACGCGGTCCAGTCGTGTTGCTGCAACATCCAGGGCAAAATCCAGGATTGCTGCTGCCAGACCAACCTCAATATCGAGAGGCAGGGATGCCAGACCAGGGCCGACATCCAGGACGTGCGCTTCCTGATCCAGTCCACGGCATCGGCGCAGGACAACCTCCTCCAGAGCCTGATCAACTCGCAGAACCAGTATCTCGCAAACGAGTTCTGCGCCATCAAGTCCAGGGAGGACGCGAGAGAGATTCAGTCCCTCCGCGACAAGCTGTCCGAGCAGAGGGACAACGCCAACACGCTGGCGATCCTCAACGCGATTGCGAACAAGGACGCCATCAGCTTTCAGGGAACCGCCGGAGCCACGGCGTTCACCGGCACCGGATCGCTCTCCTGACCTGTCCGACGCATCCATGCCGGACATATGAGGCCCTGCGGGGCCTCCAAACCCCACACAGAGGCGATAGGATGGAGCAGTACAGCAACGTCATGAAGGCCCTCCAGGGCATGCAGTCCCCTGCGACGGCATCGGCGCCGGGACTGACCTACGAGCAGCAGTCCGACAACTACACGGCCTTCTCCGAGCTGATGAAAAAAGGCGTGTATCTGCCGGATCTGATCAAGCGCATGGACGAGCTGGAAGCCAAGGTCAAGACCCTCGAAGCCCAGCCCAAACACGATGCGAACGCGGAGTTGCTGGCCGTGATGGAAGCATCGGTCAAGAGCGACCCGGAGGTCCGGGAGGCGCGCCAGAAGGTCGCGGACATCAAGACCTCTATCATCTCCGAGATGTGCCTCAAGGATCCCCGCTACGCGCAGGCCGTTGAGGACTACAAGACCACGGTCAACCGTGTCTACATCCGGTCGAGGGAGTCCGATGGCCGAGCGCAGATCCAAGCCGAGGACGGAGCAGGCGCTCCTCAGATATGCGACGACTCCGGCGGGAGCCAAGCGCATCAAGAGGGCCTATCGGCAGGCGAAACGGATGCGGAGGACGCAGGAAACCGACTCCGATCGCTGAATATCGGATTTCGTTTATATACCCCCAAAAACTCAATCATTCTTATCCGTGGCCCTCTCACGCGGATGAGATGAGAAAATGAACACCAAATGCGCATTTTTGGTCGTGAGCGTCGTCCTTCTGGCCGCGTTCGCAGGTGTCGCCGTCATGGGCGATGCCTACGCGGAGGAGGGCGCCACGGGCGAATCGGGAGCTTCGACCCCGAGTACACCCACGACCTACATCGCGGGGTCTGTCTCCTACACCGTCGGAGACAGAGTGTACTCCGTACCTCTAAGCGACGCCGAGAAGACGGGTCGTGCTGTCGTCCTCAAGACAATCAACGATCTCGGAGCACAGGCCGACACCGGCATGCAGTTCGACTGCTGGGAGTACAACAGCGCGAAATACGCCGCTGGATCCACCCTTATCATGCCCAGCGCCACCACGGAATCCGATGCAGAAGTCCCCTCCCTCGTGGCGAAGTTCACTCCCGTGACCTACACCGCGACCTTCAAGGACGCATCCGGGGAGGTCGTCAAGGCCGTCACCGGTTCCATCAAGGACGTGTCCGGACTCGCCATCGATCCCAAGGACCTCTCCGTCGAGGCTCCTGTCGCTCCCGCAGTGGAGGGCAAGATCTTCGCAGGATGGCTCGCAGAGGGTGCCGAGAAGGCCGTCGTGAACGCCGACCTCGGCAAGCTCACCGCTGACATCGTCTACACCGCGACCTACGTCATCGACTACAAGGTCACGTTCATCGACAACGACAAGACCTACATCACCAAGGTCTCCGACCTCGTCATCCCCGATGTCGGAGAGCGCACCGGATTCACCTTCCTCGGATGGTTCGTCGGTATCGAGCAGGTCGCAGACCCCGCAGCCTACGACTTCAGGGCAGACACGGTTTTCGAGGCGAAGTGGGAGCCCGTCAACGTCTTCGTGACGTTCGCCGCAGGATCCTACTCCAAGGTCGTCCCCGTGCTCTACGGCGAGACCGTCGTGGTCCCCGAAGTCCCTGCAGGATACACCGGATGGGGCATCGAGACCGAGGAGGGAGTCATCGCCTTCGACTTCACGACCCCGATCACCTCCGACATGACCATCGTCGGAATCGCGGCCCCTCCTGCGGAGCCGACCGGCATGAGCGACCCGATCGTCATGACCGCCGCCATCGTCGGAGCGGTCATCGTCCTCGCGCTTCTCGCGGCCTTCATCATGGCCGTCAAGAAGGGGAAGATCGTCATCGGACTGAACAAGGCCTCGGTCGTCAAGAGCGACGAGGAGGAACCCAAAGAATGATGCTTACGACCATCGGCGAGATCCTGACGTCCCGCCTTTTCTGGGAGGTCCGGATCCTGACGATGGTCACGAGCATCATCCTACTCTGGGGAGGCATCATCATGGCAGCAGACACTGTGCTATACACGCCAAGCGAGTTCCTGCCGGTACTCGTCATCATCGGACTGATCATCTCCGTCATCCTGGTCATGGTCAGGGCCAAGACCTCATACAACGACAACGTCAAGGCCAAGCTGAGGAGCGGAGAGATCAAGACCGCGCCCTCATTCGGCCTGGACTACCTCTCGGCCTACATCGGCACGATCGTCATCGGAGTCGTCGGAGCCTTCATCTTCCCCGGCATGATCTACGAGGCCATCGGCGCGACACCCGACTATGCTGGGTGCATCGTCATCGCCATCGTGTGGTCCGTCATCGTCGGCATCAAGGGGGCGAGCACCGCTTCCGAGGTCGTGGATCTCTTTCGCGACGCCGGGAAGATAAAGACCCTCGAAGCCGAGGCTAAAAAGCCCAAATCCGAGTGAACCCATCATCCAGAAACCTGAAAAGAAATCGAGTTGTTGCGGATCATGCAACAACTCCCCTTACTCCGCCCTCCGGGCGGAGTCATCAACGCGGCGTCATGCACCCATTCTCACTCCGCCGCGACCCTGCCCTCCTCTTAGTGTATCGAATGTTATAGCAAAGTATTATATAGTGGTATTACTATGTAGTATTAAGGGGAAAAGAGAAACCCCAGGAGAGATTGAAATGGCATACACGGTACGCATATTCAACGGCAACGTCGGAGAGGAGACCGCATACGATACCTACGAGGAGGCCAAGAGAGCGGCCGATGACGCGTGGTACCACCTGACCCCCAAGGAGAGGAGGGCCACCACGGACAGGGAGAAGGGAGCGTTCTTCTACATCTCCGAGGACGACGAGAATGGAGAGGAGATCACCTCGGTCTACGACTTCGCGGACCTCCTGAATGAGGAGGACGAATGAGATGGACGCGCAGGAGATCATGAAGGCCATCGAGGCCTACGAGCAGGAGCACGGATGCTCCGGATTCTGGGGCATCAGGGGCCTATGCCCCGACGAGGAGTACGAGATCGGCGACACGCCGAGGGAGTCCTACGATTGGGATCTGGAGTGGGACTGCAGCACCCGCAGCACCACGGGCGAGACCATCGGCGGGACATGCGCCGTGTGCATCGCCGACACCGAGGACATCGGGAGCATCGAGAGGGCGATGAACGGCGCTGGCCTGTACGCGGGACCGGGCGGACGCATGGCCCTGATCCACGCGGACCTCGGAGAGTACGGCAACGATCCCGACGAGATCATCCTGCAGGGCGGGATGTTCGATGCGGTCGAGGTCGTCGCGGTCTGGGAGGTCGAGTGAGATGGATGGAGAGTACACCATCATAGTCATAGACTCGGATGGGTCAGAGGAGCGCAAGGAGTTCGACAACGCGGAGGACTACGGCTTCGTGTTCGCAGACTACTGCGAATATGGATACTACTGCCGCGACTTCGGCAACTACGCGATCGTCGAGTGGGTGGGGGAGGAGTGAGCATGAGAGACGCCATCACGCTGACAGAGGTGCGCGAGATCCTCAGACACGGAGAGTACGTCGGAGGAGTCACCGACCCGGAGTGCGGCGACATCGTGCAGATGCGCACGGACGACGGCTCCGAATGGTCGATATACCTCAGCGAGAGCTTCGGCGATGCCGTGCCCTCGGATGCGGACATCCTCCGTACCGTCGCGGCGGTCGGAGGGTGCCCCGGACGCCGTGACGATGCCATCCCCGTGGACAGGTCCGCACCGGAGAGCATGACGGCCACGGTCAAGGTCAAGGCCCTCGGCGGGTACTCGCTCGGAGTGATCGTCACGAGGGAGCTCAAGGCCCTCGGAATCGAGGCGGGGGAGTATGTCAAGGTCACGGTTGAGAGGGCAGATTAAGAAAGTATTATATAGTAATACTACTATGTAGTATTAAGGGGAAAAAGAGAAACTCCGGGAGTGAGCTGCATGGACTACACCACCGAGACCTACGAGGACGAGGGAACCTTCAGGACATACGTCGCCGAGCATGTGCGCGCCATCGTCCAGGAGTTCGACGACGGCTCCGCTTACCTGGAGCGCATCGACGTCGACGAGGGCTTCCGCGGACAGGGCATCGGAACCGCCGCGATCCGCGAGATCCTCGGAGACTTCGACGCCCTTTACGCCGCGCCGGACAACGAGGATGCGGCAATGCTGTACGCGAGGATCGGAGAGAAGGTCGTCGGAGAGGACATCGACGCGGCCGCACCCCTTGAGTGCCTGTACTACCTCGACCAGGGGTTCGGAGTGTACTCCATCGAGCTCTGAAGGCGATGGCTTTAAGCCGATGTCGAAGAATCATAGATACACAAGATGAAACGAACACCAGGGCCTTACTCCCCAGTCAGGCCCCGGGATCCCATCAGGGATCAAGAGAGATTTGACATGCCGAGTGCATGGGTGCGGGCGCCCGAAAAAGACGGCAAAATCCAACCGGACGCCCCCGAGGACCGAACCCCGATTTGCACCGCATATCTCTACACGCTACCGATATATAAGCGGATGCTTAAAATCGCGATATGTATGTGTGATATGTGTGTGTGCGTCGGAAAAACCCCAAGGGATGGGAGGAAAGAGATGCACATGACGACTGTCGACTACTCGCAGGTGTACGAGTACATATCATATCTCGACCTCCATGGGAGGAGGCCGTTGACGCTGAAGCAGACGAGATGCGTCTGCATGAGACTCCTCCGGACGCTGTCCGAGGACGGAAGGCCGACAAGGATCGAGGAGATCACCGAGGACGATGTCTATTGGCTGTACGACAAACTCGGCGAGAGCAAGAGTGACGAGGTCCGGTTCCGCGAGATCGGATATCTGTCGAGGATGTCCGACTTTTTCGGATGCCCTCATTGGATCAAGAGGATGGACATCCTCCGCAACCGCTACGAACCCGACCGCGTGTGGCTGTCCGTCGAGGATTACGGACGGCTGTACTACGAGGCCGAGCCGACCGAGAGGATGATCCTCGTCCTCGGGGCATTGATGGGACTCCGCAGAGCGGAGATCGCAGGACTGGAGGACGACGACATAGACCTCCGTGCGCACAAGATGACGATCCGCGGCAAAGGCCACGGGAACGGACTGGTCCAGATCATGGACATCCCTCCGATGGTCGCCGACGAGATCCGGACGTACCGGGCATGGAAAGGCAACGGTCCGAGATCCGACGCGAGATTGATCCAAGTCCAGAGAGCCGGGAGATGGACGGGAGTCGTCCCTAACCGGATCTATATGTGGATGGATGCGCTCGGAGAGCGTGTCGGCATCAAGGTCACGACACATGCGCTCCGCAGACTGTACGCTTCGACGCTGGTCAACATCGTCGAGGCCGACCTGGACACCGTCCGCCGCCTGATGCGCCACAGCGACATCACGACGACGCTCCGGTGCTACGTCCACGCCGATCCGAGCAAGATGCACGCGGCGCAGGACGGACTATCGGCGATCATGAGAGGCACGATCAGGGCGGAATAAACCGCATCGTGCCTTATATATATCAGAAGAACGATTAGGAAAGTAGGCAAAATCCAAGCGATTCGACGTCATTTTTCAAACGGAGGTATTACATGTGTAATCCTTCCCTATCGAAAAACCGCCGATTAACTGCGTTTTTTGCCTGAAAGAGAGGTTGAAAAATGCCAGCGAAAAAGACGCTGACCCGCGACGTACTCCCTGCGTTGTGGGCCGGATTGGAAATCGATCCGAGGGAAGCGGACCGCACGCTCAATCGTGCGGTTTACACGAGGATCATGACGACATCGGACACGATCGTATCGAAGCCTGTCCTCGACAGGATGTGGAAGACGCTCGGGGCATCGCTATACGCAAGGCCGTCGCCCTATGCGGACAACGTCCTCATCCTCGACGTGACCGCCATCAAGGGCGCCCTCATCGCAGAGGGACACCCTGCATTGGTGCGCACACACATACCACACATATACACACACATACCCGACGCGAGGGAGGGATCGCAGTGAGCGACACCCTCAACGTCTATCAACGCATGGTCAAGGCGTGCGAGATCCTCGGATCCCAGGCATGGGAGCAGGACCTGTCCAACGCGACCTACAAGTCGATCACCATCGACACCATGCGCGCAAGAGTAAGGTCCGCATGCGTCGAGGCCGGCATCATCCACGTCGGACCCTGCGACATCGACATCGAGAGGATCCAGAACCCCACCAAGAACACGGTCCATTTCTACGCGACCGCGAAATTCCGCATCATCAACGCCGACAACCCCTCGGAGGTCATCGAGTACGAGACACTCGGCGAGGCCATGGACAACGGCGACAAGGGGACCGGCAAGGTCATAACCAACCTGATCAAGAATTTTTACAAGGCTGCGTTCGACATCGGCGCGTTGGCTCGCGACGACATCGACTCCTACACCAACGAGGAGTTCTACGAGGAAACCGACCGCATCAATTCCAAGTCCCCGAGGAAGGCCGCGCCCAACCCCAAGGACAAGCAGCGCAGGATCCTGATCGAGAACATGACCGACTGGGCGTTCGGATCCACCGCGACACCCGCATGCGCCGCCATCGTCACAGACTACGCCTCCAAGCACGGCATCATGGACAGCTGGTCCGAGGACACCGTCAAGGCATGCTACGACGAGTGCCTCAAGGCAAGGGAGGGGTCGCAGTGATCGCCGACCAGGTCGGTGCCGATTATCTCGGATCGAGGCTCGCCATGTGCGGACGCACCGTCATCAGCCACGCATGCCCGGCATGCGGCGGCATGTACCTCCAGGCGGAGGCCCTCAAGGAGGGCGACCGCACCATCGGCATGGTCGTCCGTTGCTCCATGCCCGGATGCAGGGCCATCGTCGATACCGAGTACTCCGACGAGTACAAGGCGGAGATCGAGGCCGAGGAAGCCCGCATCGAAGCCATGCGCAGGGACGCTGGCAGAAAGGAACGCGATGCCTGGCTCCGCAGGAGGGAGTACGCATGAGGTACGAAATCGTTGCAGTATGGAACTCGATCGTCACCAAGCCGTTCGCGGAGACCTACGCTAAGACCGACGACCACGCCGAGTTCCTGGCCGAGGTGGACAAGCTTCGGAAGTTCGGATGGACGATCCTCGGCACCACCTCGGAGGAAGGCATCGTCACCGCATGGGTCACGAGGGAGGGAGCCTGATGGTCATGTGGACCACGCGCCACGCCTTCGGCTGGCAGAGATACCTCCACGACAGCCACGAGGACGGCAGCTACACGGACGAGTTCGCGCCCGCGTGCGCCGCTCGCGGTGACTTCATCGACATGACCGACTGGAAGCCCCTGGGGGAATACGAATGAGAAGACTCGACAAGGCCATCCTCGAAGCCGCCATCGCCAGAGGCAAGGCCCCCGAAGGAGAGGAGATGAACCGCGCTTACTCGCATTTCGTCCAGATGCTGGATATCGAGTCAGCCATCAGGAGGTACAAGGCATGATCCCCTTCGAGAAGGACACGACCAGCATCCGCTATCGCGTCCTCGATCACATCACGATGTACCCCGGACGCACCACGCAGGAGATCGCCGACGCCACCGGCATCGCGCACAGGCGCGTCAAGAGCGCGTGCGACTACCTGCAGGTCAGGGGGTACATAGACAACATCGCCTCGTCCGGCAACCACCGCCCGAGGCGCCTTATCAGGAGGGACTCCGAGTGACACCCAAGACCACACGCTACCTCGTCACGCCATACGGCGCCGAGTCGATCAAGATCAAGGTCGCCAGCGACCAGCAGCGCATCGAGGACCGCATGCCGGACATCCTCGCCGAGTGCGACCGCCGGGGCATCAAGCCCGGGGCATGGTGCAAGATCTCCATAGTCTCCGCGTCCGGAGTCGTGGCACCGCTCAAGACCGTCTGGCTCGGCGACGGGGAACCCACCGCGAATCAGTGGGGGCATAACCTATGACTGCGACATACGACGGCCGCCTGGCCGTCACCAAGACCGGCATCGCCGCATGCTGCCGCGACATGGACATCTGCGTCCTGCGCGGACAGGTCTACACCGGCACCAAGGGCCAGCTGATGCTCCGCATGACCGACAATCCCCGGAAGGGCATGACCATCAGGTCCTGCCCGTTCTGCGGTGCCACGCCGGAGGACCGTCCATGAGGCTCCATGTCTGGACATGCAACCGCTGTCACGACGACGGCGGAGCGTGCGAGATGGTCACCGAGGATGCGGAGATGGTCCCAAGGCATTGCCCCTGCGACCTGATCGCATCATGGCAGGAGGGAGCGGAATGACCTACGAGGAGGACGTCCGCGAGGCCCTCAAGCAAGGCCCCGGGAGCGTCAGGCAGATCGTGGACCGCATCCCTCGCGCATCCGAGAACGGGGTCCGCAGGACCCTCCATAAGATGGAGGAGAGCGGAGAGGCGAGGATCGCACGCCACGAGAAGCTGTCCAGCTACGCTTATGCAGCCATCTGGGAGGCCGTCGAATGAGCGCGATCTACGAGCCGCTCGTGATGGCCGCCCTCGCCGAGGGACCGGCCACCATCAGTGAGATGGTCGACCGCATCCCCAGATCCAACTACGACAGTCTGCTCAACACGATCCACGTCCTCGCCGGAGCCGGCAGGGTCCGCGTCAGAGAGGTCCGGAAGGCCCCCAAGACCTCCAAGCCCACCCGTGTCTGGGAGGCGGTGGAGTGACCGAGGCAACTGTCACCCAGCTGAAGGACCGCATCCTCGCGTACTGCGAGACCGCGCACACACAGCAGGAGATCATGGACCATCTCGGCATCGACCGCTCCATCGCGTCGTCCCTGATGCTCAAGATGGTGGCATCCAAGGAGCTGGCCATCGCACCCGGCACATGCGGGAAGGGATGGATCACCGGAGCCAAGGCCAAGGCCATGATCAAGCAGCTGGACGGTGACGCCTGATGGACCAGACCGAGAAGCTGTGCGTCGTCCGCGCACGCGGAAAGGCCCTCGCGAGAGCCATCGCCGACGCGAGGTTCGGAGCCAAGCCCGAACTCGATTCGAGGCTCCAAGAGGTCCAGAACGCTATCCTGACGCTCAACGCGTGGATGGAGTCGCAGGACCTGATCCCGAGGGAGGACCGATCATGATGGACAGGATCGTCATGACCTATTGCCGCCACAAGGTCAACGGAGCCACCGAGACCCGCAGGGAGACCATCGACGGATGCAGGAGCGTCGTGGCGCTGATCGGACGCATCCGCGCCGGACTGACGGACGGATGGCGCCTCCAGGACATCCGCATCGAGAGCCAATGCTCCACATGCGCCCACGCCTACGTCGACGGCGAGATGGTCTACGAGTGCGGCTCCAAGGACATCACCGACGAGGACCTGTGCGATTTCCGCAGCTGCTCCCAATACGTCCGCATGGAGGTGGAGCGATGTCCGTGTCGAGAGTCTACTGCGTCATATGCGACCTCGGACGCGCGACCATCGTCGAGATCGCTCGCAGGACCGGACTCCCGCCGTGGAGGGTCGCCAACGCGATCTCCGTCCTCAAGAGTCAGGGGAGCATCCGCATGGTCGGATACAGGAGCAACCCCGCCTACGGCAAGGGCATCGCCCAGAGATGGGTCCAGATATGGGAGGCGGTCGATTGACCGGGAGCGTCCTCACGGGCAGTCGTGCCGGCATGGTCTACGACGCGCTCAAGATGCTCGGACGCCCGTCCACCGCGTCGGAGGTGCTGGATGCCCTCGGCGACAGGTGGGAGATCGGACCCAACGCCGTCGGAAGCACGCTCCGCCGTTTGTACGACGAGGGCCGTGTGACCCGCTCCGTGGACTCCAAGGGGACACGCAGATGGGAGGTGCGCTGATGATGACAGCGATATTGGAGGCGTTCGCATGATCCAATCCCAGGAGGTCGTCCTGGCCTCCCTCCGCAAGCACGGACCGATGACGGTCACGCAGATCTGCGACGACACCGGATGCAGTCCGACCTACGTCCGCAGGTCGCTGAAAAAGCTGGCCAAATACAAATTCGTCGAGGACGGCGAGCCGGTCCGGAAGCCCGGATGCACCACATGGCTCGCCACATGGAGAGCGATAGAGTGAGACAGATGGACATGGACACGGTTGGAGACATCGACAGGGTCTTCCCGGACGGGAAGCGCTGCAGATGGCTCAAGACCGACATCGACAGCGGATTGATGGCAGGAGGCGAGGTCTTCGTCATGGGGACATGCAGACTCATGGGAGGCGTCGCCTACGACCGCACATGCGACGGATGCTCGTCATACGCGAGGGATTGAATGACCGAGATCACAAGACAGGAGAAGGCCGCGCTCATGGACGCGGTCAGGCTCGGAGCGATGACCGCCCTGGGGGAGGTCGTCTGCATCAAGGACCTCCCGGCGGGGGTCCCCATGAAACTCTACATCAAAACAATGGAAGCCGTAAGTGAGGCAATGAGGGAGATGACATACGATGACTACTGATGGACTGGTGGATCTGGCGGACAGGATGATGTCCTACGCCATGGAACTCCTCGACGACGAGGAGATGGGGACCGTGATGGAGTGGGCCAACGCGATCTACGATTACGCAGGAGTTCCGGCGGACCAGAGGAGCGGCAAGGAGATCATGGAGGGATGCGAGTGAGCGACCAATGCAGCGACTGCGCACACTGTCACGGCGTCGAGATCAAGGTGGACTTCGACGGCCCCGGCTATATGGAGGCGGAGTGCGACATGGAGTCCGTCATGACCGACGAGGACTGCGAGAAGTGCGACGTGGGCAGATGCCCTTACTACGAGCAGATGGAGATGGAGATGGAGACCGAGGATGATTATCTCGTCAGGGAGGATGACGAATGAAGAAGATACGCTATACCGAACTTCAAACGAAGGCGGAGAAGTGGGAGAAGCTGATGCGCAAAGGCGTGGACGGATTCAGACCCTGTCCGATATGCGGACGCAGGCTCACTATGAACGACATCCAATTCTACGATTGCGAAGGCGAGCGCATAGTGGACCTTGAGACGATGCACGACTATGAGCACGCCAGAGACCCGAGCAACATCGCCACCCCCGAGGATTGGGCGCACATGTCCGAGGCGGACCGCCGTCAGGCGCCCGAGATCTACGCAGAGTTATTGTCGGCTGTCGAGGCCATCACCGTGACCTGCAACTGCGGATTCTGCATGATGATCGATGCGTGGGGCACCGACTTCCCTGACGAGGGGTGGGTAGACGGACTCAAGGAGAAAGCGAACAGGAGGATGGGCGAATGATTGTCAAGCACGACGAGGACGACTACGAGGTCCAGGGACTCCGCGTCGCATACAGGCCCGAAGATTATCCAGCCAAGGAGTTCGGTCCGATATTCGTGGGCCTTCCGGGATCGATGGTCTTTATGACCCCGAAGGAGGCAGCAGATGCGGCCTACTGTCTGAACTGCGTGGCGAAAATCGCAAAAGAGAACGGATGGCGCGAGGTGAATGAAAATGCCGACGACATGGAAGCCGTGACACCCATAGATCATTTCAAGAAGAAGATAAAGCTGGACAGCTACCAGATCGAATACATCTTCAACATGATCAGCGCGATAAAGGCCAACATGGACAGTGGCGACATCTTCAGTGCAGGATTCGAGCTCGGAAAGCTCCGCGAGACATTCGTGATCGCAACTTGTGAGAAAATAAAGGAGGTGGAGCAATGACCGACCTCAATATCTCCTATGAGGACGGCCTCCGCCTGTCCGAACTCAACGGTACGCTGGAGGGATTGAGATTCCAAGAGGCGCACATCTTCGAGACGCACGTGGTGGAATTCGTGCTGATCACCATCGTAGCAGCCCTGGTGACATTCCTCCTCGTGTGGTTCGCAAGCATGGCCCTTCCGGAAGAGCCGAGAAAGGACAAATTCGACACCGACGAGGACCCCAAGAGATGGGCGACCGGCATCTACACCTTCAAGGTCCTGGTCCCCGCCGGGCAGGAGGAGAGGAAGATCAGGAGTTTCAACTCGAAGATCAACGAGTTCGAGACCTCCACGTACATGTCCCCTACACCGTTGAAGGTCGAGTGGAGAGTGAGGCTGTGGGTGCGTCTCGCGCTGTTCGTCGCGATCCCGGCACTGATCATTGCATCTGTCGTCGGAATCCTGGACATCGCCATAACCTCCGGCATCGAGATGCAGATGGCGGACGTCCAAGCGCAGATCGACACGATCCTCGCCAAGTACGGAGGCGCCTGAAATGAGGACACCATCCGCAATCTCCGCCCTCATGGCCGACAGATTCTCCGTCCTACACATGCAGGGGCCGTCAGGAGACGCGAAGGAGGACAAGAGGATGTGCGAGTGCATGGGATGGCAAGACCTCGCCAAAGCGTTCGGGAGGGGCAAGGAATGACCTGTCTTATCGCATGCTCAAGATGCGGAGAGGGCTTCGACCCCGACATGCCGGACGCCGGACACGTATACATGATGGGCCAGCGCAGATACGCGCTTTGTCAATCCTGCGTCCGCTACTACATCGCCCTCGGCATCAGGGCCGAGGAGGAACTCGGATTCGGGGAGGAAGAGGAATGAGCGCATACAAGCTCGTGTTCACGCTCATGACGGGCGAGACGTTCTCCCGCTCGTACAACGAGTACGTGAAGGCCATGGAGACCGCGAGGACCGTGATGAACAACCCCAAGTCGTACACGCTGAAGGACGTGGCCGGAGACGTCAAGGAGTCTTTCATCAGGAACAGCGCGATCATCAAGATCGACGTGGTGAGGATGAGAGAGGAGTGCGAATGACCCTGACGCAGAGGGAGGCGATGCTCGCACTGCTCCGCAGGAAGACCATCACCTGCGGGAACGTGGATTACGTCCTGGATCCCGGGGGAGAGCTGTTGATAAGGTACTTCCCCTGGACCACGGAGCCGTGGCAGAGCAGCAACATCTTCACCGGCGCCGAGATCAAGCCCGAGTGGGACCTGTCATTCGAGGATGCCCTGGCGCGCATGCGTGCCGGCAAGATCTGCCAGTGCGATCTCGCACCGGAGTTCAATTTCTGGATGAACGAAAAAGGGCGCATCATCGCAGGAGAGCCGACCGAGAGGCTCGGACCGAAGGCTAACGGCCACATCGTCGAGCTGTGCGACGACCATTTCACTGCCAGATGGAGGGTGGTGCGATGACCTGCCTTATCGCATGCTCCAGATGCAAGACGGGATTCAATCTCGACGAAGCAGGTGCGGGAAGGATCTATATGAGCTTCCCCAAGAGTATCCCGCTGTGCGCCGACTGCATCGATGAGATTGTGTCCAAGTATCTGGAAAAGGAGGCGGAGGAATGACCTACCCTCTTCCGTGTCCGGAATGCGGTCGTCCCGGCACCGATGTCCAGATTTTCACAGACTTCCGCACCGCATACGTGGCGGTCCACTGCAAAGGATGTGGATTCGTCGCCAAGAGCAAGGGCATGGACGGTCCGATCGGTTCGCCCATCGGGATCTGGAACGCGTGCGTCACCGCGAGGACGGAGAAGAAGGAGAGGGACGGGAAGGAGGCAGGGCAATGATTGTTCTGACGAAGAATCAATCCGACATCATCGACGAGATGATCGAGGATCCCGACATCGAACGTCTGCCCGAGTTGCAATGGATCGCACTGCATCTGTTGAGGATGGCAACGAATGCCCTCGGGGATCTGACGCCGACGGCCAGAGCGGAGCTGGAGGTCTCGATGGACTATCTGTTGTATGCGATCCAGTGGACGGTCTGCTCCGACAACTACCACGACCGCAAGGAGCTGGCCAAGCAGTGCAGAAGCATGGCAGACGATCTGACCAGGGAGGATGACGAATGACCGACGACCCCGATCATACGAGCATCATCTGGAATGCCCTCAATACTGCAATAGAAGCGCTGGACCGCATCAGAGGTCTCATGCCCGAGGAGTACGACAGGAAGGTCGGCATGATCCAGGACCTCCTGATGGACACGGCGTGGTATGCCGGGGACCTCCAGTTTGAGGAGGCGGTCATCCAGGGGACGCAGGAGATGAAGGCGTGGATAAGGGAGGAGAGGGGGGATGACGAATGACCCTGATGACCTACTACCTGTCCGACGACCTTGAGATAAACGTTCATGTCATGCAGGACGGCCGCCTGACCCTGAGCATCGACGACGACAGGCTGAAGTCGCGCAGATGCTGGTTCGAGTGGGACGAGGTGAGATGGTTGATACGTGCGCTCAAGAGATGCGAATGCAAAAAGGCGCTCAAGAAGGAGTCCGAGGAGGAAGGCGAATGACTCAATGGCGTGTCTGCGTCTATCCGACGCACGAGAGCATCCTCGCCATCAACGAGACCTATGGGACGTGGCAGGAGGCGCAGGACAGGTACGACTCCATCCGTAACGCCATCGTCAACGACAGGCCCATCGAGAGCAGTGGCCCCAAGCCCGGCACCGTGCGCATCCTCAATTCGAGGCACATCGTCGGAGCGATGATGTTCGAGGTGGACGAGCGATGGCCAAGATCCACGCGTTCATGTCGCGCGACTGGTTCAGATGCTACGAGTGCGACAGTCTGACCTGGCGCGGATTGACGCCGTACTGCAGACACAACCGCTGTCAGATCAGATGGGACCCGGAGGGGTTCGGATGCGGAAGCTACGCATCGGGAGCGAGGGAGAGGTGAGATGGATGGCGGATTGGATCACACTGATATCTGGGATACTCGCCATCATCTGCGCGAGCCTCCTTTATTTCGATGGTTGCAAACTTCAAAACGAGATGGAGCGGGAACGCCGTGCCCATCGCAGGGCGATGGACTACGCGCTGTGCATCGACGACATCCTGACCGGCGCGACCATGGTGGATGACAAGCGGAAGAAGCTGCAGACGTGCTACCACTTCTACCTCGCGGCGATAGGATCGGGAGATTGGGACCTGGTGGCGAAGTACAGGGACGAGATGGACGAGGCGTTGGACCAGAGCGAATGGGAGTGGAGGGTCGATGACCGAGACGGAGAGGACCCCCCTAAGCGATGCCCATATCCTCCCATGCAAAAGATGCTCTGACGGAGTGTGTCTCATAGTCACCAAGGAGTTCGACCCGGACCTCCACGACTGGACGAACTACCGCTACCGCGTCCAGTGCATCTACTGCGGAAGACACACCCGCATGTATCGGTCGCGGATCGAGGCCATAGGCAGGTGGAACGTGAAGCAGAGGAGGAAGTGGATATGACAGACCGCGAAGACCGCATCCTCGCATCCGCCGTCATCGTCCTCGGAGCGACGGTCGTCTCCATCCTTGCGGTCACATGCACGCCCGGGGGTATCGTCGCAGGCGCATCAGCATGGCTCGCAGGCATCGCATGGGCATGGACAGAGGTGTCATGCAGCCGCTGACGCCCATCGAGCAGGAGATCGTGAGGCATCTCCGCATTAGACCCATGACCATGAGAGGCCTCGAAGAAGCGATGGGGAGGAACCGCCATGACGCCGACATCGCCGCGGCGCTCGACCGTCTCAAGTGGTTGGGATACATTCGTCGCAAGCGCCTGGACACGTCCTGCCATCTCGCCGTCTGGGAGCTGATGTGATGATGTATATCGGACAAAAACGATGCTGGTTTGTCGGCACATCGATGAAACACAGCGGTCGACCTCGCAAACCCCGACATGACGAGGATGTTTTTGTGCCATGTCGGACAAACCTTTTCCTCCGTTTTTCCGAATTTCGTTTTTATACCCCCCGGCTCGTCTTTTCATCACCTAAACGGAGGGTTAACCGTGAAACGGACAGAGATTGAGTGGATGCCCATCGGGTGCATCAAACCTTATGAAAAAAACCCGAGGAGGAACGACGGTGCTGTCGAGGCATTGGCGAACAGCATCACGGAGTTCGGGTTCAAGAATCCGATCATCGCAGGACACACTCGCCTCAATTTTGAGGTCTGACGATGCCCAAGGCACGCACGGACCCGGACAAGGAAGCCGAGGTCATCGGACTCCACAGCGACGGACACAGCCTCGGGGAGATCGAGAGGATAACTGGCATCAGCAAGTCCACCGTAAGGAAGATCCTGAAGCGTGCGGAACCAAAGGACACGGTGTCCGTTCCAAAGGACACACCAAAGGACACACCACGGCAGGCACGCAAGCCCAAGCCCAAACCCGCACGCGCGCGCGTTAAGAGCGAGCCCGTGTCCGATGCAAAGGACACGGTGTCCGTTCCAAAGGACACACCCGCCGACACGGCGGTCGAAGCGCTCACGAAGGAGCGCACCGCGAAGGAGCTCCTGACATACATCGCCATCGCCAAGGTCGGTTACAAGAAGGCCAAGGAATCGCCCCAGGAGCCCGATAAGAAGACCTGGCAGGAGGTCCAGTATCTGAAGCTATACAAGGACGGAATCAAGATGCTGATAGACTGTACGGGTCTATCTCGCGATGCCGTTCTCGGAACCCCTACAAGCCCTGTCGACGACTACCTCGATAAAGCGTTGGAGATGCTGAAGGAGTCCGCATGACCGAGACCCTGAAGATTCTCCCGCATCCGGACCCCGAGAGGAACCGTAAGGCCCTGATGTCGATAGCGTCCTCCAACGGTTACCTCACGGTATGGGAGGGAGCCGTCAGATCGTCGAAGACGGTGATCGCGCTGATGGCCTTCTCGCTCTACGTCAGGGAGTCAAGGGAGACCCGCTTCCTGCTGTCAGGCAGGACGATGGGGACCATCGAGCAGAACTGCATCCTCAACGACTTCGGCCTCCTGAACATGATCCCGGGATCGGAGTATCATCAGGTCGGTAAGAAGTGGGCGATAACGTTCCGCGTGAAGGAGAAGGACGGCACGGTGACTCCCAAGGTCATCATCGTACAGGGAGCATCCACGATCAAGGACTACATGGCCCTGCGCGGTCAGTCTTACGGCGGATGGTTCGCGGATGAGATCAACATGCACGACAAGGAATTCGTCGTCGAGGCCCTGAAGCGTACCGCCGCATCGAGGGACCGTCGGCACTTCTTCACATTGAATCCCGGGTCGCCGAATGAGTGGATCTATCGCGATTTCCTCGACCGGTACGATGCGATGACCGAAGAGGAGCGGAATGCCCTCGGCGGATATCACTGGTGGCACTTCACCCTCGAAGACAACCCCGTCATGACGGAGCAGATGATCGCATCCCTCAAGGCGCAATATCCCGAAGGATCCTACCTCTATCGCAGATACGTGCTCGGAGAGAGATGCGTGGCGGAAGGACTCGTCTATCCGATCCTCGCGGAGTCCTCGTTCCGTCCGTTCGACATCTCCGATGTGGATGTGCGCTACTGCGCCATCGATTTCGGAGCCACCCATCCGACCGTCATGGTCTTCGGCGGAACATTCAAGGGCAACCGCAGGGACTGGCGCATCTGCGCCGAGTACTTCGACGAGGCCAGCGGGAAGACGACCTATGACCACTATTGCGGATTCCTCGATGTGTGCAGACGCATCGGAGCCGACCCCAATCGCATCCAGGTGGCCATAGATCCGGCTGCGAGGACCCTCCGTGACGAGTTCGTCAAGCACGGCCTCAATGTTCGCAAGGCCAAGAACGACGTACTGCCCGGGATCGAGTATATCCGCGAGGCCATGAGGTCGGGAACGCTCATTTTTCACGACACCCTCCAAGACATTCTGGGAGAATTTCGCACATACTCATGGGATTCCAAGGCCGCCGAGAACGGCATCGAGAAGCCCGTCAAACTCGGCGATGACCGCATGGACGCGGTTCGCTACTTCGGATATACATTCATGAGGCCAATCGTAGGACTGATAGCATGAAAACAGAACCGCCTGAAACCATCGTCACGCAAGAGAACATCACGCCGAGGACGGTCCGCAACGCATTCGTGGACTGGATCGGCCAGAAGTCGCGCTACGACACGCTCTACCGCTACTACATCGGGGACCAGGACTTCCCCGACCGTGACGGCAACCGCATCGTGTCCAATTTCTGCGCATATATTTCCAAAGCCCTCCGCGGCTACATGGTCGGCAACCAGCCGAAGTACGTCTGCGCGGAGAACGACTCCTACGGCCAGCAGATCATCGACCTCATGCACCGCCAGACCAAATGGTCGGTGGACTCCCAGCTCGCTCTCGACATGAGCATCTACGGTAAGGCGTTCGAGCTCGTCTATCTCCCCAAAGACAAGACAGAACCGAACTCGGTCGTCGTATCCCCTCGCAACGCATTCGTTGCTTACACCGGAGACATGGAGCGCGATTCGGTCTTCGGCGCGGTCATCTACTCCTACCGCGACGAGGCCGACACCATCCACTACACGATGTACATGTACGACCGGCAGAGCATGAGCGTGTGGGAGTCCGTCAACGACGACTCCGCCGATGGCTGGCGCATGATACAGGACCCCGTACCGCACGGCTTCGGACGCGTGCCTCTGATCGAGTATCGCAACTCACGGGACATGCTCGGAGACTTCGAGGGCATCATGGACCTGCAGGATGCCTACAACTCGCTCCTGTCCGACAGACAGGACGATAAGGACGCCTTCGCCCAGACCATGCTCTTCATCCAAGGCTCCATCATCGGCGCCACACCGGAGGAGATCGAGCAGGGCAAGGAGTTCCTGAAGAGGACCCGCGTCTTACAGGGCGACGACGACACCACCGCCACATGGCTCACCAAGACCATGGACGAGGCGGGCATCCAGGTCCTGCAGGACCAGTACGCGTCCGACATCCACAAGTTCGCCATGGTCCCCGACCTGTCCGACGAGCAGTTCGCGGGCAACGCGTCGGGCATCGCCATGGCCTACAAGATGTTCGGCACCGATCAGATGATGGCGGAGAAGACCGCGCGCTTCCGCGAGGGTTTCATCCGCCGTGTCAAGCTCTACGACTACCGCATGAACAACCCCTCCATGTCCGTCGGGTACGAGCCGAGGACGGACATCGAGAGCATGGACATCATATTCCAGTTCAACGCTCCGCAGGACCTGTCCTACATGGCGACCGCCCTGACGCAGCTCACGTCCTCCGGCATCATGTCCAAGGCGACCGCGAGGATGCAGATCTCCGCCATTCCCGACCCGATAGAGGAGGCGGAGCTGGTCGAGGAGGAGGCGTCGTCCGCATCGTCCTCCGACGCCATGTCCTTCGAGGACGACGCCACGAGGTCGCTCGGCAGGATGCAGAACCCTCCGATGGATGACGAGGACGAGGACGATGGCGAAGGCCCAATCCTGGAATGACGACATCGAGAGGGAGGTGGCGAGCTACCAGGGCAACATGACGCCCCTCGCCAAGTCCCTCTCGCGCATCACCAACCGCGCCATCGACGGGCTGATCTCGGACGTCCGCGCCATGATGGAGCGCGGGAGGTACGCGGACCAGCCCGCCGCCATCTTCCTCAACGGCTTCGCGGACTCCGCCACCATCATCAGGATGCAGGCGCTCCTCAAGGCGGTCCCGGAGCGCTACCGCGAAACGATATGGAAGAGCATCGCGGGGCAGATCGCCCATCACCGCATGACCAACATCCGCGCCATAAGGACGCTCGCCCGTCTCAACTGCTATGCGGTCCTCGACGACATGCTCTACACGACCGCGAGGATCCTCTCCGAGGTCGCGAAGGACGGCTACTATCGCGGGACGTTCGTCCTCCAGAAGGAGACGGGCATGGGGTGGGCGGTCGACGCCATCAAAGGCGGCCGCGTGCAGGTCATCGTGGACTCCGTGTTCGACCTGCCCGATGCACGGCGGTACATGGACCCTCTCGTAGACTTCTCGTCGAAAACGGTCATCAACTCCATGCTCCGCGGCCTCCCGCCGGACATGGTTTCAAAAAGCGTGGACGACATCAAGGGAGCCATGAGGTTCAGATCTAAGCGCGAGGCCCGGACCGTCATCACCGAGACGGCGGGCGAGGCCCACATGGAGGCCTATAAGAAGCACGGCGTGGAGCAGTACGAGTTCGTCGCCACGTGGGACGAGCGCACATGCCCCGTCTGCGGTCGGCTCGACGGGCAGGTGTTCGACCGCGATGATGCCACGGTCGGGGTCAACTATCCGCCGATGCACCCCAACTGCAGATGCACCACGGTGGCCAAGATCGACCCGGAGCTGGAGGCGCTCATGCGTCAAAGGCGCTACACTGACGACGCTACGGGAGTCACGCACGAGATTCCGCGTAACTTCGGCTACAAGGACTGGTACGAGACCTTCGGACCCGGCAGGAAGGACGGAGTCGCATACAAGCCCAAATTCAAGAAGAAGGACTGAAAACCCCTCCTAAACCCCTTAATCCCGAATTTCGTTTTTATACCCCTATCCTCGTCGTTTTAACCACCCCAAGGGGGGGTTGTACCCGTGACAGACGGAAAAGAGAACATCGACGATACCGGCACAGGGGGAGAACCCCAACCCGAGCTCAAGACCTTCACCCAGGACGAGGTGGACAAGATCGTGTCGCAGCGTCTCAAAGCGGAGAGGGAGCGGAGAGACCGCGAGGACAAGACCCGCGCCGACGAGGCAGCGGAGCAGGCCCGCATCGCCCAGCTTGAAGGGGAGGAGCGCGTCAAGGCCGAGTATGAGCAAAAGGTGAAGGCAAGAGATACCGAGCTCGCGGAGCTCAAGCGTACCCTGGCCGTCACCAGAGCGCAGGGCGAGCTCGCCAAACAGGGGCTTCCTGTGGAGTTCGCAGGCAACCTCATCGGAGAATCCGATGATCAGACGGATGCCAACATCGCCGCGTTCTCCAAGTCCGTCTCGGATCTCGTGGCCAGACAGGTCAGCGAGAGCCTCAATCGGGGCACCCCTCCGGCAGGACAGGGTGCCGGCCCGACCAAGGAGGATGAGATGAGCGTCAAGCTCGATCGCCTCATGGGCATTAAGAGATGATCACATGGCAGCGACATACTCAGGCAGTGGTGTGGATAACTCCATCACCACCATCGTCAAGATGATCTCCTCCAAAATGGACGAGATCGTGAAGAAAGAAAGCGTGACTGCGGGCATGAACGCCTCGCAGGAGATCGTCGATGCGTTCAACGGCTCGGCGACCGCGAAACTCCCGACCATGACAACCGACGGGCTCGGGGACTACGACAAGGTAAAAGGATACCCCGTCGGAGCCGCCACCATCGAGTGGACGGACTACACCCTGGCATACGATAGGGGAATCAAGATCGACATCGACCGCAAGGACAAGGTCCAGACCGACGGACTCGCAAGCACCGCTGCAGCAGCGGCCCAGCTCATGAGGCTCCAGGTCATCCCCGAGATCGATGCAACCAGGCTCAGCGGAGCCGTCTCCAAGACCAAGACCGCACTGGCATCCCACGTCGTCGAGGAGACTGCCGCACCCACCAAGGCCAACCTCCTCTCCAAGATCGGAGTCGGACTCGACACCATCTACGAGGAGCGCGGAGTGGACTCCGGAAGCACCATCTACCTCAACAACAACATGAAGTCGGTCCTCCGCGAGTCCAGCGAGTACACCAAGGTCAAGCAGATCTCCGGAGTGCCCAACATCGACCTCACCACCGAGAGCATCGACGGCAACCCCATCGTGTGGGTCCCGTCTGCGAGGATGAAGACCATCTACACCTACAACACCCCCGGAGCCACCTCCGGCAACAAGGGCGGAATCGCACCCGGCACCGATGCGCAGGACATCTACTTCGTCATCGTCGCACCCGGATGCGCCCAGGGAGTCACCGTCTTCAGCGAGCCCAAGTTCATCGACGCGAGCATCAACCAGTCCAAGGACGCGGACTCTCTGATGTACAGGCTCTACCACGATGTGATCGTGGAGAAGAACTCCGGCGCAAGCGGAATCTACGCCCAGTGCGGAAAGAAATCGAGCTGATCGCATGGACACCGACACCCTCCGCCGTCTATCCCGTCTCCGCACCAGGAGGACCCTCACGGACAAATCCGACGAGTATCTGACGATGCTCCTGGAGGATTCGAGGGATTATTTCCTCTCCGTGACCCATCGCAGTGCGGATCCCGGAGCCCGTGCGGACTCCATCATCACGCGCATCGCGGTGATGTGGTCCAACATGGAGGGCGGGGAGGGTGCCAAGCACGTCAAGGACGGCGAGGTCGAGCGCGAGTATCCGGAGGCGACCATGCCCGCGGATATCGAGCGCGAGATCAAGGCATGGAAGCTGGTGGTCGGTGTCGATGCAGTGTCTGGCAACCGATCTCCGCCGCATGCTGCGGTATCGCAGGGTCGAGTCCACGGACTCCGAGACCGGCGATGCCGTGCCATCCTATGTGCGTGAGCCCAAGGTCATCTTCATCGGCTTCTCACCCCTGTCCTCCGGCCGGACCCAGTCCGACTCGGGGACTTCGGACTCCGAGACCCGCTGGAGGGCCGTCGTGTCGTTCGCACATCCGTTCGTCCTCGGCGACAGGATGGGGCCTGCGGGCTCCACCGAGCCGACCTATGAGATCGTGTCCTGTCTGGACTATCCGGGCAGTCAGAACCTGGAGGTCAGGCCGATATGAGGATCGAGGTCGACGCCGAGGACGTGCAGAGGAAGCTTCGCAGCATGGTGGACCTGGACGGCATCATCGAGAGACGGTGCGCGGACAGGATCCAGGAGGTCATGCGCAGGGATGCGGTCAAGAACCTGACCGAATCCAAAGCCGTGGACACAGGGGTCCTGCGTGCATCCATCGAGACCGACGACGGCTACAACTCATTCGTCGAGCATCCGGAGGAGGGCGTGTCGGTCGGCATCCGCACGGACGTGTCCTACGCGCTCTTCATCGAGTACGGCACCGGACCCAAAGGCGACCCGGAGATACCGCACACCTCCAAGTCCTCGTGGGTGTACCCCACGGGCGACCCCGAGCATCCGTTCAAGGTCGCCGTCAGCCAGCCCGCCAGACCGTTCATGCGCCCCGCGCTCTATGACAACCGCAGGGCCTTCGTCAAGATCATCAAGGACGGCATCAAGGAGGAGTTCGAGGCATGATAGACCCTACCGAGCACATCCTATCCATCATCAAGGGTGTGGTAGGCTCCGCCTACCTCGCATGGCCGCAGAAGTCCCCCAAGGGACCCTACGCCGTCATCGACATGATCGGCAGGACACCGGAGCAGGTCGGACCCGACGGCTCCGAGGTCCTCGTCCGTCTCACCTACTCCGTGGGCATCCTCGCATCCTCGCCATCTGTTGCGCGCAAGACCGCGATGGACGTCCTCGACGCTCTATCCCGTTACAACATCCAATCCACCGGCTTCTCCGGCATCTACGAGGAGCCCAACCATCTTTACCGCGTCAATCTGACCATCGGAGGGCTGATGGACACGCGCGGGAGAATCTTCGCATGAGGAGATCATATGTCAGAAGCAGTATCCGCCAAAGGCGTCCAGCTCTACGTGAAGCAGAGCGCGGACTGGAAGGAGATCAAGGAGGTGAGCGCCGTGCCCGAGATCGGGCAGAGCGCGGAGAAGATCGACGTGACCCACCTGACCTCCGAGATGAAGGAATATATCCGTGACATTCCCGACTGGAGCTCCGATTTGGAGTTCACGATGAACGCTATGCCCGCGGGCGTGACGGACTCCAACATGGACCTGATCCTCGCCATGGATGAGGAGACCGTCTATGAATGGAAAGTCGTCTACTCCCAGCTCAAGAAACAGGTCAGCTTCAAGGGCCAGTTCTCCTACCGTTTCGGCGCAGGCGCAGTGTCCTCCAAGCAGGACTTCATACTGACCATCATCCCGCAGTCTGCACTGACCGTGGGGGAGATCACCCAGACTCTAATGCTCACATATGAGGACGGACAGCAGGGGGCGGTCGCATGACCATGACCAAGCACCGCATCGGAGCCGAGATCGTCATCAAGGCATACGACGGCCCCGTCCCCGACGGCAAGGCGTTCTATGCGTGGAACACCCGCGAGGACGGAACGGGCGCGGTCTACAAGCCCGGCAAGAAGATCACCATGATCGAATCCCTGCACCTCTACCCCATGTGGGTGGACGCGGCAGAGGAGATCCCGGAGGCGACCGAGTGACCCTCGTCACCCTCGCCGACGGCACCGAGAGGGACATCGACCTCGACAATGATGCCATCTGCGCATACGAGGCCGAGCATCTGGATTGGTCCATTCTCGACCTGATCGAGCGCATGGAACGCATGCGCTTCACTGATCTCAACCTGATGGCCTCGTTCCTCGGGTTCCGCGACTTCGACGATGCAATCGAGCAGGGCGTCGACATGGAGCGCATGGCCGACCTAGTGCGGGAGTCGAAGTACATGGGGTTTATGGCTACCCTGGGCGGAGAGGAGAGAGACTGAGCGAGCTGACGAGGGTCGTGGCGGCTTCGGAGGGCATCGACCCGACGTTCCCGCCGTCCCTCGTCTGGCAGGCTGCGATGCTCAAGCGCGAACGGAGGAGGGAGGAGCTGGTATCGCTCTCACTGTCCATCTGCGCAGGCATCGGCATCAATCTGGGCGGGGGCGACACCTCTCGCGTCCTGCGTCCGTTCTACACTGAGAGGGAGTGGGCCGAGATGGAGCGTCAGGCCGAGGAGGAGCGCCAGCTCATGGCTCAGCGTCAACAGCTGGCCAAGATCATGAGGCTTTCACATGGCAGATGAAATCAAGATCAAAGTCACGGCCGACACGAAGGATTTCTCCAAGGAGATGGACGAGGTCGATCGCAAGATCGACAAGACGGCCGACAAGTCGGAGAAGTCGCAGTCCAAATGGGGGCAGCTCAACTCCAAGCTGTCCTCCATCTCGCCGACATTCAAGAAGCTGTCCGACACATGGCAGGAGTCCTCCAGCAAGATAGATGGAGCTTTCGGCAAATCCTCCGGCGCGGCTAAACTCTTCAAACTCGGCGTTATCGGAGCGCTTGCAGCCATCGCGGCCAAGGCCGCCAAGGTGGCATGGCAGTTCGCCAGTGACACCGCCAAGATGTTCGACCCGAAAGGCTACTCCAAGGCCGCGGGGGCGATGCAGAAGAGCGTCAAGAAGCTGAAGACCACGATCGGGTCATTCACGGCTCCGCTCGTCAACGGCATCATGACGGTCGTCTCCAAGGTCGTGGACGGCATCACATGGATCCTGGAGAAGATCCGTCTTCTCAGGTCGTTCCTATGGGGGGTCATCAAGGGAGTCATCCAGCCTATCATCGATGCTGTCAAAAAGATCATAGACTGGATCAAGCAGGGCATCAATGCGCTGGCTGGGTTCCTCGGTTTCGGGGACGTTTTCAAAAAGTCCTCCGATTCCGCTGCGAAGACAGCTGACAGCATGGGCGAGGTCGTGGAGGCCACATCCGCAGGACTGGCAGGCTTCGACAAGCTTAACACGCTCGACATGTCCAACTCCGGCGATACGGAGCAGGCCGACAAGCTCAAGGAAGGCATGGAGGACGCTTCCAAGCTCGGGGAGGAGATCGGGCAGAAGATCCGCGCTTTCCTCGACAATTTCTCCCTGACGGGCATCAAGGACAAGATCAAAGGAGTCTTCGAGAACGTCGGCAAGTGGGGCGGCGAAGCCTGGAGCAAGATCACGAAATTCGGAGGGGACACATGGACGACCATCCAATCCATCGGAGGAAGCGTCTGGAGCACCCTCACGAAGTTCGGAGGCGATACATGGACCACCATTCAATCCGTAGGCTCCACGGTGTGGACAACCCTCCAGGGTGTCGGAACCACGGTGTGGACAACCCTCCAGGGTGTCGGCTCGACCGCATGGACCACCATTCAATCCGTAGGCTCCACGGTATGGTCCACTCTGCAAGGGGTGGGCTCAACAGTCTGGACGACCATCTCTGGTGTCGCCACCACGGTCTGGACCACCATCCAGAGCGTCGCGCAGACCGTATGGGGAGGGATATCGGGATTCGCCACCGATGCGTGGAATGGCATCCAGACCATCGCCGAGACCGTATGGGGAGTCATCCAGACGGCAGGCCAGAAGTTCAAGGACCACATCATGGACCCTATCAAGGCCGTATGGGACAAGATCAAGGAGATCGTGGATACGGTCCTGGGCAAGATTGAGGATATGATATCCAAAGTCCGTGAGTTGAAGGACGGCCTCGTTGGAGGTGTCACATCCTTCGCCAAGGATCCGGTCGGCGGCATCAAGTCCATCCCCGGCAAGGTCACCAGCAAGATCAAGGGCGCGCTCGGCCTCGCATCCGGCGGAGCAGTCGCACCCAACAACCCTATGCCCTACATCCTCGGCGACAACACCCGCGAGTACGAGGTAGTCTCTCCCGTGAGCATGATGAAGGACGCCGTGAAGTCCGCCATCTCCGAGATGGGCGGAGCGGGCAGGCAGTCGTCAGGACCCATCGAGCTGGTCGTCAATCTCGACGGGCGCAAGATCGCCAGGGCGGTGTATGACCCGCTCCAAACCGAATCCAGGCGCAGGGGGTCGAGGGCATGAGCGTCCTCGCAGCCAACTCCACCGGAGCCTACATCGAGTTCCCGGACCCGGCCTACATGGCCTACACCTCCGTCCCCGAGGAGCTGTCCAAGGCCGACAGGAACACCCTCGGCAACCTCATCAAGGAGCGCATCACCGTCAAGGCGACCATCAAGGCGGAGTGGCACGGCCTGACGGCGAAGGAGAAGAACGCCGTCGTCAGCGCCACATCGGCCAACACGTTCTCGATGCGGTACCTCGACATCTTCGACGACACCGTCAAGTACGGCACGTTCTACCGCGGGTCCTCGCCGGAGATCAAAGGCTACGGCAGGTTCGAGGGCACCACGTTCCAGTACTACGACGTCGTGTTCGAGTTCGTGGAGGCCTGACATGCAGGACATGCCCGACGGCTACTCCGATGCCGTCAGCGCGGCGGACCGCACGGTGGACGTGTTCATCTCCATCGGCACCGGCATCGACATCACGGCAGCGGACGACCTCACATCCGTCACCGGCACGTTCCTGCCCATGAGCAACACGGACCAGGTCACGGATGCCGTCTATTACATGACGAACGGCCTGACAACATTCGAGGGCTACGGCATCCCCACAGCGGTGTCGGCGGGGATGATCGCCCCTCCGCTCACCGCCACGGCGTACCCGCCCGAGGCGGGCATATGGTCGGACGGCATCAGCGACGAGTCGGGAGCCATCGGCTTCACGTTCGTCCTGACGCTCTCGCAGGCGCACACTTCGGCGTTCCGCATCTACACCGCAGGACCCGACGTCCTGTCCGCGTCGGCGGTCTTCGTCAACGGCGATGCGCGGACGACCAAGGCGTTCTCGTGCCATGCCGGCTACATCGAGATCTCCGACACCATGACCTACACGTCCATCGAGGTCACGGTTGCCTCGCTCAACGCGCCCTACCGCCATGCGCGCATCGTCGAGTGCGAGTTCGGGGCGTCCATCTCGCTGTCCAAATCGGAGCTCGGGGGAGAGGTCACGGTCATCCGCGAGATGGATCCCGTGGAGCTCTCGGCGCCGATGCACGAGCTGGACCTGTCCGTCCTCAACGTCTACGGCGACTACGACCCCGACAACCCCGCAGGGAGATTCGGAGAGCTGGCCATAGGATACCCGCTGGACCTCGGATTCACAGTCCGGTCCGGAAACGGCCAGCGCTACTCCGTCAGATGCGGGCGGTTCTTCATCGGCGAGCGGTCGTCGTCGGAGACGCGCCTGGACCTGACGGCGTTCGACGCCAGATGGATGCTCTCGACCGTCTACACGTCGTGGACGATGCCGTCGGGGCAGTCGCTCGGCAAGACGCTGGACGACCTCCTGACGGAGTACGCCGTGCCCCACATCGTGGACACGGAACTGTTCGAGGTCATGCCCGACGGAGCCTACACGTTCGACGACCGGTCCTCGGTGGCAGACGACCTCCTGACCATCCAGCAGGCCTACGCCGTCTACTGCATCCCCGACAGGGCGGGGTCCATCCGCGTTACGCGGACATGGCCTGCGGACACCTACGGCGCGATGCCGGTGGCGACCGTCTACTCGTGGCCCGCCCCGATGCAGGCGACGAGATACAATTTCGTCCAGATCGGCTACGCCGTCACCGAGAACGGCGCGACGCAGACGCTCTACGTCAGCACCGATCTCCGCACCGACCCGTCCGAGGGCAAGAACGTCCTCCAGATCACCGGCAACCCGCTCATTGCGTCGCAGTCCCGCGCGACGGCCGTCATGCAGAGGCTGGTCGGCAGGATCTCCGCGCAGGAGGTCGAGACGGAGTGGCGCGGCGACCCCGCCATGGACCTGGGCGACACGGTGCAGATCCCGGGGAGGTGGACGCAGGACGAACCCATCGCCTACAAGGCGGTCTACATCGAGGAGACCTACGATGGTTCGTACAGGGCGGTCATGAGGGGTACGAGTTGAGGGTCGGCAGTGTGGTCTCGAAATATTCTACGGCCCCCTGCCGGCACGAGGTCGTAAACCATAATCGAACGGAACCATTATAAAATTTGTAGTGCTAGATTGGAACATGGTCTCAAAGAAGGTCATTATAGGAATCGTCGCCGTCGTGGTCGTCGGTTTCATCTGCTTCGCGGCATTCGGCTCGGCGGTGTCCGAGAAGAACGCGCGCTACGGCTACGACGCGGAGTTCGTCGATTCATATAACTCATCCATAAGCGGAATAGCATATTACCCGGATGAGGGCAAACAATTCCTCGTCGTGAAGGGAGTCATGGCGAACGACAAGGTGAAGGACGGCATCTCCACGAACCCCTGGCTGTCGGAGTGGACCGTCACCCTGCCGAACCACACCACTTTGACATACAGCTCCGTCGAGAGCCTTTATCCGACGGAGGACACTGTGACCATCCAGATCGGAGGGAAGGCCGTCAAGACATACTGCTGGCAGGTCGATAAGGACCTGAACCTGTCCGACCTCAAGATCGAGTGCAAATGGGACGGGTCGGCGATTGTCAACTACGAGTATGATCAAACGCTGAAGCCGTGAATACTGTTGAAACCCCTTCCAAACCACTTCCCTACGAATTTCGTTTTTATACCCCGACTCTCGTCTTTTCAGGCATGACGATCACAAGCGTCACTTTTCAGCTCAACGGTGAGACCGTCACGCTGACCAAAGGCTCCGATGGAGTCTACTCGGCCACTGTGACAGCCCCCGCCGCCTCCTCCGGCTCCAACAACGGGGGAAAAGGCCCCGGAGTCGGAACCGCCGCCGCCAACCTCGGCTACTACCCCGGAATCGTCAAGGTCACCGACGATGCGGGCAACGTCACCACCGTGGACACCTCCGACGGCACCTGGGGCAACGTCCTCAAGCTCAAGGTCCTGGAGAAGGTCAAGCCCACTGCGGCCATCCAGTCGCCGGGATCGGGCGCCTACATCACCAACTCCAAGCCGACCATCAAGTTCACCATCACGGATGCAGGCAGCGGAGTCAACCCCGCCAAGTGCTTCATCAAGATCGACTCCGGCGAGGCCACGGCTCTGCCGGCCGCGAGCGTGTCCGTGTCCGGCAATGTCGCGACATGCAGCTACACCCCGTCCGCCGCCCTGTCGGAGGGAGCGCACACCGTCTCCGTCTACGGCATCGACTACGACGGTAACCAGTCCGATGCAGCGACCACCACCTTCACCGTAGATACAGTCCCGCCCACCCTCAACATCACGGCTCCTGCCGACAACCTCCACACCAATGTGGCCACGGTCACCGTCACCGGTACCACCAACGATGTGACCTCCTCGCCCGTGACCATCAAGATCACCTGCGGAGGCAAGACCTACGCCCCGTCCGTCGGAGGCGGCGGGGCGTTCTCCCAGGCCGTGGACCTGACCGAGGGCACCAACACCATCACGATCACCGCGACGGACTCCGCAGGCAAGACCTCGACCGTCACCAGGACCGTCGTGCTGGACACCGGAGCGCCCGTCATCACCAAGATCGAGCTGACTCCCAACCCGGTCGACGGCGGAAAGACCTACGTGATCAAGGTCACCGCGACCGACTGATCATGACTGTGGCGGAAGTCTGGGGGAGGGTCCAGGGCAGCGATGTCCTGCCCCTCTCCCATGACGGCGACGACTGGCTCTTCCCGGCTCCTCCAGGCATGTCCGGAACCCTCATCTGCGAGTTCTGGGCCGAGGACGATGCCGGGAACGTCGGCTATCGCGCGGCGATCATCACCCTCGACAGAGGCGTGATAAAGTGCTGGCGGTGGCTCGACATCGGATGCGAGTGCATCATGCGCGCGCAGAACCGCCCCGTCGCCGAGATGACGGACCGCGCCGTATCCTCCATGACGCTCATGCGCGTGAGCATCGAGGACGTCACGGCACGGCCCGTCTGCGACCTCCGTCCGCACGTCTGCCCTCTGGCAGGTGAGATCTGATGCAGAAAGCCTACATCGGGGAGTCGTTCGAGCTGGTCTTCGACATCTCCGACCCCAAGGACCCGGAGCGCATCGTGGATTCCGCGTCCTACCGCGTCATCGCGCCGGACGGCTCCATCTCGCAGGCCGGGATCATGAGCATCGACGACGGTGCGCACACATGCCGCTTCCGCTTCAACGCGGACGTCGAGGGCATCAGCACCATCGAGATATCCTGGTCCATGGGACTGGACCGCTACAAGCAGCCGCACCTCATCAGCGTCGAGGCCCTGCGAGGATGACGACCTACTCCGCCCTGTCCTATCTCAAGACCGTCACCAACCTCGCCACATATGGCGACATGGAGAGCGGATGGGGTAACGACACCTCGCACGCCAAGAGCGGGTCTAAGGCCCTCAAGCTCACTGCGAGTACATCCAATCCAGAGATCACCAGCGCGATGCCTGGAACAGTCCCGCTGGATCCGACTCATAAGTACTATTTCCGTATGTCAACCTACACCGAGGACTCGGCTCTGTCCAATGGAGCTGGTGTAGGGATGTATTGGCCCATCGCCGAGCCTGGGATGGATTGGCAGTATCGCTTCAGGAACGCCGACCTCAAGAAATGGGTGACGACCTCCTGGATTGCGACCCGTTCCTCGTGGGGTGCTGGCTCGTATCAGATGCGCGTCGATTTCAACAACAGCGGTATCGCTGGAACCTGTTGGTTCGATGAGGTCATGATCGTGGACCTCACCGCAGGGTGGGGTTCTGGCTCCGAGCCGACGAAGGAGTGGTGCGATTCCAACCTGCCATTCTTCGTGGGGACCATCAAGCTGGCGCTTCTGCCGAGCCTTGTCAACGGAGACATCATCAACGTTCCGTATTCGGGGTCCGCAGTCGGCATCAACCTTCCGAAAGGTAAATTCAAACTCGAAACGTGGGGTGCGCAGGGAGGGTACCGTTCATCCAGCTCATACGGCGGAAAGGGCGGATACTCGGTCGGAACCATCACGACCAAGACCAAACGCCTCGCAATCGTCCGTGCGGGCGGAGCGGGGAACACTGGTAAGACCTCTGGCGGATTCAACGGCGGAGGCCGTCGCGCCACATACAACGGAGGAGGCGGTGGGTCGGACATCCGTCTCGGATCCGATTCCCTCTATGCCCGTGTCATCGTCGCAGGAGGTGGAGGGTCGGACGGGTCGTCATCGAGGACAGGAGGAGCGGGCGGAGGGACCGTCGGACAGACCTATCAAGGCTCAGGCTACGGAACCAACAACGGACCAGGAAACACGACCTACTCTGGGTCCTCGTCTTCAACGACCGCATCCAGCCAGTCGTCGGGTACGTCCTCGTCCTCAGATATCAAGGGCGGATTCGGCTTCGGAGGGAACGGGTGCTATTATGCAAACGGATACGGCGGAGCTGGCGGAGGCGGATGGTACGGAGGTTCGGGAACCTATCCTGACAGTTCGGGCGATGATGATAAGGCAGGAGCTGGCGGGTCTGGATACGTCTTCACCGCGTCCACGGCCTCACAGTATCCGTCGGGCTGTCTGCTCACATCCGACGACTATCTCGCCAACGCATCGACGACCCTCGGAACATCCTCAATCACATCTCCGACTGGTTCATCCGAAACAGGTCACAGCGGAGATGGGTATGTTCGCATCACGGTCATCCAAGCATCGGTCAAGGCCATCTGGGTAGCGGATGGGAAGACCGTCAGGACAGATATGGTGTCGGCAGGGGATGCTCTCAATCCTCCCGACGTGTCCAAGACGGGCTACACCTACGTCTGGCAGGTCAACGGCGCGACCGTCGACATCTCGACCTACGACATCCAAGCCGACACGACGTTCACGGCCGTCTACACAGCCGCCACGTACACGATCCATCTGTGGGACAACGGCACCTCGTCAACGAGATCGGGGCGCTACAACGCATCCATCGACCTGCCCATCGGCACCAAGGGGACGGGGAAGTTCGTCGGGTGGTGGGATGGCTCCAAGCTGTCGACATCGACCTACACCGTGACGGGTCCGGCGACGCTCTATGCGCGCTACGACCTCGTGGGGTCGAGGACGACCATCCGGAGCATCTCGATCCAGCCCAATCCCGCATCGACGGGCGCGGCCCTGCTCGCATCCGTCAACGCGGTGTCCGAGGAGACCGCCGTGCCAAGATGGACGGACCTGACGATCACGACCGGCGCGGGACTGCCCATGTCGTCGCCGGCGCAGATCCAGATGTGGGACACGTCCGCCGAGGAGGACCTCGCGACGTTCGAGGGCGACGGCATCAGGACGACGGGCATGGTCGCACCGCCTCTGACGACAACGACGTTGCCTTCCCCGCGCGTCGGGGCATGGTCCGACGCCATCTCGGACGGGAGCGGGGCCGTGAGCTGGACGGTGTCCGGCACGGGGTCGGCGGAGTACACATCGTCGATCGTCGTTTTCTCGTCCTCCAGGACGAGCATCAGGGAGGCGACGATCGTCTACACCAAGGCCGACGGCACGACGGTCACGAGGACCGCGAGGAGCGACGGCACGAGGATCGGTTTCGATGCGAGTACATATAAGTCTTTCACAATCACGATTACAAGAGTTTCCAAACCTTTTTCGCACGTTCGCGTGCTCGATGTGGCACCGGGAGGTGCGTGAGATGGTACTGCCGGAGTTGATGTGCAAGATCTGGGACGGGGATGCGGACGAATATTTCACGTGGCTCGACATGAACCGCGTGGAATACAACGCCAACATCATCGCCCGCGAGGCGGGCGTGTCGCAGGTGACGTTCATCGAGACCGCCAGGAAGTCGATGTTCAGATATGACGAGGCCCAGAAGCTGGAGAACCTACTCAAAGCCGTCGCCGTGAAGCTCGGGAAGACCATCTCTATAGAGTCGGCGTGGGGCGCGGGCAGGACCGTGTCCTATGTAGACTTCGAGCGCTGGGAGTCCAACTTCTGGATGCTCTACACCGCCATGGGCGGTACGGGCTCGCGCATCCCCGCAGGCAAGGTCCTCGTGACATACTCCGCCGTGCTCTACGCGTCCCGCTGGAGCGGATCCGGGCCGTACTACCAGGATCTGGAGATGCCAGGAATCCGCACCGACACGGACGCGCTCTTCTACGTCAGCCACACTGCGTCGGTCGACGCCCGTATGGCGGAGTATAATGGAGTCTTCAGGGCGGGCATACAGGCCGACCGCTCGGTTCGCGTCTTCGCGCTCGGAAAGAAGCCGACGGCGGACGTGCCCGTGAAGGTCTCGATAGGAGGATTAGGTATGTACACAGAAGTCAGCATCAGCGCGTCGAGCTGGACGGGAAGCGGTCCGTGGACCGCCACCGTCACGCTCCCGCAGGCTCCCGCCAACGCCACGCTCGGAACTTGGAGCGGTATGACGGACCAGGCGGTCGAGGTCATGACCAACGCCATCATGGGCGTGTCCGCCATGAGCGGGACCACGCTCACGCTCCGCGCCCTCGGCGAGAAGCCGACCATCGATCTCAACCCCATGATACTCTGGGAGAGTGACAATAGTGAGTGAAATCTCAACATATTCTGGACCTTATGCGAGACTCCGCGAGGTCATCAGCGCGGAAAGGGCGCATCAATATGATTTCGATTCGGGCGCGTATTCGAAAGGTTACATCGACGCACTGAACGCCATCGAGACGGTCATCGCCGAGATAGAGAACGCGATGAATGAAACGGAGGAATGAGCATGGATTTCGGAGACGTAATCAGAGCAATGAAGAAGGACCCCTCCAAGAAGTTTGCAAGGAAGGGATGGAACGGTAAGAATATGTGCATCTACCTCACGGTAGGTCATCCTGTATCTGTCGAGGACTGGACGGGTCCGGTGAAGCCGACCCATGAGGAAGGCGAACGCGGCGTGATCCTCGTGCAGTCCCATATCGACATGTACACTGCGAAGGGTGAGCGGGTCATAGGCTGGCTCGCATCCCAGACCGATATGCTGGCCGACGACTGGGAGGAGGCCGAGCGATGCCGATTGTCAACGCGTGTCTCGGAGGACTGGCCAATGCCATCCCCGCTGGTCAAGCCGTGCTGAACCTGACCTGGATAACCAACGACGGGGAGAATCAGCAGGTTACATTCGTCATCTCAGGGACGGCATCGAAATCCGTCCAATCCGATGCGAACGGCTACGCATCGGTTCAACTCCCTGTCGGGACGTATACCGTTTCAGTCACACATGGAGGAGAATATCTCGGAGACGACCCCAAGACCATCACACTGACATCGAGGGGGACATTCTCGCTCACATGGCTAACGGGAGCGAGACAGGCTCAGACGGTTGTGATGAACTCGCCAGGGTCAATCACATCATCGAGCGTTTCATACTCCATCACGCTCGGAGGTACATCCGTCGCGTCGGGGTCGTCATGGTCGGCTTCGATGACGTTCAGCCTGTATCCTGGAGAATACACCCTCACGTTCTCTGCATACGGCGATTCGTTCACGAAGACATTTACGGTCCCGAAGACTTCTGGCCTGACGCTGGACCTGGGCGAGTTCTTCTGCAAGGTCACGGTGAGTTCGTCCTACTCATGCAGGAACATCACATATCGCGGATATTCTGTTTCAGGGACGTCCTCATACGCGTCCTCGCATACTTTTGTGGTCGTGAGGGCGAGTTCGAGCAGGAGCATCGGCGGAACTGTGAATACTCCGACACCGCCGAAGTACTCTGGTATCGCTACAAAGAATGTATACGATTTTACTGTATCGGCTCCAACCGTTACGCCAGACAGTGCGAACAAATCAATCGTATTCCAGGTATCGGTAGTTCCAAGTCTGACCATTCTTACATCGGGCGGAACATTAGATGTACCTGCTGGAAATTATGAGGTGTTGATTAGTGGCGGAGGGGGAGCGAGACTGAGCGATTCGTTCTCATATTATAGTGCGAATCGCACGCCCTTCGGAGGAGAAATCAAAAGATACGAGGGTTCTCTAGAAGGGGATTACAGCATCACGCTCGGGGCAGGAGGAAAATCTGGTTCCGAATCTACTTTGTCAGGTTCCGCATCGAGTTTTGGTACGATTCTATCTGCAAACGGTGGTTCAGGAGGGAGAAGCGATTGGGACGTGGGTATTGGTGTAGGAGGAGGTGAAAGGGGAGAGGGCGTTGGTTCGTGGGATACGGAAAGTTCAGGGATAGCCAACAAAGCAAGGGATTCTACTGGTGATGTCGGAGGAGGTGGAGGCGGAGGCGGAGGATATGCCGCAGGGAAGGGGAATAATTCTGGATATGGACAAACAGGAGGCTCGAAATGTTCTGTATTCGGGGGGAATGGAGGAAAAGGAGGTAAAGCAGAAACCCATTCGTCCTCAGCTGACATTCACGACCCAGGAGCTGATGGGTCGCCAGGAACAGAATTTATGGGATATACCAGTCAAGGAGGCGATGGAGGGGAGGGGGGATACGGTTCATTCCCTGTGAACTCAAGTACCTGTCTCTTATACACATCTCCGAGCCCACGAGACCTCTCTACATCTCG
>ERZ1026868.279-NODE-279-length-37339-cov-44.592721_pt1 | contig 37339 bp, 50 predicted proteins | sample MGYA00380164_ERZ1026868 | MGnify/ENA primary metagenome ERZ1026868 (study PRJEB33269, sample SAMEA4719800) | human gut metagenome | biome: human-associated habitat; feature: organic feature; material: feces | place: Cameroon | collected 2013-10 ...
AAAAAAAAAGAGAGAGCTTTGTCAACTCTCTCTCTTGTAAAAAGACTACTCACTTTATTTATTTTTAGTTTTAGTTTTAGCTTTTTCACGCTTTTCTAACTTCTTAGACTTAGCCTCAACTTCTTTTTTAACTTCTTTTTTTACCGTCCGCAGACAATCAAGTCCAAGCCCCAATTTTTCTTGTTGTTTGAACTTTGTAATATACCAATAATAGTGCGATTCTTTGAACGCTGATTTTGGAAAAACTTTGAGAATTTCAGCTTTTAATTTTGGAAATAATGCTTTCTTGTTATCGCTCAAGGTCACTTTATTTTCCCGGATAAACGCAAAACACATTTTGGAAATTGACGGTTTTGCCACTTTAATTTGCGATTTTTTCACGATTACTTTTTTATTTACTTTTTTTGTCATAGTGCTATCCTCACTGATTTTAATTTTTACTTCATAGTTATATTATAATACAATATACTCCACTTGTAAACGCATATTATTTTGGAACTTTTTTAACAAATTTTTTGCTCCAAGTGTTTATTCTCCAATTAAAATTTTGGAATTATCACGAATAGTATATAAAGCTTTTAATACTTTTTCCAAAGCTATAGCTTGCTTATTATATTCCAAGCACAAAAAATGGTCTTTGCCCAAGTAATCAAGCTTTTTAATTTGGCTATTATACCAAGTTAAGCAATTGTTAATATCAGCAATTTTTTTGGTTAAGCTATCACCATCAAGCCAAAAAAGTTGTGGCAAGCAATAATCACTATTATTTTTATTTGTCATAATATTCTCCATTATATATATAAGTATATATTTTTTTATTTTTTATTTTTGGAAACTTTTTATTTACTTCCAATATTTATATTATAACACAATATTTTTAGTTTGTAAATGCCCAATTTGGTCCTAGGACTTTTTTCTGTCAGCAAAGTTAGTTTATTAGCTTTACTTGCTAAAGGTCCTAGAAAATATCTAGGTCCAGTCCTAGAAAAAATATAGGCCCTTTTTATTTTTATTTTTTTATAGCTCCAAATTATTTTAATTTATTTTTTGGACATTTATGCTATAATTATATGTGAAGTCCTAGGACTCTTGTCGCAAACTTATTTTTATTTTGGGGCCGGGGGGAGGACTTTGGATTATTCGTATATAGTAATATACGTTTGTGCAAAATTTTGAATTTTAAGTTTGAAGGGTACTCTGGAGGTATTATGAAATTTAGATTGGCAAAGGAGTTGACACAGAAACAAAAAATGCTGTGTGAATTGTATTTGCGTTATAATGGTGACCTCCATAGTATTTATAAGATGGCAGGGTATGCCAGTGTAGGCTGTGCTAAGGCTGCATTAAAAAGTGTTAAGGCATCTGCTTACCTAAAGGAATTAGAAGAGGTAAGAGCAGAGATTCTACAGAAAGAATTGAGATATTCTGCTGTGGAGAGCTTTAATAATTTACAGAAGGCACAAGATTTAGCGTTGACTAAACAGAAACTTATTGTGAGTAAGACTGGTGTGTATAAGCATGACGATAAGGATTTGACAAATTTTATCAAGGCTGAAGAGTTGAAGGGGAAATTGGCGGGGCTTTATAAGCAGGAAGAAGAAGAAAAGAAACCTATGACTATTATGAATATCATTAGGTATGATGATAGGAAGGATAGCGGGAAGACTAAGAAAAAGAAGTTTAAGATTAAAAGGGATTAATTTTTTCTTCTAAAGGTGATAGCAATGATTAATGAGAAACTTGATACGACGAAAGATATACGGTTGAATTGGTATCAAGATAGATTCATGTTTTCTAAGGCGAGGTATAATGGGATTATCGCCGCTGTGGGGTCTGGTAAGACATTTACTGGACTCCTTAAGGCATGGAATTATTGTGAGATGCACCCGAAAAGTCTTGGGCTAATTGTAAGAAAAGAGTTTATTGATTTACAGAATAGTACGATTAAAGACTTTGAAATGAACTTTGGTGTCAAGGTTGGCAGGGGCAAACAGTATGAATTTGAGAATGGTAGTGTCATAATGTTTACCCATGGTAACATGGCAGATATTAACGTGTTAAAAAATATCAACCTTAGCTTCTTTGTAATTGAGCAGGCTGAAGAGTATGAAACGGCTGATATCTTTGACTTCTTAAGGGACCGTCTTAGAAGAAAGGGTGGGCCGAGATGGGGTGGAATTATTGCTAATGCTGCCGGGCACAATTGGATTTATGAGAGATTTATTGATGGTGCCAAAGCAGATGTGCATAAGAAAGAGACAGGTGAGGTTTTGTTCACTAAAGGTGATAGATATCTTTGTACTACAGCTACCTCATTTGCTAATGCACATAATCTGCCAGAGGACTTTGTAGATGACCTTAAGGCGATGAAAGTTGATGCACCCCAACACTATGAACAATATGTAATGAATAACTTCAATGTTGTAGATGCTGATGACTTAGTATTTACACCTGAAGAGATAGACTTGATGAGAGAGTCTAAGGTAGAAGGCAATGTAAGTAATAAACTTCTTGGTGCTGACTTAGCAAGATACGGCAAGGACAAATGCGTTGTTGTGGCTGTAGAGGAAGTCTCTGGTATGAAGCTCAGAGAAGTTGCAATGGATAGTTGGGGAAAGAAAGATGCAATTTATTCTGTTGGCCGTATCGCTGATTTTGGTAGGCTTAATCGTGTGGACTCTGGTTCAATAGACGGTGATGGCCTTGGTGGTCCTATGTATGATAACTTGAGAGAACTTGTAGGTTCCTCTTATAAGCTTAAAGAGTTCAGAGGTGGTATGCCTTCTACTGATAACAAGTTTGCCAACCTAAGGACCCAATGCTATTTCATGCTAAAGGACCTTGCGGCAAAGGGCTGGGTGCATATTGAATCACCTGAAATCTTAAATGACCTTGCAAGTCTTAGATATATGTATAATAAGAAGGGTCAAAGAATGATGGTGCCCAAAGAAGTTTTACGTACTAAAGGACTCAAGTCTCCTGACTTTGCTGATGCCTTTATGATGGTTGTGCCAATTGCTAAATTGAAATTTGAAAATAAAAAATATAGACGTAGAAATAAATCCTATGTCTTAAATACTATGGTTGACTATTAGAGGTGTATTATGGTTTTTAAAACTCCTAAACTACCTGAAGCTCCGCAGTCTGTTGTGCCTACCACTGCTGCAGCTGAGATTGATAGGTCTGTAGAAGAAAAGAGAAGACGTCAGGCTAGAAAGAGAGGCAGAATGGCAAACGTGCTTTCGTCTGACTATGCTGGTGGAAGTAACTCTGCTAGCAAGGCACTTGGAGCGTAATATGATGGATGCAAAACAGAAAAATAGGGCTGAGACTTTATTAAGACGACTTAATCGTTTTAAAGCCGTGCGTGCTAACTGGGAAGGCATTTGGCAATTCCTTGCTGAAAGAACTGACCCTAAAAATGCTTGCATGAATTATCCTCATTACCCTGGACAGATTAATAATGCTGCACAGAAATTTGATAGCACTGCTACATTAGCTATTCCTAAATGGGCAAGTGCTATTGATGGTTTAACCACACCTAAAACACAAAAGTGGCATGGACTTACTCTTACTGATAAAGGGTTATCTGATAAATTTAAAGTATACCTTGAATCGGCAAGAAATGTTTTATTTGCCAGACGTTATGCTGCTAGAAGTAATTTTACTAATGCAAACTATGAGGCATTAAAAACTGTTGGTCATTATGGTGGTGCACCGTTCTCTGTGACTAGAGACCCTCTTAGGCCTAAAGGTGTTTTGTATAAGACTTGGCCTATTAAAGATTTTTATATTGACCAAAATTTTCAAGGTGATGTTGATACGTTTTTTAGAGTGTATACTGTAACTGCCAGACAGGCAATGCAAGAGTTTGGTGAAGACAGAGTACCTTTAGAGATTAAGAGTTGTGGTAATCTTGATGAACAATTTGAAATTCTTCATGCTGTATATCCTAATGAAGAGTTTGACCCTGCAAGCCTAAACTCTATGTATAAACGGTTTGCAAGTGTTTATATCTCCTGTAAATCTGGAACAATTATTGAAGAGGGCGGATTTGATAAGTGCCCTTACTTGTATCAAAGATATGATGTTGTTCCATCTCTACAGGACCCTTATGGATATAGTCCATTAATGTTGTGCTTACCTGAAGTGCGTGACCTTAATGCAATGGTGAGAGATAATTTGAGGGTTGGAAATAGAATGGGCAGCCCTACTCTATTAATGAGTGAAGACGATATTATTAATAGAGACCAAATTGCTCCTGGACGTTTGGTGGCCGAGGGACTTGATGCTAATGGAAATCCTAGAGTAAAACCTTTAGAGTTACCTGGTAATTTACCGTTTACTCTTGAGTTTATTAAAGGGTTTCAAGATACAGTTAAACAGACTTTTGGTTTAGACCTTTTCCAAATTCTGATTAATAAACCTGACATGACCGCTACTGAGGTACTTCAACGTGCGCAAGAGCAAGCTACATTGATGACTCCTACTACCTCAAGAAGAGAGAAAGAGTTCCTTGGTCCAATGATTGAAGTTGAACTTGACTTGGCATTTAAACAAGGTGATATGCCTCCTATGCCTGAAGAGCTTGTTGAGGCTATGTCTGCTGGTGATGTTGAATTTAGTATTGAATATGAATCACCTATTAGACGTGCTCAGAATGCTGATGATGGGACTGCAGTATTGAGAGTCTTACAGTCTGCTGCATCTCTACAGGCTTTTGACCCCACTGTAAAGAATATGATTAATGCTGGCAGAACTCTTGAAATCCTTGGAGATGTGTGGGGTGCACCTGTTGATATGTTTAATACTCCTGAAGAGAAAGCTGCTATGGATATGAATGATGAGCAGGCTAAACAAGCTCAGCTTATGCTTGAAGCTGCACCTCTTATTGGAAAGAGTGCTAAGGACTTGGCACAAGCTCAAGTTGCTGCAGGGGGAAATAAAATTGTATGATAAAGAAAATTGTAATGTCTATTGCTGCTAAAGTCCTTAAGCGTAGAACAGCATATCGTAATGTTTTTAAAGAAGACGATATACATGCACTTATTGTGCTTGCTGACTTAAGAAAGTTCTGTCCGACTGACCCTACCTATGGTACTGGTTCAGAGATAAATGAGAAACAAGTGTATATCAATATCGGCAGACGTCAAGTGTTGTCAAGAATTATGGCTGCAATTAATTTGTCTGATGAACGGATAAATGAAATTGCAGAGGCAGAGATAAAGGAGAATAACAATGGATATTAATAATCCGACCCCGACACCGGGAGCTGATAATATTACGAATTCCACTGATGGTTTGACGTTCAGTGAAGAATCTCGGGCATACCTTACTGAACATGGTATGTCCTCTGAAAAGGCTATCATTGATGCCCTTAAGGGTGCAGAACAGTATAAAGGTGTAGACCTTTCTAAAATGATTGCTGTGCCTGGAGAAGGTGCTAAGCCTGAAGAAGTAATGGCTGTATTTGATAAACTTGGTAGACCTGCTAAACCTGAAGACTATGGTATCTCTGTACCTCAAGGTGAGAGTCCCGAATTTATCAATGCTATGTTGCCTGTATTACATAATGCTGGACTTACTAAAGTACAGGCTAACAAATTGGTTGAAGGTTGGAATGGTCACTTAGCTCAGGTTGTACAAAAAGCTAATGAACAGTACACTAAAGAAATGGCAGAACTTAAAGCTGAATGGGGTACTCAATATGATGCTAACATTGCCGAAGCTAAACGTGCTGCCAATGAATTAGCCATTCCCAAAGAAGACCTTGAGAAGTTAGAAAAAAATGTTACTGGTTCTAAAGGTTTATGGAAAATGTTTTATAACATTGCTAAGAAAACTGGTGACCACAATATTAAAGGTGGTGAGTCTACTACCAGTGCTTCTGTAAACTTGACTGACCCTAAGCAGGCTGCTGATAAATTAAAAGAGCTTATGTCTGATAAATCTTTTGCTGATAAGATTATGAAAGATGACAAAGAAGCTGTAAAGCTCTTCAATGATTTACAGGCTGCTAGATTTGGAGACCGTAACAATGGCTAAGTACAGATTCAGAAAAGGGAATAAGAAAGATAAGTTAGACAAGGCTTTAACTAAAATGAATATCCTTCCTAAAAAAGAAGAGAAGGAAGAGTACAAGCCTAAATTAGATTTATCTTATGTATTCCAAAGACTTCAGGGTATCAGTAACCCTATGTCTGTACAAAGAGGCAAGCTGAATATCTACTATGAACTTCGTAGTATTCTTGACTTGTTTGAGCAGGATGACGATTTTATGGCGTTAGTTGAACAAGACGTCATGAATAAAGAAAACTAAAAACTATGCTGCCTTCTTTATCTCTAAAGGTGCGCAGCTTATAAGGAGCAAAATAATGTACGATGAAATTGAAAAATCGTATACCGTAGCATACGGTGATATTATTACTTTGCTTTCTCAACAAACTGAAAGTAAGTTGGAAAGCTGCGTCACTGTTAAATCCGGTATTATGGGTAAGACTGCCGTTGCTGCCGACCAGATTGGTGAATTCCAATTTGTAACGGCTAAGCAACGTTTGGAAGACACTCCGTTGTTTGACATTGAACGCGAGCGCCGCTGGTATGAGTTCATTATGAAAAAGGGTGCTGTGCCGTTGGATGACATTGATGCTCTTAGAACTACGTTAGATTCTAAGACTCCGATTGTCCGTGCTGGTATGGTTGGCGTGAACCGTGCCAAAGACCAAGAAATCCTGCGTGGTTTCTATGCTGCGAACAAAGTTGGTGAAAATGCAGAAAAGACTGTTTCCTTTGATGCAGGCAACGTGGTTGCTAACGACTTTGCCAATGGCGACATCTTGAAACAGATTAACCGTGGTATTGAAATTTTCAAAGAACATGAAGTAGACTTTGAAAATGAAGAAGTATACATGGTTGTTAACTCTGTTGCTGGTACCAAACTTCGTGAAGCTGGTATCTATGTAAACAGCTTGTACATGGAAAATAAAGTGCTAACTGGCAAAAAGCTTACGCCTTATGCTGGTGTGAACTTTATTGAACTTGAAGCTGTTCCGTCTTATGTGTCCGGCGGAAAGACGATTTACAAACTTCCGATGTTCTGTAAATCTGGTGTTGGTCTTGGCAAATGGCAGGACGTGAAAGTCCGTGTTGGTGAACTGCAAGACAAGTCTTATGCCTGGCATGTTTATATGCAGTTTGCCTTGGGTGCTTCTCGTTTGGAAGAGGCTAAATGCCTGTCCATTGAAATTGCTAAATAAGGAGAAAAGAAATGGCTACTAATTATTTGTCTAAAGAAATGACTGCCCTTCAAAATGGTACGCCCCTTCCTACGTCTACTGCGAATGCTATGAATTCCCGTATTAAACGGTTTCGCTGTACGTTTGATTTGGCTGCTCAAGCCAGTGGTGATACCCTTGAGCTGGTAACTATGCTTCCTAAAGGTTTTGTATTCCTGGCTGCTTTGGTTACTACATCTGTAACGTTGGGCACTGCTACGTTGTCTATTGGTGAATCTCATATTGACCCGACGACTGGTAATGAAGTAGTAAATGCTGAAAAGTATTCTGCTGCTCGTGCCATTACTTCTGTTGAAACTCCGATTCTTTTAGGTGCCACTGGTGCCTCTGTTGAACGGAAGTTTGACGAGAAGATTATTGCTACCGTTGGTACTGCGGCCCTGCCCGCTTCTGGAACTTTGGTAATTGACTTACTGTGTTCTAGTGTAGCGTAACTCCCCGTAGTATCAATATGGGGGGAGACTTAAAATGCCTTCCCCCTATTTTATAGAGGTTTGTTTTTATGGATAGACTTGGTATTGTAAATAAAGCACTATTAAAATTGGGGCAGACTCCTGTTGCTAATTTAGAAGATACTGATAATAGAGTTGTCAGTATTTTAGCTATTTATGAGAGTGTACGAGATACTGAACAAACCTCGTATAGATGGACTTTCTGCACTAAAAGATTTATTCTTGAACCAATTAAAGTTAAAGATACAGAAGGCAATGTCATTGTAGTTGCCCCTAAGTTTGGTTATAAATATCAATATCTTTTGCCTAAAGGTTTTTTAAGACTTATTTCTATATATGAACATCCACAAACTGGATATTCTATTGAAGGTCAAAGATTATTAACAAACTTAGAGGGGCCATTAAAAATTATTGTATTGTGCGTTGAAGAGCATGAATGCAACTTCCCTCCGGCTTTTGTAGAAGCTTTTTCAACTAAGCTGGCTATTGAAGTGTGCAAGCGTATTGAACAAGATGTTACTGAAAAAGCACAATTAATGCAGGAATACTTAATGGCTTTATCCATTGCAAAAAAGACAGATGCAATACAACGGGCTACTGAGAAGCCTGTAGAAGGTCCTTGGGTAGATGTAAGATTCTCTGAAGTACCTACTAATGACCAGTCCTTTAGGTGGTAATATGGTACAGAAAATTTATTATGCTAAGACACAAATGAGTAACGGTTTAGTCTCTCCTGTAATTGAGGGGCGGCCGGACTTTGTTGCTTTTGATAAATCTTGCAGACAAGAGCTTAATGTAATTTCTACTATATATGGTTCTGCTAAAGGTCGTGGTGGTACAGTATTTGTTGGGAGCACTAAAAAAGATACTGATAGGTTTATTTTAATACCTTTTATTGTAGGCGAGCGTATTTCCTATGTGTTGGAATTCGGCGACAGATATATGCGTGTCTACAGGTATCATGACCGGGTAGTATTAGATAATGCTATATATGAAATTGAAACACCTTATGCCTTAAAAGATTTTTTTGATGAAGATGGCAGAACATACTTTGATTATAAACAAAGTGCTGATGTATTATATATTGTACATGAAAAGTATTCCCCTATTAAATTACTTAGATATGGTGACACTAATTGGGCACTTAGTGATGTACAGTTTAATAATGGTCCATGGCAAAATATGAACACCGACAAGAACTTAATGATTAAGGCTGTTGGTGGTAACACTGGTATTATAACTCTATCTGCATTTACAGGTACTGACCCTGTTGCGGGTTTTAGTAGAGTTACCGCTGGCAGTGGCGGTAACGTCTATGCTGCGAATATAAAGTTTTATGTTGGTGGCCATGATGGTACAGGTACGAAACTTGTAGAACGTACTTGGCAACATCCTGTACCTAATAACTCTTGGGCACAGCTTGCTGCACAGATAATTAACTCATTGCCACAATTTGTAGCAACTAATCCTACTATTGCCTCTTTGGAAGTAACAGCAATAGATAATCAAAGTGAATATTCTAATGTACCATGTAGTATATACGTGGGTGTTGTTGATAACCTTGGTAACCTACGCTCTGCATTTAATAATGGAAAATTCAGTGCTAACTCTACGCCTATTAACTTATTTACACAGGACTGGGTTGGCAGGAAAATAAGACTTACCCAAATTGATACTGTTATTGAAGGTTGGAGGTCTGGCTGGGGTGTGGCAGTGGGTACTATATGTAGAGCAGGCTCTAACTACTATCTTGCTAAGAGTGCCGGAACTACTGGGCCACAAATGCCTAATCATATTGAAGGCATTGAGAATGATGGTGGAGTATCTTGGGAATATATACATAGTGGCTATGGTTCTGTGGAAGTGACAGAATATGTTTCTGAAACAGAGATAAAAGCAAAAGTATTGGACTATATTCCAAGGGGTGTTATAAATAGTGGTACATGGCAATGGGAGTTTAGTTTACTTGACCGTGTCACTGGTACTTGGCCATGTGCTATAGAATTTTTTAAAGACAGGCTTTGTTTTGGTATTAATTTACCCAGTGGCCCTACTATTATATTTTCTGTATCTGGTGACTATGAAAACTTTGCAGACCTTGACCATGGTGAGCAGTTACCTGAAAGTGCTATTACATTAAATATATTTACAGAGCTCAATAAGATTATGTGGCTCTGTGCACAAGACAATCTTTATATTGGTACTGAGGGGTCTATTTTAATGGTTGAAACTATTTCAGCCAGTGAAGTATTTGGACCTGATAATGTAACATATAAAGAGCTTGCTTCTATTGGTACATGTAAAGTACCTCCTATAAAACTTGGTGGAGATATCTTATTCTTAGGCCCTAAAGGTTCTAGTATTTATAAAATAGAATATAATCTTAATACGGATTCTTATGAGCCTATTGAGCTATCTGTACTTGCTAATAAACATTTAGAATTTGGAATAACTGCATGGGCATTACAATATATTCCAAACAAAATGATTTACTGCTTGCGGTCAGACGGAAAGGTTGTTGGACTTGTATATAATAGACAACATGAAATTACTGCATTTAATATATTGGAGACTAAAGGTTATATTGAAACTGTTTGTGTAATACCTAACAGTGCAGATGCCTTTGATGAAGTTTGGTTTGGTGTAAAGAGAAGTATCAATAATGAAGCAAAACGATATATTGAATATGGAGTACTTGATACACCAGTACGTGTACCTTTAGAGTACACAAAGTCTGAACAAGATACTCTTGATTATATTCTTAATACTTCTGTTATGTTGGATAGTGCTGTTATCACTAATAGCAATACAGAAGTGTCTGAAGTATCTATTCCACATTTAAATGGTGAAGAGGTTTCTATAGTTGCAGATGGAGAATACTATAAAGGCATGGTAAAAAATAATATAGTTCCACTTCCTAAAGGTGCAAAACATATTGTTATTGGTCTGCCTTACTTAATGGTTCTTGAACCCATGCCTATAGCACAAGACTTTGAAAATGGCACTGGACTTGCAAGAGCTCAACGTATAAATAGTATTATTGCCAGAATCTATAGAACGCATAGTTTTAAATATGGTCCTAGTATGGATAAACTAGTAGATGCAAAAGTAAATACTGATTATACAGAAGTTAATGGTAAAGCCTCCCTTAAGTCCGGTGATATTAAACTTGACTGGCCTGGAGATACAACCAATCAAGTAGTTACACCTAGTGAAATTGTTGATGCTACAGGGGCTAGAATGTTGTTTGTACAAGACAAACCTTTTCCTGTACATTGGTGTGCTTTCTCAATTGCTTTAGGTTTGTCGGAGGATATACGATGATAAGAATAAGAGCTTTTGATTCCAGTGACATATACAAAATAAATGTACAACCTGCACAGAAGGATGAAGTTGGTTTGCTTGACCCTACAACTAATCCTGAAGCTTATACTGTGTACAATGACACCAATAATTTTGTAATATGCATTATAGTATTCACACCAATAAATAATGAACGTTGTTCTGTTGGTGCATTGTTGTCTGCAGATAGTGGAAAGTATTTTGTTGGCTTAAGGAGAATTGTATTTAAGTTTTTATACTTATATAATTTTCCTAGGCTTGAGTGCTTAGTAAAAGCAGACTTTAAAGCTGGGCATAGACTTGTAAAATTACTCGGGTTTACCTATGAGGGCACTTTACATAGGCTATCTAAAGGACAAGATTATTGTATTTATGCGAGGTTAAATTAATATGTCATGGGTAGGTATTGTATTAACAGGTGTATCTACAGCGTTATCCGCTTATAATTCTTATGAGCAGGGTAAATATGAACAAGAAGCTGCTGAAAGAAGTGCAGAGATTTCGGAACTAAATGCTAAAACTGCTGCAATTGAAACAGCTTCTAATGAGGACGTTGCTAGAAGACAATTAAGGCAACGTCTCAGCAGACAGTTAGTTGCTCAAGGTGAAGCTGGTATTTCTGGAAATAGCTTTGCAACTACTAGCTATTTACAAAGTGTTAAATCTGGTTTGCAAGATGTCTTAAACCTTAGATATAAAGGGCAGAGTGAGGTTGCTAATTATAGAAACCAAGCTGCTATTAGTAGATTCCAGGGCCAGTCTGCATACAGTGCAGGTAGAGCTGGTGCTTGGGTTACTGGCATTAAAGGTGCTGCAAGTGCCTTAAGCCAAGGATATGATGCTGGATATTTTGCTACTAAAGGTAAATAATTATGGCAAACAAAGCTCCTATAAATGCACAAAAAGCACCTGAGTATTTTCTCAATGTGCATAAATTTGATTCAAGAGTTCCTGCTAAGCAAGAGTTAGCAGCAAAAAGTTTAGCAGCTGTAACGCAAACATTAGCTGGTACTCTAGAGGGTATGCAACAGCGCAATGATAAAATTGCTATGACTGCCTTTGAAAGAAAGCTTGCCTCAATGGAAAAGACTTTAAACTTGCAGGCAGGTGAAGCTAATACTCCTGAAGCAGTGGACTCTTTATATAATGAGTATAAGGCCTCTGTAGACAACACCGCTAAAGAAATGCTTGGCAATAGGTTATACAATACTTGGAATTCTCAAGAAAGTAGTAACTATTATGATTTAGTTGCAGACTCTATGCAACGTGCTAAGGTACCTATATTACAAAAAGCAGGTGGTGTATATATTGATGAGCTCATTGAAAGTTCCGCTCGTGACCGTGCAACAGCATCTGATGAGGAAAGAAAAAACATTGATGCAACTGTTAACCTTGCATTAAAGTATGCTACATTTCCCGATGATAACAGTGTACCAATATATGACGTTCCTACTGCTGAGGCTAAGTTAAAAACATATAAGAACAAAGCAGACCTAGTTGCTCTTGATGTTGATGCTGCACAAGATGCACGTGAGGCAATGTATAGATTAAATTCTGGATATTATAAAAATTTATCTGCTGAACAAATTGCAGATAGCAAACCAAAAGTACAGAAGTTAATTGATAAACAAGAGCAAGAAGACTTGTATAATTATGCTAAGGCATTATATACAGATAAAAAATCTGGTCAAATAGACTATAACAAAGTTGCTTCATATCTTAATACTCAAGCAGAAAGAGACTTAAAAGTTTCTAATGAAAATGCAAAAGCTGCAGCCGATATGGCTATTGCAAGATTTAATAGAGATGAACAATTAAAAACTGCTAAAGACAGAAAAGCTTTATCTGAAGTCTATGATAAATCTTTTGAATTGTTTTTAGGTAATGACGTTGAAGGAGCTATTCAACTTGTAATGGATAGTGATATTCCGTCTGACGATAAATACACTTTGATTCAAAAATTTAAATCTGGCTCTACAGGTTCTGGTGGTGCTAAAAGAAGTAACCAAAAAGTATTCTCTGATTTGGCACAAAGAATTGTTGATGAAGAAATTTATGACTCATTGCCTATTGCTAGAGCATATGCTAAAGGTGATTTAAACAATGCAGATAAAAATGCTCTTATTGCTTTAATCAGTGATGTACAACAACCTAATAGTAAGCAATATAAAGATGCTATGAAGTATGTAGATAATGCAATTAAATCTGGCTTGTTTGGTTATAAGCAGGTAGACGAAGACACCAAAGCATATATTCACGGCCAGCTCACTCAAGAGTATCGCAATGCAATTAAAGATGGTAAGAGTTTGCAAGAGCTTGAAACTATGTTTAACCCTGTTCGTGTTAATGCTATGATTTCTCAATATATAGATGAATATCCTACTATTAGAGAAGCCTATAACAAACAGGTTAAAGCAGAACTTGACCAAGCTGCTGGTACCCAACGTATACAAGAAGCCTACGCAGGTATACAGTCTGCTATCTCTAAAGGTCAAATTAAAACTCATGATGAATTAAAAAGAGCTATTGAAGATGTTGAAAAAGATAATACATACCTTAATACAGTAGATGCTCAATTTGAATTGGAAGACCAATTAAATGAAGTATTGGAGCACTATAAAAAAGGTGTTATTACAGCAGTAGAACCTAGAAACGTGGTAGCAGTTTCTGAACCTTTAGCAGGTAATGTTGCTAGAGGTACTGCAGGTAAACCTGTACTTACTCTTGGCTTTAGACCTTCTATTCCCGGAGAAAGTATTGAATCCTATACAGAACGTATGAGTTCTAAAATCAGGAGTAAATAATATGGCAGAAGATAATGTTTTAACGTATCAAGAATATAAACAGGCAGGATTCTCTGATGCACAAATACAGAAATTCCTTAAGCCTAAATTAGAGGATGCTGGGTATTCTAATACAGAGATAAATCAATTCTTTTATCAGCAAAGTGGTAATGCTGAACTTTCTTTTATGGGAATTGAAAACAATAAAAACATAAAAGATATGGCAAAAGCTGTTTCTGATATTCAGTATAAGGCATCTCTTGAAGGCAAGAATTTAAATATGGTAGATGCCATTAAACTTGGTTGGCAGCAAAGTGTTGCTGGTATGTTATCTAGAGGAGAACTACCTACTGAACTTACTGAAGAGCAGGCTAAGACGTTAAACTTCTTTGAGCGTACTGTAATGGGTATTACTAATGTTGTATCTGATATTCCTGTATATGCTTTAGGTGCAAAAGCTGGGGCACTGAGTACTGCAGGCATTGGTGCTGCTGTTGGTTCTTTAGCTCCAGGTTTAGGCACTCTTATAGGTGGTGCAACAGGTGCAGCTGTTGGTGGAAGTATTGGTGCATTCGGATTCCATGCTGCTGCAAGACAAATGCTTATTGATATGTACTCTAGAGGTGAGGTAGCCTCTTGGGATGAACTGCTGCATAGAGTTGGCAGTGCTTCTAAAGAGTTTGCAAAGGGCGCTGTTATTGGTACTGCAACTATGGGTGCATCTAAACTTGGTGCTATAGGTAAGTCTGCATTAATGGGTAGTACAATGGCAAGAGCACAAACTGCTGCTGGAAACATTGTAAACATAACTGCTAAGACAATGCCTGTTGGTTCTGAAATTCTTGGTCTTACCACTGCCTCTTCTTTAATAGAGGGTCATGTCCCTACAGCTCAAGACTTTGTTGATAATGCTGTGCTTATTGCTGGCCTTAAGGGGATGAACTTAGCATCTGATTATGGTAGAAACAAAGTTAAGAATAAGGCTATTGATTATATGTACAGAAAGTTTGTACAAGAAGGTAAAGGCCCTGCTGAAATTACAAGAAGTGCACAGGCTGACCCTAAAGTGCTTGAAGACATTGTAAAAGATTCTGGTGAAAGACCTTCTGCTAAACTATATGCAAAATATAAATCTATGCCTAAAGATACAGAACAAAAACATTTAGAAGGTAAACAGATAACTATGCCAGAAAGCATTGAACAAGTTGAAAAATCTATGCCTGGTTATACACCTATTCCTCGTCCTAAAGGTAGGACTGTATTACCTAAAGAAGGTGAAGTGTCTATTGATGCTTCCGTTAAACGTTCAGATATTTTTAATAAGCTTGCCGATGCTGTTGCTATTCCTGTAAGACTTGGTAAGGTAGGAGTAAGAAAAGCTGTCGGTGTTTATAAACCTAAAGCAGAAGTCATAAGAATTCGTCAAGCAAAAGATTTAACTACACTTGGCCATGAACTTGCACACCATTTTGAAAAGGTTGTGTTCGGTAGAGTTGGTAGTAAAGAAATCTCTAACCATTATGATGAACTGAGTAAAATTGCAACGAGACCTGCAGGTAAACCAAATAAGAATACTATTGCTGCTGAAGGCTTTGCTGAATTTGTTTCAAAGTATTTAGTTAACCCTAAACAAGCTAAAGAAGTTGCACCTAAGTTTTATGAGGTGTTTGAAAAAGATATTGGACCTAAACTTCCTGAGGTTTTCAAGGCAATCAAGAATGCTCGTAAAGATATTGTAGAGTATTATAAGCAACCTTATGTGAATGAGGTGTTATCTAACATTTCTAATAGACCTACTGAAGAGTTGTCTCCAAAAGAAAAATGGGAACAAATAAAATATAATTTTATAACTAAGTGGCTTGATGACAAGAACCCTATTAAGTATGCAGTGGAACAGGTTGAGAAACGGTCTGGTGTAAAGTTATCTCTACAGGACAATGCTTATTTCTTGTCTCGTATGTTTCCTGGATGGACTGGCAAAGCTGAAGCGTTTTTACAAAATAAACCTTTCAGTTATTCTACCTTAAGGGATATAGATGGCGTAAAGTCACTTAAAGAAATTGTACAAAGTGTAAAGAACTGGGACGAGTTTACTGCATACCTTACTTCTGCAAGAGCTTTAGAGTTAAACGCTAGAGGTATTGAAACTGGTATTGACATGTTTGCTGCAAAGGCAACAGAAAGACAATTAAAAAAGAAATACAAAATGTTGGCAGATGACTTATACAAATATCAAGATGCCTTATTACAATACCAGAAAGACTCGGGTTTAATCTCTATGGAAGATTATAGTGCTATTAAAGAAGCAAATAAAAAGTATGTACCTTTCCAAAGAGTTATTGAAAAGGGTACTGGTGCAGCACTTGGTTCTAAAAGATTAAGTTCTAAACAAACTATCCGCGGTATTAAAGGAAGTACAAGAGATATTATTAATCCTTTAGAGAGTATCATTAAGAATACTTTTGAGACTATTAATGCTGTGGAAAGAAATAGAGTTGGGCAGGCCATTGCAAAGTTGTCTGCTCTTGACAAGTCTGGCTTGTTTGTTGAAAAGCTGCCTGCTCCGAAAGAGATAGTTCCACTGTCTAAAGGTATTAATAATGATACTGCTGAAGCTTATTTATTACGTGGTATTAAGTATGATAGGCAAAATGAAATTCTTGTATATGAAAATGGCAAACCATCTTTATACAAGGTTGACCCTGATATTGCAAAAGTAATTAATGGGGTCCAAGGTTCTGTACAAAAAATTGAAGCACTTAATTTCTTAAAGTTCTTTACAAAAGTATTCAGAGCGGGTACTACAGGATTAAACCTTGCCTTTGCTGCCAAGAACTTAATTCGTGATAACTTCTTTGCATATATGTCTTCTAAGGCAGATTATAAACCATTTGTGGAATCTCTTGGTAATGCAAAGATTGCTATAACGAAAGACAAAGCTTATTGGGAATTCTTAAAAGCTGGTGCCTCTCAAAGCTCTTTTGTAAGTGTGGATAGAAATGCTTTACAAAAAAACATTGATGATTTATCTAATACTGGTTACCTTACTAAGGTGTGGAATAGAGCAAAAGAAACTTATGACTCTGCTGGTAAATTAGATTATAAAAAGACTTTAGAGAATATCAATCTGCTTTTAGATAGAGTTCTTGATTTGCCTGCTGTAATTAGTGAAACCTCTGAGTTGTCTACACGTATTGGTGAGTTCAGAAACTCTATGAAAGATAAACCATGGACGAAAGAGAACATAGAAAAAGCAGGTTATAATGCCAGAGAAGTTACATTAGACTTTGCTAAAGGTGGTATTTATGGTAAGACTATAAACCAATTTAAAGCATTCTTTAATGCAAACTTACTTGGCCTTGAGAAGGTATATAACATTGCAACAGATAAACGTTCTGCTATTAAAGCTATATGGATGCTTGGTACTCTTGGTACGTTAACTGCATTAGCTAACTATGACTGGGAAAATGGACAAGAAGACCAAGACATTCGTGAAGTATTGCAAGCTCAGAAAGATACCAATTGGGTGCTAAAGGTTTGGGGTACAGATACAATTGTTCGTATTCCTAAACCACAACAAGTAGGTTTTATCTCTACTATGTTTGAACAGTTAACAACTGATATGCTGAATGGTTTGAATAAACAGGAGCGTGATGAAGTTGTTAATAACCTTTTTGCTGCTTTTATTCGTGAGTCTGGTATACCCACATCTTGGAGTGATGCAGCTCAAGCTTTCTCCCCTACTATGTTAACGCCTATTATGGAAAACTGGGGTAATAAGAGTATGTTCTTTGGTACACCTATTGTTCCTGCTACTGCTGAAGGGGCTCTGCCAGAGTATCAGTATACAGAAAATACAAGAGAACTTACAAAAGCAATAAGCAGTACTCTTGGTATGTTTGTTGGTAAGACTAATACTATTTCCCCAGCACAAATAGAAAACTTAGTGCGCAGTTGGACTGGTGGCGTTGGTAATTACTTAATGGATATGATTGACTTAGTTGGTAGAAAATCTGGTGTATTGCCTGACCCTCCTAAAGCTACAAAAGATTTATTGACTGATATTCCTTTTGTACGCGCATTTACTGTTCGTCACCCTGTAGCCGGAGCAAATAGTATTAATAGATGGTATGATGAATATGCAAAGAGGGAAGAATACTTAAAGAGCTTTGAAATTGCCGGTAAGAAATTTGACGAAGCTTCTATGGATGAGCTCGCTAAGTACCAGATATATTCTGGTCTTAAACCGATACAGCAAGCTATTAGTCAGACTAGTAGACAAATCCGTATTATAAATGCTTTACCTGATATGGACCCAAATGAAAAGAGACAAAACATTGATGCTCTATACATAACTAGAATAAATATAGCCAGACAAGGCTTGAAAATGATTCGTGAAATGGATAGCATTATATCCTCTAAAGGTCCAAAAAAAGGTAATTCCAATTTATAATGGAATACTATATAATAATGGTAAGGAGTATCTATGAAAACTAAAGTGATTTATCAAGGCACAGATACAAGTTTTGGTGGTGGGAATCTGTATATTGTATTGTGTTCTAATATCCAAGATTTAACTGGGTATACCCTTAATTTTAAATTACAAAATATTGTAAAAACTTTTGCAGATATTAAAGATAGAAAGGTTCAATTTAACCTATCAAAAGCAGAAACAAGTAGTTTAAAATTAGGCTTATGGCAAGGTACAATAGAGGTTGTTGACCCTAGTGGAAATATCTTTGCCAGCTTTACTGATACTATATTTGATGTGAGGAAGAACCCCAATGACTAATAAAAATAAACCTATAGCAGCAATGACAGATGAAGAAATTATTTGTGCCCTTGTTGAGGGTAGACAATTTATTGGTGCTCGCTTTGGTAGTGAAGGACCACAAGGTGCACAAGGTGTGAAAGGGGATAAAGGCGATAAGGGTGATAAGGGTGACCAAGGAGAAAAAGGTCCTCAAGGTCCTCAAGGTCCTCAAGGTCCTCAAGGTCCTCAAGGTCCTCAAGGTGTTCGTGGATTACAAGGTGAACAAGGAGAACGTGGTATTCAGGGACCTAAAGGGGATAAGGGTGATAAAGGAGACCAGGGCATTGCTACACATATTGAAGCTAATGGCACTGGGTTAGCCTATCCTACTCTTGAAGATTTATACAGAGAACATCCTACTGGTACACCTGGTGAAGCATATCTTGTAGGGTATAATAACTACTTATATGTATGGAATGAAGAAAGAAATCAATGGGAAGCTGTTGGTAGACTTGGTGGTGTTCCTGAAGATATAAGAGAACAGCTTGATAGAAAACTTAATCATACTAGTAATGTCATTCAAAGCTTATTTACAAGTCTTGTACTAGAGCCTACATTCACTATTAATGCACGACTTTCTGATGGTGCTATCTCCAGCATTATTCAGTATGCAGAAGATAAATTAAATCTTGGTACTGTAGAATTTGATACCAATATCAATACTATGGATAAACCTACATATACCACAGTTGATGGTACTGTAGAACAAATTGCTTCACTCACTGATGTCAACACACGTGTAGAAAAAGATAAAGCTAATGTGCCTTTTGTAACTGATACAACCTTTAGTGGAAAAAATAATACAACTGTTGCTACTGTGACTTATAAGAATCCTGTAACTGATGCTGAATCTTCTCAGGATAAAGAAATTCCTTTGGCCTCTGAGACTTTATCTGGCCTTATGCCAAAAGAAACTGTTACACAAATTCAAACAAATACTTCAGATATCAACCTTCTAAAGGGTCGGTCGTCAAGATACGTTGTACGACTTACATCTGAATCTCCTACACAGATAGAGCTTACAAATGCCTTTAAAACTGTTTCAGGTTTAGAGACACCAACTGATGGCACTACTCTTGTTGACCTAACATATAACAAAGAATATACTTGGGTTGTTACTGATAATTCTTGGGTTGATAGAGGTAATGCTACAGCTGTGCTAGCCACTAATACTTCTCCTGGTATGGTACAAGGTGCTAATGTAGATGGTAAGGTCTATGTTGAAGCTGATGGCACACAATCAGTTATTGGCTGGGATGCAAACAAAAATAAAGTAAATACCTTAAGAAATGATTTAGATGGTCTTGGTGACCAAGTATCTGGTATTGAAGAAAAAATTCCTGGCGATGCTTCTTCAACAAATCAACTTGCAACTGATAATAAAAAAGTAAACCGTGCTGGTGACACGATGGCAGGCCCGTTAAAGATGTCCAACGAAAACGAAGTACAATTTGGAAATAATGATGAGTTGTATTTTAGCATTCGCAGAGACATAACTGGAGAGTTGCATATTTTTCAAAACGGAGGACTTGGGCTGTTATTGTCTGACAATGATGCTACACCTCACTATTATAATGGCACACAAAAACTTCGCCTGCTTACTACAGCAGATTTGGCAAATGTCAGTGCAAACATAGCACCAGATTATTCTGCTGCTGTTACCCTAACAAATAATGCCGTATATACAGCACCTGCCAACGGTTGGATTATGGGTTATGCATCCACAGCTGACTGGAGTTCCTACTCGTTAATTGTAAATAATATTATATTTCTATATGGCGGTCGTAAGTCATATAACACTGGGGGTGCTTTGTGTTTCTTTATTGGTGGAGGACAAACAGTACATCCTCGTGCAGATGCTATTTTACGCTTTGTACCTTGTATTGGGGCTTAATATGAAAAAGTTAACTGCAATAGTGTATATAGATAGATTACATATGGCACCCTGTGCAGAAATTGCAAATAGGATTATAGACCTGGATTGTGAAGTCTGGTTTACTTACAAAGACAAGAGAATCAATTGCAAATCTATAACAAGTTTATTTTTGGCAAATTTGCATTTTGGGGATAAAATAACCATTTGTTTTACAGGAAAAGATGCCAGCATTGCCAAGGAAAGATTATCTAAATATTTTAATGATGTTAAGGAGATGTTTTTATGAAATATTTTTATGTTAAGAAAGAAAATGAAAATATTGTTAACAAGTGGGAAGATACAGAAAAAAATAGAAAGCGTATGGCTGCTTGGGGGTTTGTTGAATATACCGGGGAAATTGAAGAAACAGAACAAGGTATTCTATATGTTAAAGGTACTGTTCCCCAAAAAGACCCCGAAACTAAAAAAATGGAACAGATTATAGCATTACAAAAATTTTTAAATGATACTGATTGGTATAGTGTACGCTATGCAGAAACGGGTGTAGAAATCCCCGCGGATATTAAGGCTAAACGCCAAGCAGCTCGCGAAAAAATAGATGAACTCCGTGAAGAAGTAACCTCTCTAAGCGCTTAAGGATATCATTATGGAAGAAAATAAAAAAATAAACCCTACAAATATTCGTGAATGGCTTATGTTGGTTGGCATTCTTTGGAGTGTTCTAATCTGGTGTGTGTCTATTTATGGCTTACCAGATAGGGTATCTACTCTAGAGGATAGAATGAAGGCACAAGAACTTAGGGCAGCAGAACTCAATATCAAAATAGATATGGTTCTTGATGATACAAAAACTATTAAATCCTTCGTTCTTAGTACACATGGAGAACGCTAATGTATATATCTATTATACGGTATATGTTTACTGAAAAAAGTACAATAGGGTCTTTACATATTAATAGTCAATACTTCTGTGATACCTTAGAAGATAAAGTAAGAGATGAAAAGATTTACGGGTCTACTGCTATTCCTCAAGGTACATATAAAGTTAAGCTATGTAAATCTAATAAGTTCAATAGACTTATGCCATATGTATTAGATGTACCAAACTATACTGGTATCATGATTCACTGGGGCAATAGACCCGAAGATACAGAAGGGTGTATTTTAGTTGGTAAGAATGATAGACAAGACTGGGTATCAAATTCAAAAGATACATTTAATAAATTGTTTATCGTTCTACAAGAAGCTGTAAAACATAAAGAAGAAATTTGGCTTACTATAAAATAAAGCCTTAAGGAGGAAATATGATTAATTGGTTGTTTGAACATTGGGATGACGTGCTTGCCATTATTGGTGGTATCGTTACTGTGGTATCTATCATTGTGAAACTTACGGCCACTGATAAAGACGATACCGTGTGGGCAAAGATTCTTAAAGTGCTTGCTGCGTTATCTTTGGTTAACCCTGATGGGTCTGTTATTGGGAAGAAAAAATAATGGAATTACTTCTAAAGGTTGCATATATACTTGGCACTATTATTATAATTATAGTATTGTCTAATAAGAATGCCAGTAAAAAAGAACAAATAAAAAACCTTAAGCAGAAAATATCAGAATATGAGAAAGCAAATAAAATTAGTAATGCTATTGACAATCTGCCTATTGAGTCTGTTAATAGTAGGCTGCAAAGCATATCAGATAAAAAATAATGCTAGCATATGTAATGTTATTGCCTTTGATTATGCTGATACTAGATGCTCTGATACAAATAAGCGTGAGTTATTAAAGTTCTATTGTATGTGTAATCCAAAAGAAGAAGTGTGTAAAAATATCCCGGGGTTGTAAGTCCCGGGATTTCTTATTATTTAGGCTTCCACTTTATTTTATCTTTCCAATTCTCGTAGGCAACTTCAACATCTACCTCTAAAGGCACAGAGAAATGTTCTCTATCCTCTATTAACTTCTTTCCTTCAACTGCAACTATATCTAAGTTTTCAATGGGCACTTCTAATCCTATTTCGTCATGCAGCGTAAGAAAAGGATAGGCACCGTACTTTCTCAAGGCTCTTGCTTTTATAATAGTTCTCTTCATTAGAGTTGCTGCAGTACCTTGACAGATAGCATTCACAGCTTTATAGGCCATCTCATTTGGTACATGGTAATGCCTACCAAACATATCTTCCACGTACCCTTTAGTGTACAAAGTTTTTTGCACATCTCTAATCCAAGGTTCAGCAGAAGGAAGTTGTCTAAAGAACTCACGCTTATGTTTAGTTGCTTCTTGCTTAGTAAGCTTTAAGCGTTTAGCAAATGAACCAACACCCATACCATAGATTAAAGACAATGCAGTTTGTTTAGCAATATCTCTGTATCTTTCGTGTTCGTCTGGGTTTGTCTCCTTAAGGTCGTCCATAAATTTCTGGCCAAAAATACGACAGGCCAAGGCTCTATAAATTTCTCTGCCTTCTCTAATATCTTTAATACCATGTTTATCATGGATGTAGTGTACAAACAGACGCATTTCAATTTGCTTAAAGTCAAAGAAAATAAAAGCATATCCTGGTCTAGGTATAATTACTTGTTTTACTATACCACCAAGTTTTACTAATTCTGGGTTATCACCTTTTACTCTTGAAGGAATAGTATGAAAGCTAGGGTCAGTAGAACTGAATCTTCCGGTGACAATGGCTTTGTCCTTTCCGTATTGCCAGTAGTTCGGGTGTATTGTTCCTGCATAATTCTCCTGAGTAAACGGAATTATATATGTTGATAACATCTTTTGTATGGTCCGCCAAGTAACAAACTTCTTAATAAATGGGTGAATATCCATTAAGTCCTTTAACAAATCATAAGAAGTCTTAGGCATACCAGATGCTGTCTTTTCATCAGTGTCTATACCAAGCTGGTCAAGAATCTTACCAAGCTGTGCAGGACTGGCAAGATTAAACTTGAAACCTACCTCGTCATATATTTCTTGCTTAAGCTGTTCTTGTTTAGGTTTCAATGTTTTAATCAGCTCTTTACATTTTTGTACGTCAATTAAAACACCCCTATCTTCCATGTCAACAATATCAAATGCAAGGTCTGTCTCCATGTCATATAGTGCTTTAAGTTTTTTATTCTTACAAATTACAGGGTACCACATCCAGAATAACTTTAAGGTTTTATCCAAGTCACCTTCAAGATATTTTTCTAATAAATCTTTTGGCACATCACTATAGTTTGGGTCTCTATCATTCTCTTTCCTAAAGGCTCTCTTATTTGCTTTAATCCAGTTCTGTACCATGTCTTTAGAAAAATCTTTAAAGTGCTTGGCAGATAGACCACCGAGATTTAATGGCTGATACTCATTGATTAATACAGCAAGTGCCATGGTATCATGGAATTTACCTTTAGGAGTTAAACCAGAATGCTTTGTCATTTTAATTTCATACTTGGCATTGTGACAAATCTTTTCATACTCTTCGCTCTGGATTATACGTTTAAAAACATTCCACTTCTTTTCATGTGGTCGTGCCATAACTACATGACCGGACTCATCTTCCATACCTACGATGAATGGACGACTACCATCGTATGGATAAAGACCATTAGTTTCAAAGTCAACTACGACTTTATCATTTTTGTTTGGAAAATTTAATTTGCTCATATAAATCTCCAGAGGTCTTTAAGATTCTAAGAACATTACTACCGTCCTTTAGAGCTAAAGGTAATTTAGAAGGTGCACCACAGAAACGGTTGCCTTCAATGCACATACCGTGTACCCAACAATTAGGTCCTAAGTACATATACATTACAGGAAGAATATCTACTAATTGTTTACGTACTTCGTTGGCTACAAGAATAATTTCTTCACAGTTTACTTTGCACATTCTAAGACGGATAAAGTGCATGTACTGTCTGAGGTTAGCAGTCATTACAATTTTAGTTTCAATACCAGAAGGCAATACATGTCTTGCATCTTCTTTGGCCATGCCTGCATCCATTAAATCTTTATAAGTACAAAAGGCATAGTTCTTTGCATCATTCATTACACCCTTAAGGTTCTCGTCACAATTAGTTGGCATAGCAATATCAAAATCTTCAGAAGCTTTAATGTAATGCAAGCTCTGCTGTTCAAAAGAAGTATTGCGATGACGTACTAATTGGTGAGTAAAGTTTCTGCTCGCACCTTCAATTAAGAAAGTAAAAGAACAATGTTCAAGCACAGATAAATGTCTATGCTCAATACAATGTCGTACTATTCTTTCTTGCTCAGCAACATTTTCTTTAAGCTCTTGGTGTAATGTTATAGCATCTTTGCCTTTAAAATAGCAAAGCTTAGCAGCAAAAGCCATAGTAAATAAAGGGTCAATTGTTCTGGAAATCATTGTTACTTTTACTTTCATTTGTTCTTACCTCTATAAGATGTATAATTAGATACATAGAATAGTATCTCAATTCTATTTGTCATAAGCGTGCCATAGATATATCCTGATATTTGCACGTGCATTCTTCTATCTGGCACATTTTCAACAGTTGTACAGAATACTTTTTTATTATTCTCTAACATCTGTTGGATGCTAAACACAATAGCCTCAGCTTTTTTATTGGGTTTAAACTTAACTGTAGCTATGGTATTATCATAGTTTAATGCTATACCAGTATAAAGTCTTGTAATGTTATGCTCAGTTACATTGTTTGTACTGGGGTCTGTTATACGTAAAAATGTTTCAGCCATTATGCATCCTCGTCTTCATCAAGAGCTTCTAAGAATAGTGCATAGTTTCTAAGGTCTGTTACCCTATCAGATAACTGCTCTGTAGTAGGTTTAGATTTATCTGATACATAATTACAGAGACTAAAGAAGTGCTTAGTCATGAACACCATACACACTTGTTTAGGAGTTATACCAATCTGCCTTGCTATTTCTTTGAAGGCAATTAATCTATCTGAATCACCAATGGTATACTCTTGACCTTTAGAGGATAATAGCTTTTCTTCTTCTTCGTGTTTTATTTTTAATAATAAATTGAAGTCCTTGCTTAACATAGTTATCTCCTTTTTAATTCGTGACCTTTAGTGTAGATATCATTAAGATATAGAACACTGTTACATACTGGACATCTTGCTGTATCTGGTAACTTCTCAGAAGGCATATCAATATATATATGTTTTTTTCTGTCAGTACCTTTAGAACAATAAGGGCATTTAATTTTTATAAACCTTTCGTACTCTAAAGGTGGCTGTACGGTTTTCTTTTTAACAACTGTTTTACTTTTCTTTTTTAGTAAAGGCATAGACTCTTCTCCCATTAGTAATCTTCATTGTACGTTTCCAACCATTCTTTTCTAAAGTGCTATGGCTATCAACAATACGAGTGCCCAGCTGATATTCATTGTCCCAAGGACATCGTATACCTAAATGCTTTGCAAGTAACCTGAAGTCAGATAACAAACTTCTAGTAGTACCAATAAACTTTATTTCACCATTGTCTTTTGTAATCTTTAATTCCAAATCAATTAAAGCTCTATGCTTTGAAGCAAGGGTTTCAAAGAAATACAATACATCGTTAGTGGTTGCAGTCTGTTTGTTATTTACAGATGTTTGTTTATTCAACCAATACTCAACCAAGACTTTCGGGTTATATCCTTTTAATGGCATATATGGCCAGATAGCATCAAGAATAATTGTCATTAATCCATAGTATTCATTGAAGCGTTCTTTTGAATGTGAACCAAAAGTCTTTGCTATTTTATAGATGTCTCCCTTTAGAATACGAGATACAACTTTATTAGATAACAGTTTGATAATACCAGTGAGCATCTTGTCTCTGTTATCTTGAATCCCTTTCATAACATTTAACTCATCAAAATGTCCGGGTGTACCATACTTCTCTATGTCTAAAGGCAAATCAATTGTCCTAGAAATGATTTCGTTCTTATTAAAAGGTTCAATACCATTTGTTAGAACAAGACAATCAGATGTTTCCAGTACAAAGCCAGTATCAGTTGCCATCTGTCTCTTAGACTTCGTACCGCCGGTTGCAGCAATTAATAAGAAGTCTTCAAAGTCTGGTGTCATATTTCTTGTTTCAATGTTATCAAATACAAGCAACGGATATTTCTGTGCCATAGTATAGATAGATGCTGTTGTGCTTGCATGCTGTAAAAAGTCTTCGCCATATAATAAGTTAGTCATAATCTTAGAGGCAGTAGACTTACCAAATGCAGTGGAAGCAGACAGTCTCATTAAAGGCTTCACTTTAACTAAGTTCTTAAAGAACACACCGAGCATCCAACAAATTAATAAGAATTTATTTTCACTGCTTAAGGCTATGTTATCATAAACATTTTCCTCTAGGAGTTGAATTGCTTTGGCCTCTTTTGTTTTAGTTATGTGTAATGCTCCGATGTTATCAGGACTTTCCAATAATATGTGGTCATTATTCAAAGCATTCTTTACTATGGATAACTCTCCATCTTTAGCTTTAACTATTCTACCTTGTCCACTATAAACATAGACACTGTTGTTTGCATAGGTGGTCCAGCTGCTTGACCTAATTGCTTGACCAACCAACGTTGCTTTGTTTATGATATGCTGTATTACAAATTTGCCGGTTGTAGTCGCCGGGTTTATAATAGGGTTAATATCACAAAGCTCTGATAAAAAGTTTTGATTCTTACTTGTTATAGGATATGACACACCACTGTTTCTTGCAAAGAAGAGTTTGTTGTTCTGGTCTTTAAAGAAACCACCACGTTCTTCCATTGCAGACAAAGCAATGTTTGCATTATCCAAGTGCACTTGTTCTGCTTTACTTATATAGAATTCAGTTTTCTTCCCATCAGTATTTGTATTGCTTACTTCGTAATTCTCTACAGGTAAAGCTAAGAAGTCAGAGATATTATGGTTTTCTTTAACAATATAATCTGTAAAGTCTTTATGCTTTTTACCCAAGTTTACTGGTAACTTAACTACTCCAACATAAGAAGCAACCTTAGTAAGTTCCTTTACTCTAAGTTTCATTCCGGATAAACCAGCTTTATCTACATCGGGAACAATAATAACTTTTCTACCTTTAAAGAATTTATTCCAGTCTTGATTCCAATTGCTGGCACCTGTAGTAGTAGTAACACCATTGAGTCCAAGCTGTCTTGCTAAGATGGTATCACACTCACCTTCAAATAAATATATTTTTCCAGGCACATCAAAGGCACTATAAGGAAATAACTTACCCTTACCATATCCCTTTTTAAAAGACATAATCTTTACAGAACTTTGACCAAGTAAGTCATACATTCTAATGTTACAGTAAAAACCAAATTCGTTTTGTATAGGTATGGTTATTTTATTATTGGAAAGCCCAAGCATGTATTGATTTATAGTTGCTGTAGAAAAACCACGAAGCTCTTTCAATTTAAGAAGAGTGTATTTATCTCTAAGCAACTTCAAGTGGTTAGCTTTAACATCCATGCTACTCACTAAAGGTTCAATATATTTATTAACCAAATATCTACAAGACTGTTTATATGTCTTGCCCATTAAGTCTTCTATAAGTCCAATTAAACTGCTTGCTTTATATCCGCAGGCATGACAAAACACTGCACCTTTAGAGGATATAGACATAGACTTAGAATTATCATGACCCTCTTGGTGTCGTGTGTCAGTAAACAAACAAGATATATTTGTTCCGGGTTCGTAGTCTTCACATAAATCTTTAAGCACTGTGTCTGTGTCTAAAGCATCAATTATATTTTGTTTGAAGTCCATAAAAAATCCTTATAAGAGATAGGGCAGGGAGTGTGTAAACTCCCCACCCTTTACAATAAACCTGTTAATTAGCTCAACAGATTTTCTACTGCTTGTTTTACAGCTTTGTTCTTTTCAGCAGACGACTTACCCTTAAGGCCTTTAATGTTGAGAGCTTTCACCACCATATTAAAGACATCAATTTCGGGAATGTATTTCTTAGTGTACAAGTAATTAGAAATACCTTCCAATACTTTTTTAGGAGATGCAATTTCTTTGGGGTCCAAGTCAATAGCTTTCAATACTTCATTAACTTGTTTAGCTTTCATTGCAGCAACTTCATCAGGGGTAGGAAACTCTTCTCCTTCCCCGTCGTCATTGTCCTCTTCGTCTTCTTCTTCGCCTTCAGAATCATCAGACTCTTCTTCCTCAGCATCATCGTCTTCTTCAGATTCTTCAGCAGAGTCTTCCTCAGAGTCAGAGTCTTCGTCGGAATCTTCTTCCTCAGAGTCTTCCTCGTCAGCATCTTCTTCGTCTTTTTCTTCCTCTTCTTCGTCGGACTCTTCTTCATCTTCGGAATCTTCTGTATCTTTACCTTCGTTGGAATCTTCTTCGTCTTCGTCATTGTCTTCGTCATCATCGTCTTCGTCGTCGGCATCAACGAGTTTGTTTACATAGACATTAACAAAGCCATTTTTAATTTTGAGTTCACCTTCAAAGGTAATACCTTCCATTTCTTCACACACAGTGCCATCTTCAATTTCAGTAAAGTCTTCGGGAATATCAATACCGAGTCTTTGCAGTTTCTGTTTGAAGAAAGACATGTTCTGCTCAGTGGAAAGGTTATTGAATACAGAAACGGTCTCTCCAATAAACTCTTCATTGCCACCGGTGACTTTCAAAATTTCTCTGATAGACGGACCTTTATCTCCGTCATTATATTTGGCAGATTCAATTTTGAAAATGTATTTGCCGGCTACTACATTGGACGTGGAAGAAGAAGCTTTATTCCACATCTTGCTTAAGGTTTGTTTTTCGGATTTAGACACAGCCATAGTACTCTGGCCTCCTTATTTTGTTTTGAATTTTTTAGTTTTTACTACACCTTTAGAAGGACTATCTGACATAAAGTTCTTGCTAAAGTTCTTTTGATACGTGTCGTATACGACATCAAAATCTAATGGCATCTTGTTAGGAAACAAGTCACCTCTATTCTTTGCTGTTAGGTCTTCTTGAGGTTGGAATGTAATGTATCTAGAGCCTAATGCTTTTTCTTCTTTAGTCGTAGATACTTCGCAATAACCAATAAAATCACAAAGTCCTTCAACAAATTTACCAGCTCCACCAGAAATTGTCGGAACAACTTTGGACAGTTTATCAATGCGTCCTTTAATTTCAATATCTTTTGCATGTGAAATAAAACCAATTCCATATACAGCAGCAAGAGAACCAATTACAGTTTGGAATTCAGACTTAACCATATCAAAGGTCTTACCGTACGGGGTATCAGACTCATGGGCTAAGCCATATTTATTGAGAATGCTCTTGCGACACAATGCTTGTAAGCCATCAATTAAATCTAAGACAATAATCATATTGTCATACTTATGGTCATATGATTTACTGTCTGGTGCTTGATAAGATACAAGCTCTTCAACCAACTTCTTAAATTGTTTCCAAGAAGTAATTGGAATATTTCTTACTTTAATAAAGTCAATTCCCGGGTCAGTATTCAAGAATAAATGATTTTTAAATTTTGAAAAGAACGTAGACTTACCAACTCCAGCAGGACCGTAAATCAAAAACTTTTTCTTTTCAAATGGAGTAACACTAATGTGAGGCTTTGTGTTCATTACTTTTTCTAAAATGCTGGACATTTATTTATCCTCCTCAATGTTTAATTCAGCATGTAAGTTTTCTCTCTGTTCAAATCTACCAATAGCTGCCTCTTCCTTTAGGCATAATGGCATATATGGACAGGTACCATAAGCAGTGCAGTGAGTTGTGTTCTTATAATAGTAACCTGTTTTCATACATCTCTGAACTTCTTGAGAGCAACGTTCAAGTTCTTCATAAGCATCACGAACTACTTTGGGAGATACCGGAATAACTTCTCTGTAAAAATATGAAGAGATGTTATCTAAGTATTCTTGTTCAATACGTTCTTTGTATTGATTAAAGGTTTCATTCTGTCTTTGTCTAAGCCCAGACTTTTTAATTACATTATAAATAATCTGCTTAGGCAATTCACCAAACTGTTTATCTTCCTCAACAGACTTACAATAAATTAATATCTGGTTGTCTAAAGGAAGCTTAGCTAAATAACCAGCACTAAGAACAGAAGTTGTTTTATGTTCAACCAATGTAATACCTTTAACTTTTCTAGAGCGAACAAGTAAATCTCTCTTACCAGCATACTTCATTCCACTCTTAAGGTCAAATACAAAGTCTGTTTCTGGTGCAATGATATTCCACTGTACTGAATCTTGCTTGGCATATCTTTCAATATATCCCTTGAGCATACCCATGATTACAGCTTCTTGGGACCAAAGCATTTCGCTTTCTTTATCAGTCTCTGCTGCTTCCATAGCAGACTCAATAGACTTACGAACTTTTTCTCTAAAGGTATCTTCCTCAAATTCCCCATTATAAAAAGTCTCTAAACCATCATGAAAGTTTCCGCCGATTAAGAACGGAAGACTTGCTTTAATAGGTGTAAGCCTGCAAATATATTGCCAGTAAAATTTCATTCTGCAATTTAAAAATGCAGTTCTAGCAGAGTTGGTTAAGATGTTAAATGGAAATTCTTTAATACCAAAAAAAGATGCTGGAGTTTCTTTAGTATTCTTTTTCAATTTAATTTTCTTAATCATTTTCTTCTCCATCATCTTCCTCTGTATTTACTCCTTCAGGAATTGAGACTTTACCAAGTCCGCCAGACAATTCTATTTCTGTTCCGAGGTCCCGCTTGTCCTCTAGAATGTGATTAATAAAGTTGCTGCGAGTTCTATTGTTTATTGAACAAACTTTATCAAGCCATTCTACAATATCCTTTCTCAAGGTTATAGAAACTGTCATAGTCTTTTTGTCTTCAGGAACACGTTTACGCCAGTGTCTATTACTTTTTCTTTTCTTCATATTATCACCACCTTAATTATATTATAATATATTTTATAAGTCAGGTGTGCTTCTAATTTTTTTGAGCCTCAATAAACCCATTGAACATTGCTTCTATAAGCATGGAGGCTTCATCTCTTGACTTAGCAAATAGAACTCTGCCGTTATACTTGAAGATTAATTCAAATAAAAAACATAATGTTGCAAAGCCATTTGCTCTGGAATGCCTGAAACCTTTAGAGATAGAAGTTGGTGAGGCATCTACTAGGATAAACCAATAAGGTATTTTACGTAAGCGTTCAAGTTCTTTAGTAAATCTTATTAAGTTTTTCTTTACAGTTATTGTTCCAAATAAATCTGCTAATGATTTGCGCTCAATAATTATTTTCTTAGTGTACCCTAGTAAAGAATAGTCTCCACTTTCAAGAGCACGCCGTTTTATGACGTGCCCTTTAAAAGTATAAGGTTTTTTCTCTCTAGTATCTACAACTATTTTGAGCATTCTTTTTTATCCTGTTCTATATTATTTTCAGGGTGTTCCAATGTATCTTTATTAGAACAACTGCAGAGAGTCATATTTTTTAATACTTTTCTAATTATATGTCTAGATGCTTCTAAAAGCATTAAAAGATTAGTGCTGTGACTAGAAAGCATTGCAGTGAGTTTAATATCAATTATTGGAGTACCAGATTCTTTATTAACAGCACCACCAATAATTTTAATGGGCTCATTAGAAATACCAAGAGTGTTCATAACTTTCTTTAAAGCATTGAATGCTTCATTAGAACCTTCTCCAAAAGAAAAGCCCACAACCTCTTTTGCTGTGAAAATTTCTTGTGCATCAGCTTCAACAAATTTTTTATTATCCATTTTTAATTCTCCTTAAATTTTATCTGTACTACCAAAAGCACCTTCCCCTCTTTCAGTATTACTTAATACTTTGGTGAGGTTAAATTGTGGCTGGGAATACATTAAGAAAATTCCTTGAACAATTTTAGAACCTTTAGGAAGTATAACATCATGACTATTCGCGGAAATGAAATGAGCATGCAGCTCTCCCCTATAGTCTGAGTCAATAACAGATGCTCCAAGATGTAGCTTTTGTTTGGTGGCAATGCTAGAACGTTCTTTCATAATAATACAAATGCCATCAATCAATTCAATCTTTACTCCTAAAGGTACTACTACACTTCCAAAAGCAGGCACTACAATTTTTTCCGGTGCAAAGAAATCTAAGCCGGCTGAGCCTTTAGTAGAGAATTTTGGTAGCTCAATGCCTTCCTTAACTTCCATATTCAAATACATAATCTCTCCAAAAATTTTTAGGTATAGAAAAAGCGGGGCGTTCGTTGGATAGTAACTACTTACCCCGCTTTAAGCCTGTTTAGATATATAATATACTCAACTTATTTACCCGCTTTTTTGCTAAGTTTGAGTTTCTTCGCAGGCTTTTCGCTTTCTTTCGTGGTTTTTGCAGCAGCCTTCACAGTTTTAAACTTCCCATAGATGTCCGCTTTACGAAGCACCAAGGTACTATACCAGGAGGCAGCCAAAGATTTAGCTTTCTTTTCGTCAAATCCCTGGTCTTGCAATTCTTTTTGAATTAACGGCAAACATTTGGAACGATGTTCAGAACCTTCTTTGAATTTCAACATGATAGTACCAACAATATGCGCCGTGGTACCAGGTCTGCATCCAGTTTTCGGGTCCAGTTCTACGTGTTTGCGTTCACCACCGGTTTTCATTACTTTTCCAGTGGCTTTATCCAACTTAGCTTTAACTTTGCTTCCATGTTTTTCTGCCATAGTATTAACTCCATTAATGTATTTTTCCATAAGTTTGTCTACACTTTCTTGGTCTTGTATTATGGGATAAAGACCGTTAGTATTTACTTCTATAATGTCTCCAGTATAACTGTATGCTTTGAACTTTAATTTCCAAGCCCTTAAGTCACTAGAATCTCTTGTGTCTTTGGAAAGAAGTTCAAGTGCATTGTTGTAATCATGAGAAACATACTTCTCTCCAACTTCAGCATATCCTGCTTGAATAATGTTTACTCTATCCTCTGGGTTATACTTATATATAGCAGGAATGTTTGTGTCATAGTTAATATCAGGAAGTTTCGGTAATAAAATTTTTTCTTCCTGGACTTTTATTTTTTTCTTTTTAAATTTAAGTTTCATTTTAATCTCCACGAAAGCTTGCTACATAATTATTATAGCAAATCTTTTTCTTTTGTGCTTAACTATTTTTTGGACGTTAGATTTATATATTCTTGTTCCATAAATTGTCTGCACTGTGAAAACGCAGTTACCATTCCATACATAAACATTAGAGCATTTTTTTCACTAGTGTTCTTTGGAAGACCTAACTCTTTTTTCATATTAAAAAATAAAGGCAGTCCAGTTAATAGATTTTGTTGGGCAATAACTTTATCTATTCTTTTTGATAAAAAATTTCTTATGTTTTTTAATAGGTTTTTCTTGTATTCCATTGTCTTCCTCCATAAAATCATGTACCTTTAGAGAGTTAATTGTCCGCACTACAACAGAGCATTTAGTTTTTGAAATCGGCACGACAATATTATAATATAATTCTGTTTTGTGTTTTACTTCGTGAAAATCTAAGACTATCCCGACTACGTTTAACCCCCTATATACTAAGTCCACATGTGTTCCGTGCTCTAAAGGTTCAGTCATAAAACCTCCAACTCAAACCAAAGAGTTAACAGACTAATTGCAATGCTGATTCTTGGGCAATAATTTGTTTCTGGATTTGCATCTAAAGAAACTCCAATACCTGCTATTGCAGTTGTTCCATGGCCAAGAGATATTCTTAGACCGTGACTAAATGCTCCAATAAAAAACCTAATACCTTTTCGCATAGGAAGTTCTCCCATAATTTGCTTCATAGTCTGAAATAAGGAAGTCAACAAGTTTATAATATTGACTTTTATCTGTAAATGCTATTCTTTTGCCTCCTCTATTAAGGGCTTCAATGACTAAGTTCTTTAGTCCCTTTAGAAGTAAAGAGGTCTTACCTTTTAGCCTATCCTCTTTGGCTCCAATTAAGTCATAGATAAATACAAGGTTTACAACAATTGCGTTATCTTCCATTTTTACCAAGCTCCTTTAGAAATGAAAATAGACGTTTCATATCTTTTGTTTTGTTCAATAGCTCACTTACTAAGAAGCCTTCTATTGCTAAAGGCTTTAATCTATTTTTATCATAATTGAAATAGAAGTTCCCAATAATCTGGTTAACTCCGGCAAGTTTTTTTACTCCATATATGTTTTTGCTAATAATGTCTCCTTGATATATGGCTGAATTCCAAATTAAGATTCGCTTGATACCTTTAGAGTACAATAGTTTTAATTTTGACTTGGCTTTTTTAATAGACTCTACCCAAAAGCAATGTCTATTTCTTATGGCTAAACTTGTAGAGGAAGAGTCTATAGTATCAGTCAATAAGACTTCTACAAAGTATTTGCATTTATTATTTGGGACTGGTTTGAATACACTCATTTTATTTAATCCTCCCAAGGACCTATAATGTCAAGCTCGTCATTAGAGCCATCAGTATTATATTTACCTGAGTCAGACACATAAAAAGCAGCTGCATAATTATCCATTAATGCCACGTGTACTGAGAACTCATCGTCAATATCTTTATTGATTCCCAGAATAATAGCTTGTTTTCCACACCTCGTCTTATAAAACTTGCCAACCTCTAATTTTAAAGACTCTGGTTCATTTATGTAGACAACCTCACTAAAGTATATCCCAGGATTAACAATCCAAGCTTTATCTTCCTTACTAATAGCAATAAGTATTCCATTAAGAAACTCATACTTAAGGCTATTTGTTTCAACTTTTTTACCAGCCTGTAAAGCCTCAATAACCTCTTTAGGTGTATTTAAGTATTTTTTAGTCATAATATTCTCCTATATTTTATTAATCTTCTTTAACTCCAAAGGAATCAAACTCTAATTGTACTTTAAATGATTCACGTTCTATTTTTTTATCTGGAGGTAAAGTAGCAATTAAATATTGCTTTGCCTTCACTGCTTCTTTTTTATAAAAGTAGACTCCAAAGATTTTAGAATCTACAGAGACTATGTGGACTATCATATTTTATTATGCTCCCCTTAAATTCTTTTTCATTTTACTTCCTCCAGCACTGCTTTGTAAATATTCACAGCAAGTTTTCTAAAATCTTTTTTTACTTCTGCTGGGACTTCATTATCTTCAATGTTTACTCCCGGTTTGGAATATGGTATGCCATCTCTAATACCTCCAGAATAGAGCACTAAATATCCACCACTCCGGCCATTGAATCCAGCTTGCCATTTATAATTATACTTATGTTCAAATGTGTGCATAAGCAACTTTATTTTGTAAAATATGTCTTGGTCATCGTCCATTAAAGCATAAATAGCATCCTGATATTTTGTTGGAAAGATATTATATATATCTTCATATTATAAGCTAAAGATTTTGACTCATTCCAACTATTCATTGTCCAGTATCTAATTCTTTTACCTATCATAAGTCGCCTCCAATTAAATGATATTATTCATAAATATTAATTAGATTCTAATAAACTAAACCCAGAAGCATTTATAAATTTGCCCCAATTAAAATTAGGATTTTCCCGGCTCATCCAGTCTGCTTGTCCCTGAACCATAATAGATAAAGCCTTTAGGACTAATTCTTTTTGCTCTGGAGTATAGACCTTAGAATTTCTATAAGCTGTAACTATAGCCAGATTTTTTTCAGCCGCTGCCTTAAAATGTTTTCTTGTCAACATAATTTCGCTCCTTATTTGGATAACTTGTCTGCAACTTGATATATAACCTCTACAACTAAAAGCCCGGACATAATCCCGGCCATAATTGTTTCAAAAGTCTCAGAGAATATAATATCTGTTGCTTTGTCAATAAAACTCCACATAATTTTCTCATTCCTTTAGACCAGTAAACTGTCTATATTTTTATTATGGCAAATAAAAACGTACTTGTAAATATGCTATATTTTGGAAGGCAAAAGCATTATAAAACATTGGAAGGCAATAGTTTACATTGTTATATAATATATTGTATTTAAATATGATACAATATTTTATGACATAACACAATATACTTCCAGCTATATTTTGGCAATGTAAATTAGTATGATTCAATATATTATGTTATTTTACAATGCTAAAATTGGGCCAATTTGCTGATACGTTATACTGTAAAATAATGTAAATTAACATATCACAATGTTAAAAAACCTTTAGAAGTAACAATATTTTGGCCGAAATCCGACGAACTACACCAGGGAAGCTGGAACTTTTATGCCCGTTAATATATATATATATATATATTATTTATTTTATTTATTTAAGTGGTGGTAGGGGGGGGGTATATATATATATATATATATGTTTGTTTGTTTAAAACACATAAAAACACACACAAAAACTTACACACTCTTTTGACCCCGCCCCCCACTACTACTCTGGAAGAGGTTTGTATATTTTTAAGGCTATAATACTGGAACTCCCTAGAGTTGGGTTGTTATGGTGATTTGTGTTTCGGGAGGTATGTTTAATCTTCTTTGGAGAGTACGCTGGAACTTTGGTATTATCTTGGCTCAACGATGGCTTCCGGAGTACAATTTTACTGCTAAAGGTTAAAATTAAGTCAAATTATACTTTTACAACATATCTATTTTGACCAAAAAGGCTTGTAGATTTGGTTTATTTTGTGTTTACATATAGTTTATAGGCTTTAGTCTTAAAAATTGACGTATGGACTAGTTTTGAGAGTTTTTGGTTTTTGGCCGTTTTTGTCCCGGCTACAAATTCTGCTAAAGGCTTTTGTGAAGACAAAAAAAAAGAGAGAGCTTTGTCAACTCTCTCTCTTGTAAAAAGACTACTCACTT